>ULSG01046529.1_pt1 | contig 17056 bp, 11 predicted proteins | sample 1956191 | NCBI WGS metagenome assembly ULSG01 (sample SAMEA4835703, study PRJEB28245) | human gut metagenome | biome: gut microbiome; material: fecal sample | place: Denmark | collected 2008 | reverse complement strand
GTGATGACTTTAAAAGAGGCTCATGAGCTACAACGCCGAGAACTTATTTCACTTCGTGCAAAGGTAGCCCGCCTCGAAAAACAAACCACTGGTCTATTTCCCGTGGAAGAAAAAGAAACTTTGGAACGTCATATCCGTCATCTTGAACAGGTAAATAAGACCGAAAACCGTCGTCATCAACAAGCCAGAGCCCATTGGAAACTTATAGAATCCCAAAAGTATGATCTTGAGCTTGAACTTCTTGATGTAAGGGAACAGCTTGAAGTTGCACTATCTGAAAATGAGCTCCTTCGTCAGCTCGCTGAAACAGCAGAAGCTGAAGTAGCCATGCTTAATGGTACAAATGCCAAGCTTCAAAAGAAGCTTAACACAAACTTTGAGAATTCTTCCCTGCCTTCTTCTTCTCTTCCTTTTCGCAAAAAAGTTCCTAACAATCGTAAGCCTTCTGGCAAAAAAACTGGTGCCCAAAACGGTCATAAGGCTCATACTGCCTCTAAACTTCCAGCCACAAAAGAACCTGTTATTATTCCTGTCCCTGACACATTTATATCAAATCCCGATTGATATCCAACTGGAAGAAAAATTTCCAAGCAGCTTATTGATATTTCTATCTCTGTTAATGTAACTGACTTCATCACAGATGAATATCGTAATCGCATAACTGGCACCAGATGTCATGCACCTTTTCCTGCCGGTATTATGAATGATGTTAATTATGGTTCCTCTGTTAAGGCTCTTGCTTTCCTTTTGAACAATTATTACAACGTATCCATTGCCAAAACTAAACAATGTATTTCTGATATCACAAACGGTGTTATTAACATTTCTACAGGTACTATATATAACCTCTCAACTGAATTTTCAGCTTCTACTGAAGCTGAACGAGCCAAGTGAAGAATCTGTGCCTCAATAAGCCACCTGTCCGGTATGAAACCCTGATTCTGGAAGCTGGAGACCAGTAGTTCAGGACACGGAAAACGCTTTGATTGGCTTAAGTGCTATTAATCAGGTTCAACAAAATAATCAAGCACAAAGCCACTTTTCGGTGCGTAACAGTCTTTACTAATGAGGTAAATCTGATACGATTTCGTCACCCAATCGCACAATTTTATTGTTTTCCTTTCTCTGGACAGTAGGGACATATAAACCAGAATATTCATTCTATGCCGTAAATGATAACCTGCCGGAGATTATGAGTATTACGGCAGTAATAGTCGGAAATTTACCTGTGATTACTATATCGGCGACAGAATGCTGTACATGCCGCGGACTGTAAATACTAATATTGGGGCTGTTTCCTTGACGAACGATTTTTTGTGAAGAGGTAGCCGTTTATAGCTATGTTCTAAAATTCAATCCAACTAGTTTATTATTTTTGATAGTATATTGGTCCTATCCCCCTCATAATTTGTGGCAGTAATATATAAATCCACAAGTTGATTTTTTTCTGTTTCAACTAATAGTGTTTCGGAAACTAATTGCATAATAATCAATCTAATTAAATTTGTATTCACTCTATTGATAATCTTTTTGCCATCCCAGACAACACCTTTCCAAACGGATGAGTTTAAGTTAAGCTGAATGTCATTCATTTGTTTCAAAACAAAATTAAAATTCTTTTTTTCTCTTTCAGCAATAAGGACAGAAGATTTAACAAACTCTATTATTCCAATGGGCCTAAATAGCAAGTTTCCGCCTTCCTTATTTCTATACTCTTCGGCAGGTTTATCGTCCTTTTTAACAAATTCCTCTATTACTGTGATATTCGAAATAAAATCTGACCAATATTCTTTTACATAATCATATATCTCACCAATAATGTCTTCATCAGGTCTATATAGTTTATATTCCTTAAGTTGTCTATCTGATAGTGCCAACTTATTTTGAATAAGGACTTCATTACACTGGTATAATGCAATTAATGAAGTAAATGCTGTCACATTAGAATTAGGAATTTGTTTAGTAGTTCCATTAAGTAGCCTTTCACCCTGAAACAGATCAAATTCTTCAACGATTTCACGTGTCACTATTGCAACAATATCATCTTCATCTAAAGCAATTTGATAATTGTCCCCAACCGGCTTTGCTCGCCTATTTAAAGTAGAAAAAAGTTTTCTAGTGCGTTTCTTTCCCTCGATGGTATTTTTATGTGCAATAAAAATTACTGGAACTTCCTCACTCATTAACGATTGGTTTTCACTGATTGATTCAATTATCCCCTTTACTCTATGCTGTCCATCAACAGGAAATACTTGTATATCCTCATTAAACGAGAGAAATCCTACATTGTTATATTCTTCGTATTCATCCCCAAATTCAATTTCGAGCCATTTCGGGTCACCATCATATATTGCAAGTACAATGGCATTAAAAAATCTTTGTTCTTCTTTTATCAAATATTTTGCTATACTTTTATAGTTCTCAGTTAATTGTCTTTGCAATAAATCATTCAAGCAACTCGGATTACAAAACTCATCTACAGAAGGAGTAACGACTTTCGCAACATCTTGAAATTTCATCACTCCTGTATAATATCTCCAATCTCCAATGTGCCCACGTATAACTGGTAATTTCATATTCCCTCCTAAAAAGCTGCGTCAACCGCATCTTTTACTGTTTTTATTAATATCTCCTTATTGCATGGTGGTCTTCCATAAGCAGCTATTAGTCTGTCTTCTAATTCCGTAATATCTTTTGAAGTTGAACTCATCGGCAAATAATAGACATAAACATAGTCTCCCCATTTTGTAAACAAACTATGTAGCTTTGAACGATTATACTTATCTCCAAATTGTTTTTTATATGAACGAACTCTAGCCCTTAAATTTTCAGTTTCAGTTTTTGTAGCTTTTCCTATATACATTAAATAATTCCCACCATTAGGAATAATTGACGATACTATAGTATATACATATATTCCACCACAATCTTTAGGTATCCTATTTGTTTCAGAACTAATACCTCCATCATCCCCTATCATTTTAGCCCGATCCCACTTGGAATAATCAACATCAATCCCTTCCAAATCAAATTTATCCCATAACTCCGGACTCAAAATGAAATTCACTTTATATGACATCAAATCACTTTCTACTAGATCATAAAGTGTCCCCATATTTCTCCTCTTCTTTACTTAAGTATTTTTTCCAATGCCTCAACAATCTGCCTTGCCTCATTTACATTGTTATCTTTTCCTAGAGATATTCTTATTGTACCTGTCGCCAACTCATCATTGAGATTAATCGCTTTCAACACATGAGATATGCTAGTTTTCTCACTATCACACGCAGATCCTGTAGACACACATATTTTCATCAAATCTAGTCTATGCAAAAGAGATTCACCCTCAAATCCCCCAAATGACAAACTCATATTCCCTGGAACATGCTCTTTACCACCATTACGCACATGTTCAATCTTTTTCTTTAAAAGTCCATCCTCTATTACTCTTTCAAGTTGTAACAGCTTCTTTTTGTTAATTTCTATATCTTCCACATTTTTCTCTAGAGCCTTAGCCATGCCTACAATAGCACTAACATTTTCAGTACCAGCTCTCTTTCCCTGTTCCTGTGATCCACCATCATTATGTGGAAAAATATTAATTCCTTTCTTTATATATAGGAATCCAATTCCCTTAGGTCCATTGAATTTATGAGCAGAAGCGGATAACATATCTATATTCATTTCTTTTACGTCAATAGCTACATGTCCTACCGCTTGAACTGCATCTGTATGTAAAATTGCACCGTTTCGATGAGCTATTTCAGCAATTTCCTTTATCGGCTCAATTGTGCCAATTTCATTATTTGCAAACATTATTGAAACAATAATTGATTCACTAGTGGAAGCTAATTTCTTTCTTTCCATCAACTTTCTTTCTAGCTCATCCAGTTTTAAGACTCCATCAGTGTTAACTGGTATATAGCATACGCTGCTCCCTTGCTTCTCCATATGTTTACAAGCATTTAATATTGCACTATGCTCAATTGTAGAAGTAAAAATAACTTTGGTTTCTGTAGGCATACCAAATTCTTTTATTGCCCAATTATCACTTTCCGTACCACCCGAAGTAAAAAATATCTCTTCAGGCTCTGCATTTATACATTGTGCAATGATTTTTCTCGCTTCTTTTAATGCTAGTCTTGCTTTTTTTGAAAAAAAGTATGGTTGAGAAGGATTACCAAATTCTTCTAATAAATATGGTTTCATCGCTTCAAAGGCATCTCTATCCAGTTTTGTTGTTGCGGCATTATCTGCATATATCATTTAAACAATAAACATCCTTCCTCTTTAAATTCCTCTATTTTATCTAGTAATTCCTCTTCTGTAACTTCAAGCTGTTCAGCCAGACACGATAAACAATACATTTTCTTTTCGGCTTTTCCTAATAACTTTTTAGTTATCCCAACTTCATCTTTACTTAATTTTTCCTTACCACAAGCATAACAAGCACTCATACCACACCTACTTTTCATATTTTGTTGATACTGTAAATACAGGAATATCTTTTCCTCTATATTCTTCATCCAATATACCTAACTGATATTTTATTATGTCTCTCATCTTTCTGGCACGATCCAAACAATATCTTTTAAACTCTCTTACTGAAATATCGCTTGCATCTCGCACATTTGGATAAAGTAACTTAAGATAAGCAGTTGCAATTCTTTTCACTGCTTCTGTATCTCTTGTATCTGCAGCTTCTGGAACTTCAATCAATTCATCAACAATTGCCCTATAACTCATGTCGTTTCGAAGTTCATGCATAATTGAACAAAAATACTCCGAATTCAATGCCCAACCAGATATTTTTAAATCATCATTCATTCTTGGAATATTCCATCCTTTAATAAAACCATGGAATCGTTCAATCAATGCTGATTCATGAAATACACTAGGTAATTCAACAAACATATTACCAAATCCATCCGCATCCATTGTTTCCTTTTTAATATTTCCACAAAGAACCATTCCCGCATCAGCTGTACCTTCGTAATTTCCTACAGTAAATATTCCCGATTCAAGATATCCCTTTAATGCGGCTCTCATTTCATCTACATCTGTAAATGATATTGTTTGTACTTCATCTAATGTAATGAAGTCATTTCCTGCTACAAGACCTTCCGACCTTTTATTTTGATCATAAAACATCTTTGCTCTACTCATAACTCCACCATTAGAAAGCCATCCATACCTACTTACACGCCCAAATAAGTATGACTTTCCTGTTCCCTTTGGAGCTAACTCAATGAGATTTATCCTCTTTTCGACAAAAGGAAGCAGTCGTGTCAACATAGTTAATTTCTTCTCTTCATCATCACAATATCCCTCCGCATTATAATCCACAGCTCCAAGCAAAACATCAATCCACTCATCTACTGTAAATTCATTTCTTGCATCCTTGTAATACTCTAAATCAATCTGGTATGGGCAGAATGTTTTAAATGAAACTAATTTGATTTTCCCTTGTTTTCCATCCTTACCATGAGAAGACTTTTTGTTATAGTCAAACGCCCAATCATATTCATCTGGTGCACGATAACCAAGTTCAACCATCCCCCAAGTTTCATGTTCTCTCACTAAATCATTTTTGCACGTCTCCCACACAGATTCTTCAATTATTGTATCCTTACTCGATAGCCCAAAATCTGGTAGTGAAAAGGACACCCCTCCAGTTTTTATATCAATATCAACTGACACCTTTGCCAAAAATTTTACACGCTCTTGTTCAACAACTACTCTATTTTTGATTGAATTCCAATCTTCTTTTTTAGGTAAGTATTTTTTTACAAATGCAGCAACTTCCTCTGTATTAAAGTTACCCTCTTCATCTTCAAATTTTTTTAAAATCCAGTCCCTCATAAAAGAAGGTAAACTTAAAGAATTAAAAAAATTGCTTTTTTTTAAGTCCTTATATACCACCATCTCATCGAAACAATTTCTTAGTTTCTCAACATTCATCTATATACCCTCCCGCATACTAAAAGAGATCATCAAATTCAGAATTAACAGATGCACTCTTTCCTTTTGTTGTAACATCTAATCTAGTAACTAAATTTTCTCCAACATATACATCTACCGCATATGTCTTAGCACGTTTCATATTAGTTACATGCACTTTATAATGGTTTTCATCTGTTCTTACTGCCTGAGAAGCTTCACCATCTACATGTACACAGAGCTTCTGAGTTAACGACTTATTAACAAAAATACACAAGTCAGCACCATTTCTATAATCAGAAACCACATTTGCATCTGCCAACTCAATCTTAATAGAGTTATCAGAAAGTGATAGTTCAATAACTGGTACTACAACCTCTTCAAGAGTTGCACCACCATGTACCTCCACGTTAGCTGCGCGGCTTCCTTTAAACCGACCATAATCAGCTAATACAATAAACCCACTTTCTTCTGTTGCAAATGGTAAATCGTAATTATTAAATGTTTTACAGCATCTACCAGAGTGTTCTCCTTTTGTATCAGTTTCGTATTTCTCTTCAATGCCACTTATTACTGCTAGTCTTGATGCACCATGATCACTAGTTATGACATACTTATCATAATGTCTAAGAGCTAACTCTGTCGCTGCTCTATCTATTGCATCAGCAATGATTTCCAATTCTTTAGCCAGATGTATTGGATACCTGTTATTAGGTCCATATTTATATCCGCCTTTTTCCTTATGCTTTACATCATCCAATTCTTCTATCTTTTCACGATGCTCTTCTGGCCAATCATAGAAAAACTGATTATTAACAGATGTAATTGTCGGCAATTTAGACCTTCCCACCTTAACCGAAACCATTAACCCTCTACATTTTGCAGCTTCCACAATATAAGCCAAATATTCAACACCTAAAGCATCTATCCAACATAAAAATGTGGACTCTCTATCAACTGCAGAAATCAGCTCATCACGAGTTCTAAGCCTATTGTATTCTCTAGATACAGCATATCTTTCAACTTTTTTCATAAAGCTGTCATCAATACTATTTCTAATTTTCTGTTGCTTATAATCTTCAAAATACTCCGTTAACTCTTTTGAAAGCGTATCCCCATGAAAGCAATACTTTTCAAGATACATGCATAAATCAGGATATATATCAGATAAATTATCCGGTCGCCCAAACTGAGAAAGCAATGCTATTATCTCTTGCTTTTCTACTGTTGTATTATCTGTAAGCTTATATATACTTTCCTGCAAATCAATTCTGTTACTAACCACAAATTGTGCAATTTCAGCCTTTGGATATCCAGCCAATAGCTTTTTTCTACCTACATAATAGTCTTTGAAGTGCTTATCTGTATGAGGAATCTCAATAATCTGATTAACAATTCTCTTTTTGAAGTCCTCGAAATCAGTACTACACCCTAATACATATTTGAGATACTCATTTTTTTCTGAAGTCATTGATAACTTAAGGTACAAATAATACAACCAGCATTTATCAGATACTCCTGCAATACGAGAATAAAATGAAGAACTTGTAGTGTCATTAAATTGGTAAAACTCAAATACAGCTTTCAACGATCCATGCTCAGTAACTTGAGACAATAGATAGTCCCATCTGCGTTCTTCTCCATAACTTCTAGGGATATTGAAGCCTGATATAATCCTTCTTATCGCCTCGTATGAATCCTTTATCTCTCTGATTCTACACATAGCATCTGGAAATGATAAATCCGAATTAAACTCAATACTGCCATTCTTTCCATCTTCTAACACTAACAACAAGTTTTTTAGCCCATTTGTGTCAAACATTGCAACATTAGTTGGCGATATAGACAACTCCAATTCCAGATGCATCACACTTTCATCCATATAAAACCTGCGGTTATCAAATCTTGGATCATCTACAGACATTTTTTTTACCGGATTATTAAGTCCTCGAAGTAAAAATACTACCCATGCACTTCCTAAATTAAAATCTTTAAAGTCATCTAAAATGGTTTTAGCCATTTCTTCTCCTTGAAGAATTAGATATTCTGCCAATCCCAATACAACCACTCTATTGCTTTTACAGTCTACATCAGCTGTTCTTAACTTTTCACGGAATAAATCCAAGTCAGGCTTTTTATCCTCTCCACGACAGCAATCACTTAATCTAATAAAATCCGTTCCTTGCTCTTCTAATTTTATTTTTGTTTCTAAATAATCTTCATTACTTACCACTGCAAAAAATGGTTTGTGTGTCGATGAAGTATAATATTCTTCAATTGCTGTCAATATCATATGAATTTATTCTCCTTCGTTCATTATTTCAACACCTATATTGATGTTGTCCTTGATTAACTTTATGAGATGTTTTTTTAAATCTTCAGAAGACATCTTCTCAATTTTTGATACAACTGTGTCACTTCCTCCAGCATCATACTCTGCTTTTGCAAGTTCTAAAATTTTAGACCTTATCGATGGATGAGTATCCCATTCATACGGTTCTACTGACAATCGTTCTAATGCATCCCTAACCTTTTCAATATCAGTCAAGATTGTTTTATATCTACCAAGCATCTTTGCAAATGCTTGATCAACCTTTTCAGGTTCCGTCAAATCTGCGTAAAAATCGGCACCTTCCAAAAATGCCAATGCACTTTCTATTTCTTTTTCAGTTGCAGTTGTACGATTAAGAACCTCGAACGCCTTTTTGGCATCGTCATAGAGATTTTTCGGAATCAAACATAAGATAGGAGTTCTATGGATAGCAGACCATTCTCTTGGTGTCTTTGAACCAGTCTTTTCCCTCCATAAACTAAACATCTTTGTTTTTGTCTGATTTTTTCTAAATTCGTCCGCTAATCCTTTAACAATAACGTTACTCTCTGTCTTACTTTTTCTAAATACATTAATGAGCTGTGGAACCTTTAACTGTGCGCATTCTTCAACTGAAATATCATCCAAATATGCTTTATATATTTCATGGAAAGTGCTTATTTCGTTATCAAAATATGACTGTAAATTAGTGCTCTGCTCCTCAAGCGATAAAGTACACTTCTTCATTTGGTCAGGCAAAATATCTTTTCTCGCAACAATATCAAACAAAAAAACATATACTTCTTTCATACTTGAGAAATACTCTTCTAAAGCTTCATGAGAACACATTACAAATTCCAGCTTTTCTCTCCATTTATCAAAAGCTTCTGCCTTTGAATGCGAACTGCAATTCAGCAACCTATTTGTTTCTTTCACAAATGTATAATCAACTATTAATTTTTTAATTTCATTTTCTCCCATATCGCTTTTCCATAAACTAGAATACGCAACAGAGAACAAATGGCTTATATCTGAGAGCATATTGTCTTCTGCACCAATTTCAGCAGCCAATTTTAGCAACAATCCATTTTCAAACTCCTGTAAAAATGACTTCATTCCTTCTTGGCACTTTTCGATTGTAAGCAGTTCAGCCAAATTATCTCCTAATGAAGTCTTAATCAACGCTGCAGAACCAATGCTTAATGCAATCTTATGGGCGTCTTTACCCTCTTTTTGAATGAGTTCTATGTATTTTTCTACAAAATCATATACTCCAGTATTATCGACTTCTTTTAAGCTCCAAACAGGTAATCTCAGTGACTGCATCTTATTTTTTACACCAACCTGTGCCTGGCTTATATGTGCGCATGAATCCGATTCTAACCCCCAAGCTTTCTCTGTAACTTCATAGAACGCCATTTCTTCTGGAGTCATCTTTACAATATATGTTGGTTGCGATTTACCGCTAATGTAATTACCAATCATCTCCGACAATTTTTCGGCTGACATGGAATCATGACTTCCACTTGAATCCAAATATCTAAAAGGTTCTCCTCCATATTCTTTAAGTAAGAAACCGACAATAAAGGCCGATAAATTGCATGGTGCAAATCCATATTCAACTTCTAAATGACTATAAATATCATCAATTGAAATCTGTCCATCTCTCTTAAATCCCTCAGAAATAATTTCTTCTAGGTCTCTTTTAATCACAGATATCTCAAGTCCAGATGTTTCTGAATCAGCCCAATACTCATTTACATCCCACACTGATGAAAGAACACTCTTCTCAGCTCTAGCCATAACACCACTAGTAGATTTATTAATTCCGCATTTAGCCGCAAGCTTAAGCTGTGTTGTTTTTAATTGATTTTCATTTACCCCTCTACAAAAATCAAATATGTACTTATATTTTGAAGTAACTATTGTCTGTAATACCTCTGCAACTGTAGAGCCTCCAATAACTTTTTCTCCTTCTTTACACTGAGAATGATATATTGTAAAGCTTCCGCTATATATTCTATTCTTCCAGGTTACCGCTAAAACTTGTTGCGCTTTAATAGTATTTTCTGTCGCCAATTTTGGATTATCATGATAGTACTGAGCCATCGCAGCAAAGTCTACATATGCATCAAAATCATCCTCACCTAAAACTGTAGATAGTGCATCAATAAACACGATATTTTCGTATTCTTCATTTTGAGCGGCTTCTTTAATCATTTTTCGCAAGCTTATTGCTTCATCATCATTTTTTGCAAATGCAATTACCGCGAGAAAATGCCACCCTACAGGAGCATCTTTCAATTCATTTATTTTTTTAGTAAAGTCTGCACTAGTGACTGAAACTAAGTTTCCATTTCCAGGATTCATTTCATATCGCAATTTAAGTGCAGGAGGCAATGATAACACTGTCTCCAGTTTTCCTTCTGCAACAAGTTTGGCAGTTGTACTATTCTGCTTTATTGTTTTCTTAATCTCATCAATTTTAGCCTGATCTCCAGCCAAAACAGCCGCACCATACGCGTACTTATTATTGCCAATTGGGGTTGTAACAAGTATCCCCTTGGCGGCTAATCCTTTAGCGATATTTTTACAATTAGTATCTAAACCAGAAGTAATACCCTCATATACATAACTAATATTTTGTTCTGTGGGCTTAAGTAGCTCTATTGTTCCTCCCAGTCTTTTATCAATGGCCTGCATTATAAGAATAGTCTTCAAAACACGCTTTTCGTCTTCTCTAAGATTCTGTTGTTGAGGAAATGTATCCAAAATCATTCTTATATCAGCGGTAAGGTTATCTCTTCCCTTCACATAGAAAAAGTCCCATAACATATCTACTGTTAACAGAGGATGATCATCATCTGGACCTGTTTTCTCTATAAACCACTGAAATGCTTGCGTATCATCAGCATTTGCGATCTTAATAAAGTCAAACATACTTCTCTGATTTGACTGAAATGCAACAGCTATATTTTTTAGGATTAACGCCGTCATCGGATGAATCGGCATAATATCCTTTATTACCCTAGGATCACTAATTCTTGCTGCTTTCATTACTGCAGCTCGCGATGTGCTTAATCGATTATTCAGATCGTCTGCACATAAATTCCACATATCTAGTGCTGCCGGCTTAATATTAAATGCATGCCCAATTAAATTAAAGGCAATATTATCTGGTAAAGATATCTCAGAAAAATGGAATCTCTGCTGAACTACTTTCCATGTAGAATCCTCACTATTAATAATCGATTCCGTTTGATGAGTAACAACTATAAAATAGAATGGTGCCTCTTGACACAACGCAACAATTTTCTGAAACTCATCCAAAGAATTTCTATTTTGCTTGAAGAAACCACTAAATTCATCCCAAACCAATACTATTTTAATATCATTTTTTTTGATAACATCCTTTAGCCAATTTTTCAGTTTATCACCATCTAAAGACATTGCAGTGATACCTTCTTTATCTGCCATTTTAAAAATGTTATCCATTAAGTTCTTCACATCAGAAGACTTTTCCAAAGTATTAATTACTTCATCAGAAGTGGACTGCGAAAAAGTGGCAACCCATTCAGGCTTTTTTAGTAGAATATCAAATATTTCTTTATGCTCTTTTATCCACGCAAGAACACTCTCTTTAAGAGTATTTTCTCCCATGTAGCTCACACATGGACTACTTTCAAGTGCTTTTTTCACACTTTCCTGAATAGCAAAGTACAAGTCTCTAGGAGTAGTAATACCACCGGAGGCATATCTATATGCCGTTACTATTCCTCTTTCTTTATGTCCAATAATTTTGTTCAACAAATCTGCATTATTTTTAAGAGGCTCATATTGATTCCAATATGCTTTTAATTCTTCTTCAGGGACTTCAAGGATCTTCTTAAGTGCATGTGCACACTGAGACTTTCCAGTTCCATACGCACCATGAATCCAAACAGAACGCTTCGTTGATCCGCCCAGCATATTTTCAACATTCTTTAATAATTCAATAAATGTCTCATGTGGGTATGTGTTTTCCCATGGAGCACCCGCTTCAATTGCAGAATCGTCAATACATGGGAAATATTTCTCATCAACATCAAAAAACTGCCTATACTTTCCTACTTCCTGTGTTGACATTATTCTTCCTCCTCAAACAACAAAATTACATCTTCTGCTCTTTTATTTAAAACAGATATTTTATCCAAGTCATTTGTAAATGATGCTATTAGATAATCCGGATATTTTTGTGACAAACCCATTAAGGCAGATTTCATTTCTTCATAATCCAATCCGAATATTTTCGCTGGGCTTATTCCGTTTCTCTCTACTGAATCATCCATTAACCAAGACAAAGTAAATTCTTTATTATCCTTACAGTTCTCAGTAAAAAGCAACAAACTATATAGAATTACTCGATTATCCGTGATAGTGCACTTATTTCTATAAAGAGAATCAATTTGTCTTCCATTCTCATACACAGCTCCCCAATTCAGTGCTGTTCCAAATGGTAATCCGCAAAATCTCTTAAATGCATTAATTATAGAAGTAGCATCGTTTTTCTTTACGCCATCATTAATTAGCATATCACTAATTGTATCTCGCTGATAGAACGTGCCAATATCCATATTGTTAATATACCAGTTAAACTGTGGGTTATACGCAAAGTTCGCTGCAATAATTCCCCAAGACACACTGCTTTCCCATCCAATTAATGAAACCACATTAAACAACTTTGTAGTATTTGCATTTTTATCAATAAGACCAGTATCTCTTAAAAAGCGTTTAAACATTGAAACTTGATTAGGTCCCAAACTATTTATTTTCCAATATTCATTTCCTAATTCAAAGAATTCACGTACCCACTCAATTTTCGGGGCGTGATTTGCAAATGAATTTATACTAGCATTATTCATCTTTTCATTTCCTCCTAACGATGTTCGCAATGAATGATACGCCAAACAACCATCATCAATTTCATGACACTGTCCACAATGAATACAATCCATTATTTTTAGACCATTCGCGAATGAAATACATCCATTTCTGCAGTTGGTCTCGCATACTCTACACCCAACACAATATGCCGCTTTCTTGAACACTTGTTTAAACTTCTTTGTTTCTTTCGGATATTTTTTTGAAATATATGCAGGAGCTGTAATCCTATATCCGCCTCGTATTTCTTCATATTGATATTCAAAAGGAACTTCGCCTAAAGTCTTAATCCATTCAAGCCAATCAGTTTTTGCATTAGTAATAGTTATAATTAGATTCCCGCCTTTTACTGTTTCTTCATAGTGCTTTTCGTTAATTGTAAGATCTCTTCCATTCTTTCTTGCATTCCATCCGCCATTTGTAATATAGGTTGTAAGTGCAGTTTCGTCACCTTTATTTCTTGCATTCATCTCTTTAATCATATCTATATACATTTGAATTTCTTCAGGATATGACTTTCTTTGAATATAATCTCCCTTTCCTCCCCCCATTGGGCAAAACAAACAGCCTGCTCTTGAATTACCTTTCTTGTATGCTTTATTGATAGGAAGATTATACATATACAAATACAGCCAGATTTCAGCAGACGTCCAATCTAAAATAGAATTATGACTATATTGTCCCTTTTGCTTTTTTCCAAAATTCTCATATTCATATTCACTTCGGGCAGTACTCTCATGCTTTCTTACACCAACAAAGTCAAGACCGACATAATTATTTTTTCCTGTGATTTCACGAAGTTTTCTAGTTTGTGGAGCACTTTTATGTACACTACAACACCATCTCAACACTCGTGCTGGTGGTCCAAACAAATGCCATGATTCATCAGGTTCAAAGTGACACTTTGAAGTATAAAAAGGAACATCTTGCCACTCACACCTTCTTTTGGTTTCTTCTACTGCCTCATATGTATCTGGAAACTCCATTCCCGTATCACCAAATACAACTACAAAACTTTTTTTAGGTAAAGTCTTTCTTACAAGATCTAAGAGAACCTGGCTATCTTTTCCACCAGAAAAAGCAACATGAAAAATATCTAATTTATTCTTATATTTCTCATAAACCGCCAATATTTTCTTAACCGTTGAACTCTCTATTATTCCCATTAATTCTCTGTTTTTTTCAATCATTAATGGAATATCAACTGGCTTAAGATATCCACCATTTGGTTCTGGTTCAATCACATTTCCATCTTTATCTTGCAACAAAACAATTTCAGGGGCATCATATAAACTTCCTCCTTTTAGCTTTGCAACAACTTTTCCTCTATATATATACTGTGCTGATTCTGCCCACATATATGGGGTATCTGACTGATTAACATAATTCCAATATTTATCAAAACCAAGCAGATTCAATTCATCCGCGTATACAGGTCTTGGTTCTTTCGAAAAAACAGTAGGTGTTGTATTAAGTAATATTCCTCCTGTCTCTTCATCATATATATATGAATACATCTATTATATTATCTCCTTTCCTTTAGCTTCAAAGCTAACTCAATCAATTCTTGCAAATACTTATATGAATGTCTTGCAATATATCCACTATCATATAAATAGTCCATAACAACTTTCTCTGTCAAACTAATATTTTTTGTAACCAATACATGCGCCAAAAGAGTATGATAATCATAATTACATTCTTTTCTCACTATAGCCCCAGCATTTCTCGAATTTGTTGTAACTGCCATATATTTAAATGTCTTACTGTACCTTCTGCAGAAGCTCTCAAGTAAGTATAAGTTCCAAGGAAAATTGCAATCAGGAAACAACGCAAATGAAGTAATTTCTTTAAGACCTAATGCCTCACCTAAAACCATACTATCTAAAACCTGGTCAATTCCCAATTCATTAAAAGTAACCTGTTCGTCAGAAACAAATCGATTTTTGTCGACACGTACCATCGAAGAGTATGCAATATTCAGCGGTTCTGCTTGCCTATGTGTTCCTGTTCTTAATTCCCACTGATTAAACAGTTCTTCAATCGATACTTCTCGTCTTGATTTACAGTATTCTTCAATTAAATCCATCGCACTTCCTTCTGTTCCCTTTTTTGTAATCGCACGATTACTTTTAACATACTCCGTTGATAAAAGTCTGTTATAAACCAAATTAAAGATTGCCGTTTCAGATAATTCATAATTCTCATCAAATACTGTTTCCAATGGCATTTCATCAAATAAAACGTAATCATTTTGTTCAATATTTTTTTTAATAAAATTTTGAATTTCTATTTCTTCGTTTTTGTCAATAACGAACTTATCTTCACATGTATATGTCTCAGCAGAATTCCATACAAAACAATTATTATTTGCCAATGCATATTTGATTTTTTCTATAGGAACATATTCCATACATTCATTCAAATCTGAATAGTCATGCAACACAGATTCTCCCCAAACATTTCTAATATATTCCTTCAGTAATTCATTTTCTGTACCTTGTGACCATGAAAAATACGATTTTCTGCATATAATATCTTCAGCGTATTTTTGTAAAAAGCTTTTTAGCATTTCGTCTGAAAAAATACCCAGATTATAAAACCATTCTTCATTCTTTTCGTATAATTCTCGATAGTAAAGTATCACAGCCCCACTTTTTCTCAGTTCTTCTATTTCAGTTAGAATCTCCGTACATTTGTTTTCGTTAACTAAATATCCCTTTCCTTCATGAAAAAAGCATTTTTCAGAAATAATTCTCCTAATATCCTCATCACTCCAAGGGCACTCTTCCCCATAATCTTCCACATAGAAACGTTTGAATCTCATCAACTCAATAGGTGAATCGGCTTTTATTCCATATGCAAAATGTGATAATAAAAAGTCATCAAACATTACTTTAATTTTCTTATCCACTAATTTTGCCTCCATTAATTTATTTTTAAAAAGAATAGGATCGTCCACATACAATTGCATCACTTCTCTAAAAAGCTTAGATCCACTTTTCAATCCATTTTTACTCTTAGAATATATATATTCAAGAGTAGCCATCTGCATTGAAATACCATTCTCGTTTCTGAAAACATCATCAATAGCAACTCCTTTTAACATAGCGAGTTGTCTTAACTCATCTGAAACGTTTTTAACCGCACCTTTCCTAGTAATCAAACCATTTTTCACTTGATAAAAAGCATCAACAATAATCAATGCTTCTTGTTCATTCCAAGGCACTCTAATTCCCATTTTCTGTTCCTTTATCATCAATCATTTTGATGAAATTCCATAATATCATCAGTAGAGCATTCTAAAGCCTTACAGATTTTTCCTAATATTTCAGTAGACACATCCTCATCACGTCCTAGTTTTAGCATGGCATATTGCGTTAATCCTGCGGATTCTTGAAGATCTTTTTTCTTCATGTTTTTATCCAATAATAAATGCCATAATTTCTTATAACTTACTGCCATTACAAAAGTCCTCCGTAAAAAGCAAAACAAAAAGTGCATATCACGCCAATGTTAATTATACAATTTTTTATTGTATAATCAATAATTATATTGTCAATACCATATTTTTCTTTATATAACGTTCATAATACATACTTCTTTTTTCTGGAAATAAAAGTCTATCACAACACAAGTCCCATTAAACGAACAATAACATTCCCACATTTCCCCATGTTACTGTTCAGACCCCAGCCAGAAGTCCTATCACGTAACCACATTTTATTTATAAAAGCACCTAAAAATCCTTGAAAAATGGCGGTTTTCTGCCATTTTTTCTTGCATTTTATAGTGTTATGTGTTATAGCAAACTCATAACCACTAAGGAGGTGTTTTTAATGGCTATCATAAAACAATTCGATAAAAGATCTGGTATTACCTATG
>ULSG01032385.1_pt1 | contig 17282 bp, 16 predicted proteins | sample 1956191 | NCBI WGS metagenome assembly ULSG01 (sample SAMEA4835703, study PRJEB28245) | human gut metagenome | biome: gut microbiome; material: fecal sample | place: Denmark | collected 2008 | reverse complement strand
TCTTGTGCTTTGTGATGAGTTCAGGACAGATGTGGAACCGATGGACAGCGGGGATGATTCGGCTTATCGAAAGATTCACGATCGATTTATCCGTAAACGAGTGGAAAATCTGGGGAAAGAGCCGGTAAAGCGTAGGGGATATATACAGTTCTGCGGAGCGGAAGATAATGACACTGACGCTGCGAAAGAGACTTCCTATTTTGAAAATATAAGAGAAGCCATAGAAAAGCTGCATGAAAATCACCATGTTATTGATAAAAGAACAAAGAAGCGGATTTCTTTCGGTGTGGTTCGTGTGGCAAATATCACCCCCTGTGTGAAAGTCAGCCTGTACCTCATGAAATGCGGATGGAGTGAGGGGACAGCTGTCCGAGTGATGACTTACCACAGCAGGCAGATCCTTCTTCTCCGTCATGAGCAGGAGCGGTATCTGGACAAGGTGCTCACAAGAAAAACACAGTCTGCCACAGTGGATTTTCAGGATGAAACCGTGCGGAAGCATCTGGACAGCACACCGGAGGAGAATATCATATTTATCCTTGTAGCAACACCGGTGGAGGAAGTCGGCCGTGATCATGACTTCGATTGGGCAGTGGTGGAGCCGTCGTCGTACCGATCCATCATACAGCTTGCCGGCCGTGTCCTTCGTCATCGTCAGCCGGTTTCAGGGACGCTTGAAAAAAAGAATATGGCAATCATGGCATATAATCTGAAAGCATGGCAGGGAAAAGAGCCGGCTTACAGCAAACCCGGGTATGAAACCAAAAAACGGAAATTGAACAGTTATGACATGCATGATCTTGTGGATGAAGAAGAGCTGGGCAGAAGGATTGATGCGGTACCGAGGATTTTAAAACCGGAAATGTTGGATAAGGAGCAATTCTGTCCGGATGATAAAAAATATTTCGCAAAACTCTCTGATTTGGAACATGCAAGCATGATGGACTTCAACTGCAAGGAAGATTGCGGGCCGCAATGTATGCACGGATGGATGGAAGAATACTGGTGGATGACGGCACTTCCGCAAGGCTGCAGCCGCTTCCGTGAAAGCTATGGGGAAGAACTTAAAGCTTGCGCAGTTTATGAGGAGGGGGAACGAAAATTTCTTGTGTATGAGGGAACGGAGAAGACTTTGCTTTCAGATAGTGTGGAAATTACCGACTACAGTGGTATGACAGAGGAAATGGAGGGACGGTTATGGCTTATTCGTGATTATGAAGCTGCCTTGAGGCGGTACGTATCAGATACAAGTGATGTGCCGCAGGATGTGCAGATGAATGAGATTTCCTGCAGATATGGAGAAATTACTATACCCTACGGGAAGTCCAGTACAGTGGATGAATGGAAATATTCAGATCGATTAGGTATGTTCAAGTTAACGAAAGAAAACAGACAGGAGGGATGATTTTGAGCGGGTTGACAGCGTACATATCGGAAGCGGCGGCAGGGAAAAAGAAAACGCCACAGAAGTGGCTGGCGGATACGGTTTCTTTGCTTTCCAAATGCGATATGGCGACACATGTCGGGAAATTTACCCATCCCGATGTGAAAGTGTATTTGCAGAGAAAAAATAAAGCGGGAGAAAATGCCTATGTACTGACGGAAAATGTGGACTGTGAAACGGATATCGTATATTCTTCTGCCGCTTACATGGGCGCAGCGAAATTACTGCTTTATGCATTGGATGACGGAAGACCATTATGGAAGCATATCTATGAAAATGATGAAAACGTTAGGAGAGAAGTAGAATCTTTGGGCGTATCCTTCGATACAATGAGACAGGAAGTGGAACGCATGATGGCGACTGCCGATCCGGCAGCGACGGACGGAAGGCTGCGGCAGATTTACTTTCCTGCCGGAGAAGGGACGTATCATCTGTTGACCGTATTGCCGTCCTCAAGCCTCCTGCAAGTGCTGAACGGCAGAAGCAGGAATATGAGGCAGCACAGGTTTGACTGCCGTAATGAGAAAAGCGAGTTTTATGGGAATGCATGTGATGAAATCATGGAGCGGACAGTCATTGGCTTTGGGGGAACGAAAGCGCAGAATATCAGCGCTTTTAATGCACGGGTAGCGGGAAAAGCGGATCTGCTCATGTCTATGCCGGCTCTGTTGGAAGAGAAAAAAATACGTCGCCCCCACCGTAATTTCCTTGAGGAAACAGTGCCATACCGAGACTATTTCTTCCTGTTCCGAAATCTGCATGAGTTGTTTCTCATGGAACGGAATAATGTGGAAATTCGGAATAAGAGGGAAGCACTGTTCTGTAATCTGATTGATGTCATACTGCAGTCCTGTTACCGCTTACGGGAAGAGCCTGCCGGCTGGAGCAGCGGTGAGGAGTTCCTTAATCTGCCGCGGATTCAGAAAATATGGCTTGATGAACAATATAGAGAGGAGCGGACAGATGAATGGGCAAATGAGATAGGAAAGTATTTTGCAAAATGGTTTATTTACAAATATAGAAGGATCAAAAAAGAACAGCGTGTATCATTGGGCGAGGAGGAAATGAAATATATCCGGCACGCAATGACAGAGGTGCTTATGGAGGAGGTGAGAAGTTTGTCATGAAAGCATATCTGCTTATATCCCATCTGCGGATTCATAATGCCAATGCCATGAGCAGTACCTTAACCATCGGAGTACCTGCTATGACAGCATGGCTCGGTGCAGTCCATGCACTGGAACGAAAGTTGGGAGAAAGGAGGGAGCCGGCTCTGGAGGGGATACGACTTGTAAAAACAGCGGTATCATATCACAAGACAAATCTGCAGATTTATAAGGGACTCGGAGACTATGTGAATTCCCTTGTAGGAACGGCAAATCCACTTAATGAAAAAGGAGAAAGACCGTCATTTATTGAAGATGCGAGAATCCATCTTTCCGTATCCCTTCTGATAGAGGCCGAAAAGGTAGATGGGAATAACATGGAATTATTGGAACAGGCAGTAAAGGAAATATTGCCCCGGATGAAAATGGCGGGGGGAGACATACTGGATATTAGAAAAATCCAAGTCATGCGTATAAATGAAGACAATCCTATATCAGTTAGGAAAGTGATTTCCACCCTTATGCCCGGTTATATACCTATTGAACGCAGGGATCTCATGGAAGCGAAAGAGCTGGAAGGAAAAGACAGTCTGGACAGGCTGCTTCACTATCTGAAAGTACATCAGACGGCAGAAAAAGATGAATCCGGTAAGGTAACAGACTGGAAATATGAAAAGGCGGCGGCCGGATGGATTGCGCCGCTTGCTGTAGGATTTAAAGGATTGTCTCCGCTGGGGAAAGTGAAAAATCAGCGGGATTCGGATACGCCCCATCGATTCGCAGAAAGCATAGTCACCCTTGGTGAATTTAAGATAGCTCATCGGTTCCGTGACATAGATGAAATGATGTGGCACTATGCCTATGAAGAAACCAATCAATTATATCTTTGTAAAAATAAGGAATGATCAGGAGGAAATGAAAATGGCGAAAAAAGAATCAAATCTGGCATCTGTACTTTCTTTTGAAAAGAAACTTGTTTTATCGGATGGCTATATGTATGGAACAACCTGGGAAAAAAGAAATGAAACAGCCCGTCCCGTTATGCTGGTAGAAAAATCTGTAAGAGGAACCATTTCCAACCGATTGAAGGATAGTGTAAAAAATGATCCCATGAAATTGAATGCGGAAGTGGAAAAAGCAAATCTGCAGACCGTAGACAGTGCTTCTATTTCTTTAAACGATGACACATTGAAATTATCCTTTACAATCAAAGTCCTTTCCGGTGTAGAGCATCCTTCTGCATGCAATAACGAAACTCATCATAAAAAGATAGAAGAAATAGGAAAGAAATTTATTGAGCAGAACGGATTTAAAGAGCTGTCAGCCCGCTATGCGATGAATATAGCTAATGGCCGCTTCCTTTGGAGAAATCGTGGAGGGGCAGAAAAAGCGGAGGTCATTGTATCCATAAAAGAAGAAAATAAAAAATGGATATTTAATATTTATGATTTCAGCTTGAAGGATTTTGATAAGAATCGTGAAAAAGTGGAAGAATTGGCATCCTTTATTGCTGAAACTCTCTGTGGAAAGAGGTCATCCCTTCTGATTGAAGTGGAAGCCTTCGCACTTATGGGAAAAGGACAGGAAATTTATCCCAGCGAAGAACTGATTCTTGATAAAGGAAAAGGCAAGAAGAGCAAGGTTCTTTACCAGGTAGACGGTACGGCCGCTATGCACTCACAGAAACTCAGCAATGCCATCAGAACCGTCGACACTTGGTATCCTCAGGAAGAAGGCAGACGGATACCGATTGCCATTGAACCCTATGGTGCAGTCACCACTCTTGGGAAAGCCTACCGCACACCAAAAGAGAAAAAAGATTTTTATACCCTGTTTGATCAGTGGTCAACCGGCAGTGAACCGGACGATGAAAATGACAAAAACTATGTCATGGCTGTTCTCGTCCGCGGCGGTGTTTTTGGTCAGAGCGAAAAGGAATAAGCCATGGAATACTATCAGGAAATCACCTTGCTCCCGTGTGCGGAAGTATCGCTTGCCTTCCTTTGGACCAAAGTGTTTACCCAGCTCCATATTGCTTTTGCAGATGAAAAAAATAAAAGCGGACATAACCCCTATGCCGTTTCATTTCCCGAATATAGGGAAACAGGTCTGGGAGAAAAAATCCGTGTCTTTGCGGAAGCACAAGAATTGGAAAGACTCAACCTGTCCAAAGTACTGGGACGCCTCTTTGATTATGTGCACTGTACAAGCATAAGGAAAGTGCCGGAAAGAAAAGTACAGGAAAGAAAAACTTATGCCGTATATAGCAGGTACCAACCGGAAGGTTCAATCTGGGTGAAAGCGAGACGCTATGCAAAAAGACATCCGGGAGTAACGATCGAAGAGGCTGCCCGGCTTCTGCAAGGAAAGAGAAAATCTGTCAGACTGCCGTACATACAGATGAAAAGCCTTTCCCGCGGAGGAACATTTAGCCTTTTTATAAAAAAGCGGGTAGAAGAAGAATATGCCTTGACAGAATGCGGAACCTATGGTTTAAGTAATAACAGAACCGTTCCGGAATTTTAACCCAAATTTTTACGGCGTTTGAAAAATGCGATTAAATCAATATATTTCAAAGCAGGAATAAATTTGGGTCAAAGTGGAAAAAAGATGTATAAGCGCACGTGCTGTCGGATTCTTTTTCCGCTCCAGCATCGTTAACTGCCGCATAGGTAGTTTAGAAATTTGACCTCAAAGTTGTACGACGGCATTGATCGTTAACTGCCGCATAGGTAGTTTAGAAAAGTCGGGAATTGGGCGCCTGATAAAACCGGTAGTTAACTGCCGCATAGGTAGTTTAGAAATTGTTAACCCCAACATTTCTCCAACGCGTGTAGTTAACTGCCGCATAGGTAGTTTAGAAATAATCGAATCAAAACGTATGTCAGCGCCACTAAGTTAACTGCCGCATAGGTAGTTTAGAAAATTTATCCGATATGTGCAAAGCGTCAAGTGCCGTTAACTGCCGCATAGGTAGTTTAGAAAACTTCTCTTCCCCCTTAAAACGGTAAATCATCGTTAACTGCCGCATAGGTAGTTTAGAAATTTCCTACGCCAATAATGGCGCTTACAGTAAAGTTAACTGCCGCATAGGTAGTTTAGAAAAAGATTGACCCACGCCCGAGCCATCGGCATGAGTTAACTGCCGCATAGGTAGTTTAGAAAAATATCAAAGAAGCAATGAAAGATGTCGGCGTCGTTAACTGCCGCATAGGTAGTTTAGAAACGGCACGAGACACTTTCTACAAAATGACTGTTAGTTAACTGCCGCATAGGTAGTTTAGAAAAAAGTGTGGAGAAACTTATTTTTACGTTGATGTGTTAACTGCCGCATAGGTAGTTTAGAAAAACGGTGTGATCGCAGTCGCTACAGCGCTGAAGTTAACTGCCGCATAGGTAGTTTAGAAAAGTGACATCACCCCATTGGTCAACGATATTCTGGTTAACTGCCGCATAGGTAGTTTAGAAAATTGAAGCCACGGCAGATGTAGTTAAAGCATTGTTAACTGCCGCATAGGTAGTTTAGAAATTATCAGGGCGTATATCAATATTCCATCCATGTGTTAACTGCCGCATAGGTAGTTTAGAAAATATCATTCCGCACAGAGGCAATCAAGAGCTTGTTAACTGCCGCATAGGTAGTTTAGAAATCGATGCGCTTGATGAGTGCTTAAGACTGATGGTTAACTGCCGCATAGGTAGTTTAGAAATGCGCCACTGATAAATACTCCGACGGCGGTTTGTTAACTGCCGCATAGGTAGTTTAGAAAATAGGTATCCATCGTCTGCTGGAATGTGCTATGTTAACTGCCGCATAGGTAGTTTAGAAACTTAAATTCTGCATCGTACCAGACGATCTCTAGTTAACTGCCGCATAGGTAGTTTAGAAATGCACCTGATCTTCTTTTATTCTGATCCAATTGTTAACTGCCGCATAGGTAGTTTAGAAAATCAGGCATTTTCCTATATCGTGTATAAGCAGGTTAACTGCCGCATAGGTAGTTTAGAAAATCGTATCTTTTTTCAGGGTGTGCATGGAGAAGTTAACTGCCGCATAGGTAGTTTAGAAACAAAATTCCTTCCGGATGTTCTTCCGGACTTAGTTAACTGCCGCATAGGTAGTTTAGAAATTGATTTTTCAAGATATGTTCAATCACAGCTTGTTAACTGCCGCATAGGCAGCTTAGAAATGTGATGGGTTTTCAAGCGTTGGTAGCTTTGAGTTAACTGCCGCATAGGCAGCTTGGAAAGGTTCGATCTTGTTTAACAGGTTTATCATTTTAGAGAGGAGTTTTCATAAATCATTAACTTGTTTTGATATTTTAAGTATAATTAAATATAGTGTAAAGATAAGATTTTATTATGCGATGGAGAGGATAAGGAAAAATGAGTGAGAAAATTTCTTTAGCCTTAAAGGCGGGACTGCTGCATGATGTAGGGAAGGTATGCATACGTGCTACTCATGAGAGACAGAGACATTCTATTCTTGGGGCGGAGTTTATTAGATCCTTTTTGGCTGATACGGAAGCGGACAAGCAGCTGCTGCGTTGTATAAAATATCATCATGGAAGGGAATTGTCCGGCGCCGGATTGGATATTGATGATTTGGCATATGTTATATATGAAGCGGATAATATTGCTGCCGGTGCAGACCGGCGGGAAGCGGAAGGAGATCTTAATGACAGGGGTGCGAAGTTTGATTCCGATTTGTGCCTGGAAAATATATTTAATGTCTTTTCGGGGGACGCGGAACCGTCTTATTTTTCTTTACGTGAATTAGACGCGATGAAAAAAGAAAATTTCCCCCATGGAAATAAAAGTATAGCGACACAGGGACAATATGCATCCATTATGCGGTATATGGAAAAGAATTTTCGGATGAAATCACCGATTTCCATGGAGGAAAATGAGCTCCTGCGCATATTGGAAGACACGCTGATCTATGTACCGTCAAGCACAAATACGGAGGAACATGCGGATATTTCTTTATATGACCACATGAAAATGACCGGCGCGACAGCAGCTGTTCTGATGAAGTACATGAAGACGTTGGGAATCACGGATTATAAAGGGTTTTGCTTTACTCATAATAAAGAAAACAGAAATAAGGATGTATTCCTGATGATTTCCGGTGATTTCTCAGGCATACAGAAATTTATATATCATATCCGGTCTGAAGGTGCAATGCGTATGCTTCGCGGGCGTTCTTTTTACTTGGATATCGCACTGGAGAATATAGTAGACGAACTTTTAAACGCATTGCATCTTTCCCGAGCGAACCTGATTTATTGCAGCGGCGGGCACTTTTATATTTTGGCAGACAATACAAAGGAAACACAGGATGCGGTAAAAGATGTCGCGAAAAAGATAAATCAGGGACTGGTGAAGCTGTTTTCCGGGACTTTGTATTTAGCGATAGGGTGTGAACCACTTTGCGCCAATGATTTAATGGCGGAATCTGATACAGTACATCACAAGAAGAATATATTTCGTTCTGTGTCCGAAAAGGTTTCTATGGCTAAGTTATCCAGATATGGTCCGGATATATTGACGGAATTATTTGATGAGAACAGCAATGTAAATAGGGCGGATCAGGGGGCTCGTGAATGTGGTATATGTCATATCTCGACAGACAGATTAAGTTCTTATAAAGGGAATAGACCGAATGCCGGTACAGATATACAGGCTTGTGAAGTCTGCAACGGGCTGTATGATTTAGGAAAAGCACTGATTGATGATAAAAGAAGTGTTTTTGCTGTTCTTTCAGAAAAAGCGGAAGGGCCGGACAGAGCAATACCGATCTCCGCGTGTTCCGGTTTATGCTGGCTTACAGCAGCTTCTCCAGATGATTTGAAGCAGTGGGCTGAAGCTGGAATACTGAAACGGATTTATGATAAAAATGGTTCTTATACGTCGTCATTCATGGCATCCCGTTTGTGGGTGGCAGATTATGCGGCAAAGAATGAGATAGGGAAAGTGCTTGATTTCAATGAGCTGGCAGAAAGTTCCGGAGATAAGACCGGAAAGGGGATTAAACGCCTTGGCGTGCTTCGGGCAGATGTAGATGGATTGGGAGCAGCCTTTATTGCTGGCTTTATACATAAGGAGAATAAAAATCCGGAAACCTATGCGACTTTATCCCGATATGCTGCCTTATCACGCAGTATGGCGCTGTTTTTTAGAAAGATAATCAAGGGTATTTGTAAAAAAGAATTGCCGGAAGGCATAAAGCCGTTTTATCTTTTTGAGGATAAAGACGGTGAGCCGAGAAAAATTCATGTAGTGTATTCCGGCGGTGATGATCTTTTTCTTGTCGGCGCCTGGGATGATTTGATGGGATTCGCCGTTGATCTGAAACGTGTCTTTTCGGTTTATACTAACGGAAAGCTTACCTTTTCCGCCGGTTTGGGATTGTATTCTTCCACATATCCGATCAGCCGTATGGCGGAAGTCACCGGAGAATTGGAAGAGTTAGCGAAGAACAGTCCTGGAAAAAATAGCATCGCTTTATTTGGCAGTGGTACGGAATATCATCGAAATGAAAAGAATAGCGGTGCAGCGGAAAAAGAAAATGCCGCTGTTTATACATGGGATGAATTCATAGAGAAAGTTCACGGTGAAAAAATAAAGTTCCTTATGGAGCATATGCTGCTGGATGGTATCAATGGCAACAATAAAAGAAATGATCGTATCTCCGCAGGTAAATCGCTTTTATACAAATTAATGAACTTGCTGCAGGGAGCTGCCGGGGATAGGATGGATTTGGCGCGGTTCGCGTATACCTTGGCAAGGTTGAAACCGAGAGAAAAAGAATTGCAGCTCTGTTATGAGGAGGTAAGGCGTCAATTTTACCAATGGGCAATGAAAGAAAAGGATCGGAAAGAATTGATCACGGCTCTTCAATTTATTATTTATCGTATGCGTGATAAGGAGGAAGCATGATGCTGGAAGAAAATCAGATTGTGGATCGGGCACAAAAGGTGATGGAAATTTTATCCCGACAAAAAAATATGGTGACTACATCACAGATACGGAAATTTTTGACGGCGATCAATACCGTGACGGAAAAGGTGAATGCCTATAAGTTAGAGAATATGGAAAAGGGGGATACATTGCCCATAGAATTGCAGGCGCAAATCAAGTATCTGAAAGTAAAGTTAGCTTATCAGATCGGACGGAATAGGAGTAAGTGGGGAAATCCGGTTGAAGATTTCGAAAAAGAAGCCGGATTAATAAGCCTGATTGACGGGATAAAAAGCAGTACAAAAGAATATGAAAAATTTGCCCATTATATTGAAGCATTGGTGGCTTTTCACAAATTTTACGGAGGGAAGGACTAATCATGGCACAGGTACAATTAAAAGGGAAATTGCTGATTGGAGCGGTACTTACAGTAAAGACGGGATTACATATCGGTGATTCCAGCGATTTTGCGCCGATTGGCGCTGTAGACAGTCCTTTTATCAGGGATCCGTTGACAAAGGCGCCGATCATTCCGGGGAGCTCTTTAAAGGGAAAGATGAGGACACTTTTAGCCAGGGTACGGGATGACATGATTGAGCTTCATTTGCCGAAACCGGAAGAAGATGAAGCGGTCGTAGCCAGATTATTCGGCATCAGTTCAAAAACAGAAACAAAACCTGCGCGTTTGCAGTTCAGGGACGCGTTCGTCAAAGCAGAAAGCAGGAATAAGTTTAAGAACTTAGATACAGATACCTACTTGGGGGAGATTAAAGCGGAAAATACGATTAATCGGGGGACCGGTGTGGCCAATCCCCGAATGATTGAACGGGTACCGGCAGGGATGGAATTTGATTTCCAGCTGGTTTATAACATCGAAGACGAGAGCCAGATGGAAGAGGATATGGAAGTGCTGTGCAGAGGATTCCGCCTGCTGCAGTTAGACTATCTTGGGGGACATGGATCCCGCGGTTATGGCAGGATTGCGTTTTCCTCGTTCCATGTGCAGAAAATGGATCCGAAAACAGCAGAAATGGAAGAACAGGCTGCATTGGCACAGAAGTTTGAGGAATCAAATTATGAGGCATAAAATCATACTGTTCCGATTTACATCTCCTGTACATTTCGGTGATGCGGCAGAAGGCGGAGATCTTGGAGAAATTTTATCTTATTGCAGGGCGGATACCTTTTTCAGTGCACTTTGCAGAGAAGCTGCGGATATTTCACAGGAACTGCTGGCGTGTGTAGTAGAAGGGGTTCAAAGGGGAAAACTGCGGTTTTCGGACTTGTTTCCATGGAAAAAGAGGAAGGATTGTAATGAATTGTACCTGCCCCGTCCTGTCATGAACATCTCTCATGACGAGTGCGGGAAAACATTATCCTATGAAGAGGTGCGGGAACAGTCGGCGGAACGGAAAAAAGAAAAGAAGCGCTCTTTTATCCGTGCCTCGGAAATGGAGTCTTACTTACAGGGGCGGGATATATCTGCCCAGCCTGATTTTGGGAAAGAAGAACTACGTACGCAATACAACGCCAGAGAAAAACTTCCCTATGGGATTGGCGGATATCATTTTATATCTGATGCCGGATTATATCTGATCCTTTCGGGAAATGAAGAATGTATAGCGCGGCTGGAGCCATTGATTACCCTTTTGGGAATGACAGGGATTGGCGGGAAAAGGAGCAGCGGATGGGGTAAATATCGTTTAGAAGATGATCCTTTGGAACTGAGTGAAGATGATTTTTATGGGGGAGATGATGCTGCTCTGTATAAGATGCTGAGTTCTGACCATGCCGAGTACTATATGACACTGTCTTCTTTCCTTCCGTCTCTTGAGGAGGTAAAAGATGCGGCGGCCGGTACGGGGAGAATCATTAAGCGGGGCGGTTTTGCCTGGTCAAGGGAAATGACGGGGGCGGCGAAGGTCAGTAGTGTGTATATGATGGAATCAGGATCCTGCTTTTCCAAACGGCTTGAGGGACGGATTGCGGATGTGAATAACGGTTCGGCACCGCATCCTGTCTATAAATATGGTAAGGGATTATTTGTGGGGCTACCGATATGATGAAATATTGGAAGATGAAACTGACCTGCCAGTCGCCGGTACATATCGGCAGCGGGGATATATATCAAAAAAATCAGTATGTATATGAGGAAGATGGAAAAAGGGCTCATATTTATTTTCTGAACGAGTCAAAATGGGCGGAGTTTTTAGAAAACGAAAAACTGTTGGACAGCTTTGTCTCTGAAATTCACAGAAAATTCATACATTTTTCCATTTATGATTTTTTGAATGCCTATAGAGGAAATAATTGCCAGCCGGAATCGTTAAAAGGACTCATGAAGAAATTGGTCGATAGCGGTGTACTGTTAAAACCGGAAACGGCAGATGTTCCTTACTCAAAGAATCCGAGGAATGCCTTAAATGATATTCATACCTTTATCAAGGACAGTGAGGGCAGGATGTATATCCCCGGTTCCAGTCTGAAAGGAGCCTTCCGTACAGCCATAATCGCTACCATGATAAGAAAAGATAGAAGAAGGTATGAAAAATGCTGGAATGAAATATTTAATATCGCTAAGAGAAACTATCATCTGAAGCGAAATATAGGGAATGTCCTGGATAAGCTGGAAAAGGAGGTCTTTATACCCCAAGGCACTGACGGAAAACGAAATATGGTCAACAGCTGCCTCCGCGGGCTTACGGTGGGAGACAGTACAGCGGCTACCCTGCCGGGGCTTATTGTGCAAAAGGCGGACTTGGGAGAAACCGAAGAAAGACCGCATACCATTTCCCTTTGGCGGGAGTGCATGGCGCCCGGTGATACAGTGACTTTTAAGCTGGGAATTGACAGTGTGGAAATGAAAGCTTTGGGAATCTCTGATGCGAAAGGGCTTATTCAGTGCCTTCAGGATTTTGTTGATTTTCAGTGTGATTTGCTGTGGCAGTCATTTGGGGATACCAATGAAATACAGGAAATGCAGCATACTGATTTATTGCTCGGCGGGGGATCCGGATTTTTGAGTAAAACGGTGATATACACACTGGCACCTGATGTCCAAAGCGGACTGGATGTAGTGAAACGGCTGATGGCGGAACAATTCAAGCGGGGACATCACGATCAGAGAGAGCATATCTCTCCTCATACTTTGAAATTGGCGAAGCGGGGGAATTCTTATCAAGTCATGGGAATGTGTAAGTTAGAAATGGAAGAAGAATTATGCTGACATTGGCAGAAACGGAACTGCATCTGCCGGAGGGAATCCTGCTCAATCAATCTTTCGGCTCCGTTTTCCACGGCGCGTTAATCAGTGAGTTGGATAGAGAATGGGCGGAAAAGATGCATGAACAGCGGGTTCGCCCGTACAGCCAATATCTTTTGGTGAAAGAGGGGAAGCCTTACTGGCGTCTGGCAGCACTGACAGAAGAGGCTTTTTGCCACATACTTCAGCCAATGATGCGGAAAGGTTCTCTTTTTTTGGAGCAAAAAGGCTATGAAGTGGGATTGGGCGATTTTCATATGGTGAAACAGGATTCTTTTCAGGGACTGGAAGAGCGGTTCTGGACGGGGACGGACAAGGTACATCATATTGACATGGAGTTTCTGACATCCGCCTCATTTAAGAAAAATGGGGAGTACATGATATTTCCTGAGCTTCCGCTTGTTTTTAATAACTTAATCCGGAAATGGAATGTATATTCTGACAGCATGATATTGGGAGAAGAACGGCTGGGAGATAAACTGGCGGAATCTATGTGCATTACGGACTATCGGCTGCATACTCATCCTTTTTCGGTAGAAGGGCGGCGCATACGGGCATTCCGGGGAAATATACGGCTTGGTCTTTTTAAAGATGATATAACACGTCGTATGGCGTCTATGCTTGCTGCTTTTGCCGATTATGCGGGGATAGGTATAAAGACAGCTATGGGGATGGGCGCGGTTCATTTGGATATTGCTTATTATCAGAAAAAGGAGCGGTTATGAGAGTCTTATTTACACCTGTGGGAGATACGGATCCCGTCAGAGGGTATCATGATGGCGGGATGCTGCATATTCTCCGTCACTATGCGCCGGTAGACCGTGTCTTTGTATTTCTCACGAAAGAAATGGAAGATAAGGAAACAGAGAGCGGATGTTATACAAAAGGGATACAAAAAGTAGCGCCCCAATGTAAGATCGAATTCATCAGGAGCGGAATTACCGAGCCCCATATATATGAAAGACTGACGGTTTTGCAGGATGTATTTCAGGAAAAATATGAACAGTATCCGAATGAGGAATGGCTGCTGAATTTGAGCTCCGGCACGCCGCAGATGAAATCGGTCATGTCTCTTATCGGTCTGGATCATCCGCAGGTGAAAGCGATCCAGGTTTTCAGTCCGGCAAAAGGATCAAACAATAAAAGTCATCCGGAGAAAACGCCGGAAATGCTTGAAATGCTGTATCATTTCAATGATGACGATGATCCATCTTCTTCCAATCGATGCAATGAACCAGAGCTTTCCCTTTTAAAAAAGCATAGTGTGAAAATGCAAATCATATCTCTCGTGAACAATTATGAATATGAAGGGGCGCTGCAGCTTCTGAAACAGAATCGGAGCCTGTTTTCTGATATATCAGAAAAGCTGTTGAAGCATGCGGTTCACCGCAGAAATCTGATGTGGCGGGATGCGAACAAAATCATTTCGTCTTATAAAGGAAATCCATTGATCAGCAAGGCAGGAGATTTCGAGGAATTTTTCCGTGTCATGGAACTTAGGCAAAGGAAAAAGCAACTGCCGGAATTTATCGTAAAAATAACACCAATTTGTACGAAATTGGTGACAGATTATGCAATGTCTTTGGCACAGAGAATGTTATTTGACTTAAACGCATGTAGTGAGATTCGCAGAGATGAAGATGGGAGTATCAGATACGTCTTAAAAAGAGAAAAAATAGGACGACATAATAATATGTTGTTGGAGCATTTGAATCGTAAATATAAAGGCGGATTTAAGGATAGTGAGTTATCTATTTCAAATATGGCATATATTTGTGAATGGATCATTAATTCTGGAATATCTTCAAATAGGCGAGATATTGAAATTAAGAAAATATTTGCTCGTTTAAGCATTGTATCAGAAAATATAAGAAATAAAGTAGCACATAAAATAGTCATGAACTTGACGGAAAATATTATAAGGGAGTGGTCGAAGGGCAAAGAAAGAAGCGGAATTGCTGATGCAGGATTAGCTTCTCGGGATATATTAAATTATTTACATCGAGCATCAGATTTGATTCGAGGTCAAAAGTTCCAATGGGATTATGATGAATTAAATAATTTCATCATAGACAGTTTATAGAAAGAAGGTTATCGGACGTGAGCTGGATCTATGTGACAGAACCCGGAGCCAAGCTGGCGAAGCAAGGCGGCCGGTATGTGATCAGTCGTGAGAATGAAACGATCTGCGAAGTACCGTCTGCCGTGGTAGAAGGTGTCACATTGTTTGACTCTATCCAGATATCATCATCCGTCATTGTAGATTTTTTGGAAAGAAATATTCCTCTGACATGGCTGTCTTCCACCGGACGCTTTTTCGGCCGGCTGGAATCCACGGATCATCAGAATGTATTGCGCCAGAAAGAACAGTTTGACGCGTTGGCAGATAAGGACTTCTGCCTTGCGCTTGCGAAAAGAGTTGTGTTTGGGAAAGTATATAATCAAAGAACTATATTGCGGAATTATAACCGCCGTGCCGAGGACCCGTTTATTGAAAAAGTAAGAAGTGACATACGGATATTAGCAGATAAGCTGCATATGGCTCATTCCGTCGAAGAAGTCATGGGATATGAAGGGATGATGGCACGAATCTATTTTCAGGCGATTGGGCATATCCTTCCTGAAGAATTCCGGTTTGAAAAGCGTACGAAGCGTCCTCCCCGGGATTATTTCAATTCCCTTCTTAGTTTCGGGTATACCCTCCTTATGTATGATTTTTACAGTGCAATCGTAAACTGCGGCCTTCATCCTTATATAGGATTTCTTCATGCACTGAGAAATGGACATCCTGCATTAGCGTCCGATCTCATGGAGCCATGGAGACCAGCTGTCGTGGATGCTTTCTGCCTCTCCCTTGTGACGCACCGGGAAATATCTAAAGATTATTTTGTGAAAGGAGAAAATGGGGGGATTTATCTGAATCGGATTGGACGGCGCATATTCCTGCAAGCATATGAAAGGAAAATGCGTACGGTGAATCGTTATTTTCAGGGAACATATTCCTGGCGCCATACCATACAAATGGAATGTGACTCCTATAGTCTTGCTGTGCATCAAAGAGATGTAGAGAAATTAAAGCCGATGGTTATACGATAATGGAAGAAATAGAAATCAGAGTGCGGCCGACAGACGATAATCGGTATATTGTTCTCATCATTTATGACATCACGGATAATAAAAGGAGATTATCTATGGTACGCTGTCTGGAGCAGTTTGCCGTGCGCGTGCAAAAATCCGCATTTGAAGGATTTTTGACACCTAAACAATACGAATGTATATCGGAACTGGCGAGCAGAATCATAAATGCGGAGCAAGATTCATTGCGTATTTATATTCTCTATGACCATACAAGAGTAAGATCGTGGGGCATAGGTGATATAAAAGAAGACGATGTGATAATATATTGATTAAGAGGAATTGGAGACGGTACAATATGGATGAAAAAAGATTTAATCCGCGCCGATGCCGATGGGTACGGAGAGAAATGTATGGATTGCGTCAGAGAGAAGCCTTTTTGTGCAAGGAGGTGGAGGATCCGCCGAAAGATAGCAAAAATGTTCAGACTTGGCGGCATATCATAACGACAGGATAAAAAAAGAATCCCCGAATGAGGGGACGGAAACCAAGTGTTATCGGAAAGTTAATCGCCGGACTTAACCGTCCATAAAAAAAGAATCCCCGAATGAGGGGACGGAAACTGTCCATATCGTCCTCGATATGCGCTTTCTTAAAGCCGGATAAAAAAAGAATCCCCGAATGAGGGGACGGAAACTTGGTTTATGATTGCACATTCTGAGGGTTTATCGTACATAATAAAAAAAGAATCCCCGAATGAGGGGACGGAAACATGAATATCACAAGTGTTATCGGAAAGTTAATCGCCGGACTTAACATAAAAAAAGAATCCCCGAATGAGGGGACGGAAACCCGCGGCGTTGATGTTTAATGGCAATGGGGGTAACCATAAAAAAAGAATCCCCGAATGAGGGGACGGAAACAGGACGTGGAAGTTGAGGGTGCTGACGCACTTATTCCGTATAAAAAAAGAATCCCCGAATGAGGGGACGGAAACTCGAAAGCGGACAGGATAAAACTTCCGCCTTCCGTCACATAAAAAAAGAATCCCCGAATGAGGGGACGGAAACTTCAAAAATTCCATTTTTCTTACCTACCTTTCTTATTTAACTATAAAAAAAGAATCCCCGAATGAGGGGACGGAAACTGTTCCGCATGAACTAATACTAAATTCAAAAATTCCATTTATAAAAAAAGAATCCCCGAATGAGGGGACGGAAACGTGCTAACAGCACCGCTAAGGGATATCAGGAAGGCGAGACGCATAAAAAAAGAATCCCCGAATGAGGGGACGGAAACTATATAGATATCTCTTTCATAATTAACACGCGCGTTAAATAAAAAAAGAATCCCCGAATGAGGGGACGGAAACGGCAAGTTGAGCTTGTCCCATACAGCGCTAATAGTAGCGCATAAAAAAAGAATCCCCGAA
>ULSG01011545.1_pt1 | contig 17507 bp, 16 predicted proteins | sample 1956191 | NCBI WGS metagenome assembly ULSG01 (sample SAMEA4835703, study PRJEB28245) | human gut metagenome | biome: gut microbiome; material: fecal sample | place: Denmark | collected 2008 | reverse complement strand
AATTAGCAACTCAGGAAAAAATGATTTGCTTGGAGAAATCGAAACGATAAGCTGAGATAATGGTTTCTCTTCTTTAGTGAGCCTATGAAATGACGAAATGTGGCTCGCCACATCAAACAGCCGATAAAATGACAAAACAACTCGGCCATGCAGCCAAAACACTCCGGCTATCCGACAAAACAGCCCGGCTTTTTTTCGTCAAATCAGGTCGGCTTTAACAAAAAGGTTGCCTCACATTATTGCGTGAGGCAACCTTTTCGTTATTCAATATGGTCGTTGATCCAATACCGAAGCTCCGTTTCGTCCTTTGTGCCATCCGCGATACCAATGAACATATCGGCCAGCTCATTCTGCTCCAATTGGAACTGATATCCATTCCATTTGAGTAGCAGTTGCGTGACCATGGCGCCAATTCGCTTATTGCCATCGATAAATGCGTGATTGGACGCTAACCCAAACCCAATACGAGCGATTTTCTCTATGTCAGTTGGAAAAAGATCTTCTCCTCCAAATGATTGAAGGGGTGCGGCAATAGCCGCTTCTAATCCAGCACGATCACGCAGACCATCAATGCCACCAGAAACTTGAATGATACGGCTATGAATCGCTACGACATCTTCTGCTGTAACCCAAATCATTCTGCCATCCTCTTATAGTCAGAAGCGAACTCGCTCAATAGTTGATCGGTGTCCGCCAGCATTTTTTCGCGGCTCACAGCTGTTACAGGCTCCTGAATCGTGACAGCAAAAGGCATGCCTTTTGCTCGAACAAAGGCATTGGCAAAAATATTAAAGGCAGTAGAAGTTGACATGCCCAGTGCATCACAGATGGCTGCCATTTGCGCTTTCACTTCAGAATCAATGCGAAAAGTCATGTTGGAATCCATGTTCAAGCCTCCTTTGCACTACAATAATACTACATAATATGTGCATTGTCAATCCGGTCGTTTCTTGATGATGGTCGGATGCGGCTGATCCAAAGGGAATTGATTATTCGACATAGTTCGATTATATCACAGAACGGCGACAACAGTGTGGCGCGGTTTTCCGTTTTTGCTCATTATGATCGATTTGTTGCATTTTCGACCGATAATCCGTAAGACTTACCAGAATGGAGGTATGTCTATGTATCCGCGCACGATTATTGACTCACTACCGGCAGTTCCTAACAGAGATCAACTCACGCATAAAGATCTACACGCACATTTCAGCACTGGTCAATCGATTCTTCTTTCTGGTTCTGGGAGAGATATTGCCTTTTTTCAGTTCACGGTCTATTGACTACGCCAACAAAGAGTGGAAGTCCATCTGCACCAGTAATGGCGAATAAGAACGGTCGATCCAATACGAAGTCCATTTCCTCTTCAGGTGGCGCCGCAGCACCAGCCATCATCATGACGGTATATGCCGCTGCGGTAACCCCCTCTTCATCGATGGCAACGCGGGCTGCATGGTCGGCTTTGGAAAGGAATATCTCTGCAACTTTCGAAGTCATGGGACTGAAATCGGCCACCGTGGCATCGAATACACCGGTAATACCCAGCGCATTCAGGCCATCACGCAGGTCAAGATCAGAGACAACATCAAATTTGGGAACGGACATATTCACGATCAGGTGCTTGCTGTTCTCCCAGTTTCCATTGCTGTTTAGGAACTCCATCGTTTGCTCATCGGCAAGCAGATCATCCATAGCCACGCCATCATCAGGCAGGAGGAACCACATTTTGCCGCTGCCCTCCAGGCTCAGAGCAACAGCGCCGAACTGATCTGCCCAGTAATAGGTGTTGCTGCCGCCCTTGTGCATGAAGTCGCACTCCACGGTCTCTCCATCAGCACTGAACAGATGGAACAGGCCCTTTTCCGTTCCGGCCTCATTGAACTCACTGTGCCACTTGGCTCGGTAGTAGATGGTAGAGGCCAAAGCCATAACGGTCTCGGGGTCCATCGACAGACCATCGGCCTGCGCTTCCAGCAGTCCTCCGGTCTGCTCATTGATCCAGTCCCGCAAGGCCTGATTAAATTCCTCGCTGCCCATCTCACCACGGAAGGAGGACGCATAGTAATTCTTTGCCAGACTGTCCATTGTGGACTGGTTGAAATTTACGGACTCATTCAGCCACAGGGAGTTTGCCAGAATGCTTGTCACGGCGCCGTCATTGCTGTAATTGGCGTTCCAAACACTGGCTGCCTGGGAGCGCAGAGCCTCAATGCTTTCACTTCCTAGAAGGTCAAGGATCTGCTGGCGGCTTTCACTGTCCGTCACCTCTGCCAGCATGGCGAGGGCCATGTAAACACTCAGAGGAGAGTATACCTTGTTCTCCCCGTTGGAATTGCTGAGAAACTCTCGGATTGAACTGGCGAAGAACGGTTCCAGACCGTCTGCATAGCCTTCCGGCTGACTGCGTTGGGCCTTCTGTCCGACTGCCAGGCGTCATAGACCACATCAAAGCCATCGCTGTCAAACTCACCGGTCTTTTCATCAAAATACTCCATCTCGTTTGGGTAGGGAGCCATCTCCGGATAGCTAGCCAGTGCCAGAGCATAGGCCGATGCGGAGTTGTTTGGTTTCTTTTCGTCCATATTGGTATCTCCTGCGCAGCCTACCATAGAAATCAGGCAAGCCGCTGCGAGGCATAGCGCTACAATTCGTTTCATACTGCGTACCCTCCTTAGTCTACGATGGTGTCTGTGCAGATTACCTGCGTTATGATTTCCATAGCAGTCTCGCCGTAGCGTGACCACCAGCTATTTACACCCTGGGTCGTTGCCACAAAGTTGCCTTTGCTGGCAGGGTAACTGATAAAGTTCCAGATAGCACCGCCATCGTAGGTGCCCATGGAACCATTTCCAAATTCCTTCATTGACAATCCGGTGCCACAGACGCCGAATGTAGGCCAATATTGGAAATCGATCCATCCATCTTCACCAGCGGGTCGGAAACTGACGCCATAGCTCATGCCATCGGCACTGTATTCCTCAACCTTGTATTCCCAACCAGAAAGAAGCGGCACACTGACGCCAAATCCGCCGTGTTCGTAGGAAACATTACTTGTGTCAGCGGCGTCCACGAGATCAAAGCCTGCATAATAGGTTTTGGTGTCATAATCACCGGTACCCCGGAAATCCATAACCGATTTGCTGATCCGGTAGGAACCTGCGGGAAGCTCTCCGTACAGGCGGCTCCAATTCACTTCCCATTCTGTTTCCGCATTGTTAGGGATCATCCATGCTTCTGACGTCCAGGCAAGCTCATACTCCATAGGAAGCAGCTCGACCGCAACCCACTCGCCATCCTGCAGCATTTCGAGTCCGTAGTAACTGCCGGTCTGCAGCTCACCGGTTGGTTCTCCATCTTGCTGCGTACAAACAATGGTCAATCCAGACGGGGTAATATTCTTTGCAGTAAGCTTCACTCCCCAGGGATCCTGATAGGCGCTTATCGACGGAGTACGACTGATACCAACAAGACCGGATATTGCCGGAGTGCGTTCGCTCTGTTTTCCATTGATCCAAACCTTGTCGGTGGCCTTGATCACATCGCCCATCTGCACTTCAAGGAATAGATGCCACTGAGCCATATCCTCTGTTCCTGCCTCAGGGACCTTACGGTCAATCGTAATGTCCCACCCATCCAATGCACCGTTCTCAATACGGTGACGACGCACATCTGTAATCTCATGCCGAATTGATCCGCTGCCTTCCTGCAGTACGATCAGAACAAGATTCTGCCGTTCAAAATAGGCGTTATCGTATTTGTCGCAGGCATCCAAAAAGCCGATTGTGCTGTCGGAGTAGACTGTCTCTCTTCGTTCCAGACTATAAATGTCCTTGTATGCCTCGTAATAGGCTTCCAATTCCGCTCTGGAACTGATCACGGTGTGGTAAGGATAGCCATCTTCAGGTCCGCCATTGGTCCGGATGTACTGCGCCTCAAAAGCGTATGCTCCCGGTTCAGGCGTCACGGAATCTGGATCAGCTTCATTTCCTACAATGGTCCATCCGAGTTCCGTAAGCTCTTCTATGACCTGTTCCGGAATATCGGCCTGCGTACCGTCTTCCAATTTCACACACCAATACGCACCGGTCCTGCCTGGATAGGTATCCGCAATCCCATCGTGGAAGATCAAAATCTTATCGCCGGTCCCCAAGCCAGAGAACAGACCTTCCTTATCCTTTCGGTTGCTCATGATAATGGGTGAGTTTCCGTCGATGAACATATACGATCCGTTGTCCGCTACTAAGCAGCGTCCGACAGAGAAACTCATGGAGTGATTTATCATATACCAAAGGCCACCCGCACAAAGTAGCAGTATGACTCCTATCACACAGAGGGGAATAACCCATTTCTTTTTCTGTTTCATATCAGCAGCCTCCTTTTCATATCAGCCATGAATCCCTTATTGATATAGACGCAAAAATAGGGAAAATGTTCCCTTGTGATGCGATTTAGAGAGTTGCCGGAACAAGTGAGTAGCATAATCGAAGTCAAAGGCAACCTCACGATCGTCACTTTGCTTCATCACTCATTATACGACCATCGACAAAACCCTACAACCCACCTAAGTTCCTGTGCATACCAAAACGGCAATACCTGCTTGGTATTGCCGTTTTGGTATTAACTCTTCAGCTGTCTATCCTTTGCAAAGGCCATCAGCGCCTCATGCTCGTTGGGGATCTGCTCATCCAAGACTGCATCCAGGCATTCCTGCAGCACACGGCCAATGGTCGGTCCCTGAAAGCCCAATGTCATCATATCATGTCCATTAACTGCCAAGTCCTTGAGTGTGAAGCAGCTCTCTTCCTGCAGGATCTCATTGATCATTTGCGATACTTCCTCAAAGATTGCGATCCGGTGTCTGCAGATGGCCGATTGACCAAGCGTATCTGCCTTGTGCAGCTCGATCAGTTGCCGGGTAGCATCCTCACCGTGCTTGCTCAAAAGCCGTTTGATTGGCTTCCTGTCGGCCGTGATGGGCATGTCATGATAGCGAACGAGTCTTACAATTTGTTCTTTGCTGGCGTTATCGAAGCGAAGTCTACTGAGGATACTCTCCGCCATTGAAGTACTCTGATCCGAGTGCCCGAAGAAGTGGCCAATGCCATCCTCGGCGAGCGAGAAACAGGAAGGCTTCCCAATGTCATGCAGCAGGGCTGCCCAACGAAGCACCGGTTCAGGGGTGATACTTTCAATGACCGCGATGGTATGGTCCCAGACATCCTTGTCATGATGTGGATTATGCTGCGGAAAGCCAAACATGGGTGTGAGCTCCGGGATCGGGACGGCCAGCACATCGGCGAAGTCCCGCAGAACACCTGCCGCGCCCTGAGCGCAGAGCATTTTGGTAAGCTCAACCAGAATGCGCTCCGCAGCGATACCTTTGAGCAAGTGCTTGTTCCTGTGGATGGCCGCTGCCGTGGCAGCTTCGATCGTCATGCCATACACGGAGGCGAAGCGAAGGGCTCTGAGCATTCTCAGGCCATCTTCCTGGAATCTCCGATCTGGATCTCCCACGCAGCGGACAAGGTCGCCGGCAATGTCCGCCTTGCCTCCTACGAAGTCAACAACACCTGTCCTGGGGTTGTAGGCCAGAGCGTTCATGGTGAAGTCCCGGCGCTCAAGATCGTCCTTCAGGCTGCGGGTAAAGCTGACTGAGCCCGGATGCCGATGGTCGGAGTAGTCCCCGTCAACGCGATAGGTCGTGATTTCTAGAGGCTCTTGGTCGATCACAACAGTTACAGTCCCATGCTTCAAGCCAGTCTCAATCAGGTGGTAGCCTGTAAAGATCTCCTCCACCTGCTCTGGGAGCGCGTTGGTGGTGATGTCCCAATCCTTCGCAGGACTGTTGTCACGCACATAATCACGCACTGCGCCACCAACAAGGTACGCCTCATAGCCGGCCGCTTCAAGCATCTCAAATGCTGTATTCACTTGTGGTGGCAATTTCATCATAAGATCACATCTCCAGTGCGGCGAGGAACAGCGCATTGAGTTCCTCCCAGTCCTTCGTGATTTCTCTCGGATACTGCTCCACCAGAGCACGCACCTCTGCAATGCTCCGATCCATGTAAGCGTTGAGGATATCGATTCTCGGGATCATCTTCACCTCAGGGGAGTTCATCTTCAGATCAAGCAGCTTCGCAACGGTTTTCTCCAGGTAGTCCGGAAGCTGGCTCGCCGCCAGTTCAGAAAAGAGCATTGGGGGCGGAGTACCTTTTTCAAGGATCCACCGGCAAGCAAGGATTGGCCGCAGTACATAGAAGTACTTCTTGGCCTTCACCATGTCGCCGCGCAGGTATTCTCGATAGTTTCCTTCCGCCATCTGCAGATAGTGCCAAAGGCCATTCTTGGACGAGAAGTAGCGCCGCATGACGGGCTTAAACGCCTCAGTGAAGTCAGTGGTCTGATACACGATGGGAGAGGAAAACCACTCAAATACGGTGGGGTTGGATTTATGGAGCAACTTCAGTGTCTTGTCCACATCCCAACCGTTGATGTCCAGAACACCATTGATGGGCAGCTCGATCACATCACGGACCCGGTTGAGCCTGAGATAGCTCTCTCTGGGGCGCACATAAATGAAGCGCACATCATAGTCGCTGTCCGGAGAAGCAAAGCCCCAAGCACGGCTACCGGACTCCACGGCCAAAAGGATGCGGCAGTTCTCCCGCTGCTCGATTTCATGAAGCTTTTCTTTGATCAATGCTTCCACGGTCAACACCGCCTTTCATCATTGTATTTCAGTCTGCTGCCTTAAAGTTATAGACAGGACGGATCCGCTCAATAATCTCCGCAGTAGGGCCGATTTGAGCGACGATCTCCTCCATGCTCTTATAGGCCATGGGAGACTCGTCCAGCGTGTCGGGCACAACACAGGTGGTGTAGATACCCTCCATTTCCTTCTGGAACTCCTCCATGGACAGAGCATTGAAGGCCGCCTTGCGGCTCATCAGCCGGCCGGCGCCATGAGGTGCGGAGCAATTCCAATCCTCGTTGCCCTTGCCGCTGCAGATCAGGCTACCGTCACGCATGTTGATGGGGATCAGCAGCTTCTCGCCGGCCTTGGCGGAGACAGAGCCCTTACGCAGGATCATGGCGTCCGTATCAATATAGTTGTGGATGGTGGTGAAGGTCTCCACCGCCGTGAAGCCCATGCCAGTCATGATAACATCCACCATGGCCTTGCGGTTGAGCATGGCGAACTGCTGTGTCAGCTTCATATCGTGGATATAGTCCTCGAACAGCTTACCCTCCACATAGGCCAGATCTTTGGGGATATTCAGCTCGTGCTCCTTCTTGAGCGCCTTGATGGTCTTCTGGATCTCCTGGAACCGGCCCTCGGCCTTCAGCTGGTCAATGGCGGCTTGAACTTGATACTGGGCGCCGCCCCAAAGGGCACGCCGACCCTCATTCTGGTAGTGCTCAGCCACCTCGGTGCCCAGATGACGGCTGCCAGAGTGGACCACCAGGAACAACCGGCCATCCTCCGCGCGATCCACCTCAATGAAGTGGTTGCCGCCACCCAAAGAGCCGATGCTGCGCATGGCCCGGTTGAGATTGACTTGATCTGTGCAGCGGAGGTGAGTCAGATCGATCTCAGCGTTCAGTGCATGAGGAATGTCTCGAACCTCACGGCCATAGGGGATCTCCCTGCGGATTAGGGCGTCCAGCTTCTCAAAGTCGACCTCCCGCTCACGAAGCTCAACAGTCTCCATACCGCAGCCGATATCGACGCCAACCATACCGGGCACGATCTTGTCCTGGATGGTCATGGTGGTACCGATGGTACAGCCCTTGCCAGCGTGGACATCGGGCATGATCCGGATCTTGCAGCCGGCAAACTCGGCCTGATCGCAAACGGTCTGGATCTGCTTGCGGGCTGCCTCCTCCAACTCGGGGGTGTAACAGACCGCAGTATTATATAAACCTTGAATCGTAATCATAACGATCTCCCTTTCCTTCATACTCTTTATTTTACGGTTCATCTCTGCCAACAGCAACACTTTTGTTGGGAAAGAAAAAGCAGGAGGCGATAACATACCTGCTATCACCTCCTGCGTCAGCTCTATTATGCCACGATCGCCGCGTAACGCTCGGAACCCAGAACATCCATCATGAAGGCATAGGGGGAAAGAATGCCGGCTTTCAGCATGGAGAAGATTCGGGGATTACAGCCGGATACCAGCGCAACGCCCTGGTCGTTGATCTTGACGGGCTGCTGCTGATTACGGCTTGCCACATTCCAGAACATCACCTCGGGCAGCTGGTAGCCATGTTCCTCGAAGAGCCGCTGCGCATACTCGAAGTTGGTCAAGGAGCAATCTTCAGTACAGTAGTCGAACTCCATATCGGAGATAATGAAGATCTTGGCAGGCATATCCTTCTGGGGCACACGGTTCTTCACGGCAGTCTTGAGGATCAACTCAAACACACGCTGGATATTGGTGTTGGCGACCTCGTTGAACTGGTGACAGTACCGCACCTTTTCGTAGATATCCTTGCCCTTAATCTCCACCAGCTTGGGATTCTCAGAGAATGTGATGAAGTGGTTTTGGAATGCGCCGGTGTTGAGCTCGGCATAGTAGATACCAAGAGACAGCGCCACAGTAGCGGGGATGGGATCAGCACCACCGTACATGGAGCCGGAGCCATCAATGACGACCAGAGCGTTCTCACCGCCAGTGAAATCCTCCTGTGTCTTCCATGTTGCGTCAATGGCCTTGCGCTCCTGATCGGAGATATCGCCGCGACCGAAGAAGGGCTTGATCATCTCATAGGGCGTCAGGGTGCCAGTGTGGAGCTGCTCCGTACCCTCGGCGACACGGCTCATGAATTCATCATAGCGGTCTCCATCATTTCGCATGAAGGCCTTACGATACTTGAACATGGCCTTGGAGGGCTGCTTGGAGTAATCGAAGGTGTAGTCTTTTTCGCGCAGGTTGTTCTCGATGATGCTGATCTTGGTGCGCAGGGCGCTCAGCGTTTTGCGGTACTGGGCGTCGTTCATACCCATCGCACGGGCAATTCGCTTCGCCTGCCGGATCACATCTTCGTTGGAGGCATTGACGGAGGGGAGCCACTTGGCCAGCAGGGACACGGACTCGCCGGCCTCCAGAGCGGCAAAGTCAGCTGCCAGCTGTTTTTTGATCAGATGCAGCACCTTGCCTTCGCATGTGGTGCCCATCAGGACCAGCAGGTCATCGTAGCGTCCATACTCTGCAATGTACTGGATGTTCTTCTCCAGGGATTGCGGCTCGTTGTCGGCCAGCCACTTCAGAATGGTACGGAAGACACGGCGCTCGCCGATACCGCCACGAATATCTCTCGCAAAGAACAGGGTCTTCATGGCCAGATCAGCGTCTTCGGCATAGGCGCGGAGGAAGCGATTCGTGATCTCCTCGTCACGCTCTCTGCGCAGGGCGCCGATCGTAGCGAACAGATCCAGACATTCAGACTGGGTGGAACGATATGTAACTGCGCCATTTTCCGTATGGGTCATATTTGCTTCTTTCTTTAGAAACTTCAGCATGGAAATCACTCCTCCGTGATGAATTGGTTATACAAGGCACCATCAGGGATTTGAACCCGAAAGTACGATTTCTAGTCGTAGTTGTTACCAAGAATTGCTGTTGGTGCCTTTCACAAGATGCCTGACATATCGCAAGTCCTAAGCCGCCAGTTGACCGGCGCCCTGACCTCCGCATCGGATCGGATTCAAGACCGTTGGGTGTTGCTGTGGGCATCTTTATTGATAAAACAAGGCACCATGTGAAGTGGGAATCGAACCCACGAACGACGGGTATGAACCGCCTGCTATAACCATCTTAGCTATTCAATCTTTGCTGTTGGTGCCTTTTTGTCTAAGGAGTGAATACATCATCCGGGTGGGGCTCGAACCCACGACACAGAGATTGGGGTCTCCCGTTCTACCATCTGAACTACCGGAGATGTATTCGACAAGACGCTGTCCTTTATCATCATAAAGGGGGTCTCACCCTTTGTCGGCCTGCCCCGAAAGCAGGTGCTCCTTCGTTGAGCTAATGTTAATAGATAATGCTGTTAGCGTCTTTTACAAAGCGCATTCTTTATTCCGGAGAGGTTACTACGCCAGACCAGAACAGCGTCTATGATTAAAAGTCATATGCATGGGTTTGCTGTATGCGCTTTTCGTGATTTAAGAATACTGCCTGTTCAGAGGAAAAACACGGAAAAAAAGTTGCGAACTCAAGAGCAACTACCTAAAAGTCTGCGAAAAATTGGTTCAAACCCATTCCAGACCGCAGTTGGCAAGGAGCTGTTCTTTCATTTGGACACCTCCTGTGGTAAAATGAGGCCATAAACTGCAGGAGGTGGATTTCGTGGCATATAGTGAGTTGGTCAAGAGTTTTGAGCGTATCCGGAGCTACATGCGCGAATTCTATGTCTATGGGTTTAAGAGTCGGGAAGAGTACAGCATCAAGAGTGCCCGCAGCTACGATAATGAGCGGCGAAGAATTGAGAGTTGGATCGGCGACTTTATGTCCTTCCATCAGGACACATCCGGCAAGAATGTATTCCTCTCGGTTGACAGCAGGCGGATCCCACACAACCCGCTCCACAAGGCTTTTAAAGCCAAAAGCTTTACCGATAAGGACATCACCCTCCACTTCTATGTGATGGACCTGCTGGCCGATGGCAGCGCGCTTTCTTCCAGAGAGATTGTCGATTGCATCAATGATGACTATCTCTCTCATTTCAGCGGCGCCTTCTCTCCAGACGAATCCACCGTGCGGAAAAAGCTCAAGGAATATGAGGCGCTTGGTCTGCTAAGCTCCGAGAAATGCGGTCGTGAGGTACTCTACCGGAGAACGGATGATAACACCGTTGATTTGAATACCTGGGCAGACGCCCTATCCTTTTTCTCCGAGGAGGATCCACTCGGGGTGATTGGCTCCTTCTTGATCGATAAATTGGAAAAACCTTCTGATAGCTTCCGATTCAAACATCACTACATGCTCCACGCCCTGGACAGTGATGTCCTCTGTGATCTGTTGGCGGCAATCGATGAAAAAAGAGCTGCGGAACTGACCGTCAGGAGCCTGCGGAGTGGCCGCGACTATCAAAGGACGGTTTGTCCTCTGAAGATCTATGTCAGCACCCAGTCCGGGCGCCAGTATCTGCTCGGCTACCATTACCGGGGGCGGCACTTATCTTTCTTCCGGTTGGATGCCATCAAAAAGGTCACGATTGGGAATGTCGAGAAACACTACAGCAAGTACTTAGGGTACCAGGAGAAGTTTGACCAGCACCTTTGGGGTGTCTCAACGGGTCCCGACCATAATTTGGATCATATTGAAATGACGGTCCATTTTGACCCGGGCGAGGAATTCGTGCTGCACCGCCTGGAGCGCGAGAAGCGCCATGGTACAGTCGAACTATTGGACTCACAGACTTGCAGGTTTTCAGCCGATGTCTATGATGCCTCAGAGATACTGCCCTGGCTGCGCACCTTCATCGGCCGCATTGTAGATCTCAAATGCTCCAGCCAGTATGTTTTGGATATGTTCCAAGAAGATTTGGCTCGGATGGACGCTCTGTACGGAGGTGGCAACGATGTTATTCAGTGAGATCTACGGAAGCTATTTCAATGTCGTCGCAGCTGTCCTTTCCGAAGCATCCGATGGGAAGTTGACAGATTGAAGAATGACCGAGCTTGTCCGGGAAAAGGCTTTCGCGGAAAGCGCGCTTGCAATTCCGGCAGCGCTGAAATCCGGAACCTGGCCTTTACTCGATCAGGAGTATCATTCCATACTTCACCACAAGCCAACCATGCCTTTGACAATGCTCCAAAAGAGATGGCTCAAAGCGCTGCTGTCTGATCCCAGAATCGCTCTGTTTGATCCGGACACGACCGGGCTGGAAGATGTTGATCCGCTGTATGCTCAGGACACCTTCATTCTCTTTGACCAGTACGCGGACGGAGATCCGTATGGGGATCCCGCCTACATAGCTTGCTTCCAAACAGCACTGAAGGCAATTCGAAAGAAGAGAAAACTGCGTATCCGGTTCCGTGGCCATACCGGCGCCCGCCATTCGATCGAGTGTATACCTTACCGCCTGGAATATTCCGCCAAGGACGATAAGTTCAGGTTACTGGCAACCGGCAAGCGACGGCTCAACACGATCAATATGGCTCGTGTGCGTTCATGCGAGTTGCTGGATGCCTATGATCCCAAATCCATCACGCTGCCTCAGGAAAATTCCGAAGAGCTTGTAATGCTGCTTCATGACGAGCGCAACGGGCTGGAACGTGTGCTGCTACACTTCTCCCATTTTGAAAAAGAGACTCAGAAGTTGGCCGATCGGCTCTATCAGATCAGGCTCCGTTACGACAAGGACGATGAGACCGAGCTGCTTATTAGGGTGCTGTCCTTCGGCCCGGTGCTGGAAGTCATTGAACCAAGCGCTTTTGTCACGCTGATGAGAAAGCGGATTGCCGTTCAGAAACAGCGCTTCTGCCAATAATTCTCCTAAGCACAGAAAAAACCATCATTCGTCAGAAAGGCTGCACGAGAAATGACTGATAACGAAACCAATTTGACCTTACTGAATGTGAATCAGATTGTGAGCCTATTGTCCCGGGCCTATATCAAGCTCATCAAAAACGGTACCCCACTAAAATCTTTTCCCTCCGTGATGCTGTGGGGGCCTCCGGGTATCGGCAAATCCCAGGGTGTTCGTGAGATAGCGTGCAACATCCAGGCTAAGACCGGAAAAAAGGTTTCCATCACAGATGTACGCCTGTTGCTATTCAACCCGGTAGATCTCAGAGGCATCCCGACGACCAACGCGGATAAAACCCTATCGGTGTGGCTGAAGCCTCAGATTTTCCAGATGGATGAAAGTGAAGATGTGATCAACATCCTCTTCCTAGACGAGATCACCGCCGCACCGCAGTCGGTGCAGGCCGCTGCCTATCAGATCACGCTGGATCGCGTTATTGGTGAGCATAAGCTGCCGGAGAACTGTATCGTCATTGCCGCTGGCAACCGCGTTACCGATAAATCCGTTGCCTATAATATGCCACGCGCATTAGCCAACCGTCTCTTGCACATTACTGTGAAGGGCGATCCTGACTCCTGGCACGACTGGGCTGTCAAATCAGGCATTCACCGCTTTGTCACCAGTTTTCTGGAGTATAACCCAACCGCTCTCATGCGCTCCGATAGCCCTGAATCCACCTTGGCTTTTCCAACACCTCGTTCCTGGGAGATGGTCAGCAACATCCTTACCAATATCTCAGAAAACATGGACGCAATTCAGCCTTTGATATCCGGCTGTATCGGGGCAAGCGTAACTTACAATTTTGCGAAATGGTGCACTCTGTTTTCAAACCTGCCTTCAATCGAAGACATCTTCGCCGGGAAAAAGACTGCTGTTGAGAAGTCTCCGGAAATGCAGGAGGCCCTTAGGGCTGAGATGGTCGCCTATGCGCGTCAGCATCCGGGAAAGGAGCTCATCAACAACTCTATAGTATTCGCTTGTGATCTTCCTTGGACTTTCCGCACCAACCTCCTCCATGATTATCAGCTCATCCCTAAGCTCCGCCCCATTCTTGCAGAAAACGCAATATACCTGGATGCGGTTAAGGCAGGCATGAAATGACTGATAAGCGAATCAATAAGCTCAAAAGAAAACTCCAGGAGGCCCGGTATCGGCTTCTGACACGGGAGCCGGAGTTGGCGGCGCCGCTGGTAGAGATGTTGTTTGTCACCAATGTGGATGTGCGCCGGATGTCAACAAACGGGAGTTGCATCTACTTTGACGCGAGCTGGTTGGAAAAGCTCGACGACAACAGCTTGGATTTTGCGCTCTGCCACCAGCTCATGCATATCCGGTTAGGGCATCTCTCACGCCCGCAGTTTTATAAAGGTGACCGTTTTCACTTTGCCTGCAATATCGTTGTCAACTCCTCGCTTATCCGGTATGACTTCACGGATGACAAGCTCCCTGGAATCGGCGAGATCCACCATGAGACTTTTTATCCCAAAGTTGAAGGCTGCGAGTTGACGCCTTACGAGGCATTTCAGATGACACCTTTGGATCCTTCCACGTTGAGTGATGCGCAGCGCCGCAATCTCCTGCTGGATTCAGATGAGTGGTGGGATAGGCCGAACGCCCGCACCGAGGATGGGGTCCTGATTCTCAGCCCGGATGACCCTGATCCCGATGACCTAATTCCATCTGAGCGCATTCGAGGAATCATCGAGCGAGTGTGCAAAGGGTTCCGCAAGCAGGAGATGCCTGAAGTATATCGCCCGGAAGCAGATGATGATGACGAACTGGACGATCTCATCTTCGAGTATACAACACGCCCGAGTGCGAATCTCAAAGAGGCAATTCGGGAAATCCGGGGTTCAAAGGACCGCGATGCAGAAAACTATGACAGTAGCACCCTTTGTGAGCGCGTCCTTCACCGATTGAAAATCACGACTCACGATTGGCAATCTCTCTTGAACCACTTTATCATGGACGAAACAAGGGACTACAGCTTTACCCCTCCCGATCGCAGGCTGCAGGACCTGGACTTCTTTCTGCCGGATTACAACGAGTCTGAAACGCCCAGGCTCAATGTTTTGTTCATGGTTGATATCTCTGCCTCTTTGAAAGATCAGGAAGTGGCCATGGCCGCCGCCGAGATCTGCGCAGCTATTGAGCAATTCGGCGGGATGCTTAGAGGCTCCATCGGTTTCTTTGATTCGGAAGTCCGACGGGTAGTTCCCATTACCAGTGCGGAAAACCTGCTGCAACTGAAGCCATATAGCGGAGGCGGGACAAGTTTCCAGTGCATTTTTGATTATGTTCGGGAACATATGTCTGACAATGTTCCTTCAGAAATCGTCATCATGACAGATGGGAAAAGCGATTTCCCGGAATATGAGGCCTCATCCGGCATACCTGTGCTCTGGCTGCTCACCAATAACCGTGTTAGGATCCCCTGGGGGCAGGCGGCGTACTTCCGAAAATAGGAGGTATTTGTGCATACACAGGAACAACGTATTAGTCAAAATGCATTGACTTGCCAATTCCGGCCATTAACGGTACAATATGAGCACAGAATCATCACCATGGAGGTATTGCAATGGCAACGGATAGCACCCTTCAAAAAATAGCCGATAATCTTCTCGCGCAATTCGACAAGACTCTACTTGATAATTCAACAGATTTTTCTTCTTGCGACCAAATATTGAACGCAGCTCCCTCTGAACACAAAGGTGGGTTGGAGTCCCTTTACTGTGATCGACTTTTGGACGCACTTATTTCGGGTTACTACAGGTATTCCGAGATGGACACCAAGCAGTTGGTCGATGACCCACTATATACAAAATTCAAGAAAATGGTATATGGACTCGATAGATCGGATCCATACAATTTGCTGTACTACGCCATTATTGATTTGGTATCCGGAAAGAAAGAGAATGTTCTTCAGTACTTGTCGGCTTACCTAGATGAAAAAATCAAAAGCCTCAAAACAGAGTCTGGGATATTCACAGCTGAGGATTTCACATACATTCTGGTGGTTCCACTGAAAGAGGGCTTTCCCGGTATGTGGAGCGCCATAGGAAGAATGCTGGATAGAGACGATGTTGAAGCAGGAATCCCTGAAATGTGTGCTGCTCTGGATCACCTGTATTATGACTCTAAGAATGAGAGCATCATCGAGTCACTTACCCAGGTCTTACAGTGTAATCCGAAGATCCTGTTAGCAAAAGAACTCCTCGGATATACCTACTACAATATGCAGATGTTGGGAAATGCACTCTCATATTTTGAGCAATTTGAAGATGGAAAACCCACATCTCGCATTTTCCTTGAGGGCACCGTCTACTTCTGGATGGCATGGTGCTACGGAAAGAAAAAGGACTGTCTCAAGGAAGAAGAATACTATCGGAAGTCACTTGAGGCTCTTCCTGTCGGCGAAAATACCCTAAATAATCTAGGGTACTCGCTGTATAAACAGAGGAAATTCAAAGAAGCCCAAAGCGTATTTGAAGACTGCCTGCGGCAGAATCGAGATGTGCGCTATGCCGCAAATAATCTCGTGCGAACCCTTCTCGCCCAAGGCAAGAATGGAGAGGCTCAGAGAGTCATCCAAGAGCATGAGCGTTTTGTCTCAAAGGATTTGAAGAAGAGGGCTGAAAAGCCAGTTGGCAAAGTAAAAATCGCTGTCCCAGAGCCTGCCGTTACTGATGTTGAGGCGGAAACGATCGTAGACATCGGCGTAAAAAAACAGCAATTCTCCAGCGAAAAGCTTCTCGAAGATGAACTGGTGCAGCGGATGGAAATTGGCATTCCTGTATTTGGGATGCCGCTCCGTATATATCAGAAGCGAGGTGTCTATGGCAGGCAATTTGTTTTGAGGAATGGCAGGCTTGATATCCTTGGGATTGATACCGCTGGAGACCTGTATGTTATCGAGTTGAAAAAGGACTCTGGCTATGATGACGCTTATGCACAAACGCGAGAGTATATCGATTGGATTGAGGAAGATGTTGCAGTCAAAGGACAGCGTGTATTTGGCATAATATGTTTGAATGATCCGACAAAAGATCTCATTGAAAAAGTCAAGGCTGACGATCAGATGCGGCTATTTGAGTACTCCATTTCCTATTCAGAGATTATCTAACGAAGAAGGCATGTATCCAGCAAGACCGTCCGATCAACTAGACAATCCTCGTTTCCTTGAATGAAATATGTTTTATTCCTCTAATCGGTACGGATAAAGGCAAAGAAGTGATGAAGAATCTTTTCAAAGAGCAGCTTAAACGCCAGAAAAAGTAATGTCAAAAGGCATACCTTTTGACAGAGTGAACTGAACATGAAAAACACGCCCCAAGAGTGCACCAAAACATCGGCGTTCACTTTTGGGGCGTGTCATTTTCGCTTCATACATTTTGGGTCAGCGGGGCAACGAGGAGCTTCCCACTAGCCCCGGCTTTTGTAAAGATTATTTTGTTATCAACGACTTCGAAAAGCAGCTCATCTCCGTCGTTAAGATCCAATGCATTCCGCACCCATTTTGCAATATGGATCTGCCCATCACTAAACATAGTTGATTCTATAATCCTGTTCTTCCCGTGCGATGAACAATTTAGGGCAAATCTTATTTCGGAGTGCAGGCACCACCCTGCATGGGCAGCTTGTTGACACCCTTGTAGTCCACGAACTTGCTGGCAGATGGTTTTGCAGCCGGCACTTTCTGTACGGTGCTGCCCATCATTGCCTTCATCTTTTCAATCTTCTTATCGAGTTTAGGGGTAGGTTGTCCATTCCGGGTTGCCTGCGCCTTGGCCTGCGTGAGCCGCTGGTATTGTTGTTTCAGAGAGAGTTCCTGCTTTGCCATGCTGTGCTCCTTTCTATTACAAGACCCCTATTTTCTTTATAATATCAAATAATGTGCTTTTCTTCAAGCTATGCCCAGTTTCTTATAATACTCCTTATGAGAAAATCGGCGATGAAGTGCGGTCGCT
>ULSG01001062.1_pt1 | contig 17526 bp, 17 predicted proteins | sample 1956191 | NCBI WGS metagenome assembly ULSG01 (sample SAMEA4835703, study PRJEB28245) | human gut metagenome | biome: gut microbiome; material: fecal sample | place: Denmark | collected 2008 | reverse complement strand
AAAAATTATTTTTTTCCCCAATGCATATAACTGTTTTGCAATAGCCAAACATCGCATAATATGCCCCATTGCTGTTTTGTTATTAGCATCTACGCGTATCCCAATCATTATATTATCCACCGCTTTCAAATTATTTAATTTTTTTCAAGATAACATAATACCAAGAATTTTATTTCGTCATATCCTTTGTGTAAACTCATACAATTCTATATCGGATATTTCAACCCCTGTAGTATTTACCATTTTTCCAAATCATCTTTTGTTGTAAAATACAGATATCTTTCCGGTGCTGATTGATTTTCCTCTATAAATTTCCCATAATTTTCACTATGGGAATACATATCATCCCGTTGAGTTCTAAAATTGTAGAACATTTCACCATCGCTTTTTAATATTCTATTTGCCTTCTTTAAAAATTCAACGATTTTTTCTTTCCAATTGCAAAAAAATACTCCCCATGTAACTATTACATCTATATCTGTATACGATATATAAATTGCCTCTTTGTCAATACTCTCTACCCTTGATTTTGTATCGTCAATACAATGCTGGACAAAATCAACTGCTGTAACTTCATATCCAAGCTTTAATGCAACAACCACAACCTAAATCCAGCATTTTCCCTGTTCCATTTCTTTTCTTATAACCATTAAGGAATCTAATTACTTCTTCGCTAGGATATTCACGTATTACTTTTGAAAAATATTTATTCCATGCTTTTTTTCTGATTTTCTAGCAAATTCATTTTTTATCTTTTCTCCTCGCTGCATTACACCAAATTGGGATAAAACCCAATCACTTTTCTCTATTAAATCCCCTTCCGTGCATCCTTTCACCACAAAAAATCCTCTTCCCATAATTGAATGACCATTTACTACCTTGCCTAAATATTCATTTTCCTTAATAGAACAATTCCACTCAACCAGACTATCCCCTAATTTATTTTTAAGTTGTACTAGCGTAGGAATATATTTTACATATACATCATTAAAATCAAAAAATCTAATTTGAATCTTTTCTATCCTTGTCGGGATAAAATTATACTTAGCACCTAGTAAAAATTTAATATATTCTTCAGCAATATCAATATCAGTTGCTAATGGTACAAACACATTATGTAAATTATGACCAGATGGTCTTGGTGCCGCTTCTATAACAAAAATCTGCTCCTTATTTATTATTAAGTCCGCATTTACAAGGCAGTTATTATAGTTAAGTGTTTCTATCACCTTTTGTAAAAATATCCTTACCGCATCATATAATTTCATATTTGTTTCGGCAAAGCTTGCCACTGCTTGTCGCACTGGTAACGGTGTAATTACCTTTTTTCGCAATAATGTTATCTGTAATTTTCCATTAATCACAGCTCCATCTACGCCATATTCATCACCATCAACCGCTTGTTCCAGGACAAAATCTTCTTTCATTTTTTTATTTGTTCAAAAATTTCTTTCAAATCATCCTTAGATTTTAAGAAATAAACATCTCTACTTCCAGAGCCAAATCTCGGTTTTAAAATTGCAGGATATTCCATTTTTATCTCATCCAGTTTGGTATTTTCATCTATCAAATACAACTGAACATTTCGCAGATTTTCCTCATTTAGTTTTTTATGAAAAACATATTTATCTGTACTTAATCTGGTGGCCTCATAACAAGCCCCTTCAAGCTGGAATTTATCGTTTATATATCCCATTGTCGAAAGGTATCTTCCTATTGGAATAGGTATTGTAAAATCTGGTTTAATTCTAGCAACCTCATTACTTGTCTTATCCAAATCAGAAATATCCACAACAATACTCTCATTTGCGAATTTAAATCCTTCTGCATTTGGATTTCCATCTAATGCCACAACATATATTCCTTTTTCTCTTGCTTTCTTAATAGTATGTATAGCATCTCTGCTTGCTCCAATTACAATTCCTTTTTTCATTTATTCACATTCTTTCTTTTAATAATTTATATTTTAACTCTGCAATTTTCCAATCATCTTCATTATCAATATCTTGAACTTCCATTTCAGACAAAACAATTGGAACTATTCCTTCTTCAATTTTCCCATTAATTTCTATATATTTAGATACATTATAAAAATAGAATTGTCCCGCATCATGATACTCTTTTTCTAAATCCTGCGATCTAGTTGCTATATATTTTTTTTCTTTATATTTCATATAGCAATTATCAATAATAAAAGACCTTTGTGGTGGATATGAAAATGGTACCACTGGCATTACCTCTATCGCATCATTAGCTTTCAAAAGATTTAACCCTGTTCTCAATTTTTCCGCTGTTACAAAAGGTGCTGTTGGATATATACAACACATATAGTTATATCGTCTGCCCGCCTTTCCATATTGTTCTAACACCTCCAATAACACATCTGATGTAGTTGCATAATCCCCTGCTGTAGCCTCACTACGCATAAACGGAACTCTTGCTCCATATTTCTGAGAAATCTCTGCAATTTCCTGACTGTCTGTAGATACCATAACCTCCGAAAACACTCCACTTTTCAGGGCAGCCTCTATTGAATATGCTATAATCGGTTTCCCACAAAACATCTTAATATTTTTTTGGGGAATGCGTTTGCTTCCACCTCGTGCTGTTATAATTGCAATAGTATCTTCCATATTAATTATCCTCATATTTTATATATTTCCACTCCATCGGAGTTCCTTTTTTCAAATCACAATTTGCGACCTGTCCTAAAACATCCTCATAAAATTTTGTATGTAATCCAATATTAGGTCGTATTGACCGAACGTTTTCAGCGGTAAATCTTTCTCCTTTTTTTATATCTTTTACAGCAAATAAAGATCTTGCACCTGTTCTATTTTCTTTTTGTCTTGCATTTAATTTATATGTCACTCTACCTAAAGCTTTTTCTACATTTCTAACCTGTTCAACCATCTGTTTAAATTCTTCTGGTTCCATAGAAAAAACAGCATCCGGTCCCCCATCGCTTCGCCTAAGCGTCAAATGTTTTTCAATTACCTTGCCACCCAAAGCCACACTTGCTATGGATGTTTCCGCACCAAGAGTGTGATCAGACAATCCTGCAATACATCCAAATGTATGTGACATGTTTGAAATAACTTTAAGATTCATTTCTTCATATGGAGCTGGATATGCTGATACGCATTTTAATAATATAACATCATTGTTCCCCATCTCATTACAGGCTCTTAAAGCTAAATCAATATCTTCTAAATAAGCTATTCCTGTAGAAATAATAATCGGTTTTCCTGTCCCAGCAATTTTTTTTATAAGTGGAATATCATTTATCTCAAATGAAGCGACTTTATATGCTGGTACATTTAATTTCTCGAGAAAGTCAACTGCAGTAAAGTCAAAAGGAGACGAAAAAAAATCCAGTCCTAATTTCTGTGCATATTCCTGTAACTGGCTCTGCCATTCCCATGGTGTATATGCCATCTGATAAAGTTTATATAATGACATTCCTTCCCATATTTTACTCTGTGTTTTAAAAATATCATCATCACAATCAATTGTTATTGTATCCGGCGTATACGTCTGTATCTTTATTGCATCAGCTCCTGCCTCTGCTGCTGCCTTTATAATAGCCTTTGCTCTATTAAAATCCATATTATGATTTGCAGACATTTCAGCAATAATATAAACGGGCGAATTTTCTGAAATTATTCTATTTCCAATTTGAATTTCCTTATTCATACAACCACCTGTTTCAGTGTTCCTTTACACCTTTCAAACGTTTAGTAATGTCTTCTACACCAAGCCATTCCGTATTCGTACCAGAACTATATTCAAACCCCTGCTCCACTTTTTTCCCGCCTGACCGAATTTTATTTGTATCCCACCAGTCAAAATGTGGATATACAATAAAATGCTTATCATATTCATAGGTCAGCATAGAATCTTCTCTGGTAACCATGATTTCATGAAGTTTCTCTCCCTCGCGGATACCAACTTCCGGCATCTCACATCCCGGGAGGATTGCCTGTGCCAAATCTGTAATTTTAAAGGATGGAATCTTGGAAATAAATGTTTCCCCACCTTTTGCTTCTGACAATGCTTTAATTACAAGTTCAACTCCCTGTTCTAAACTAATCCAGAATCTGGTCATTCTATAATCCGTTATCGGGAGTGATGTTCCACCATTTGCAACAATGTTTTGAAAAAATGGAATAACAGACCCCCTGCTTCCTGCCACATTTCCATAACGGACAATTGAAAAGTTAACATCCTTCTCACCGGCATATGCATTTGCCGCAATAAATAATTTATCAGAAACAAGCTTTGTTCCACCATACAGATTTATTGGATTAACAGCTTTATCCGTTGACAATGCAACAACACGCTTTACTCCACAGTCTAAGGCAGCATCGACGATATTCATTGCGCCATTGATATTTGTCTTGACTGCTTCCATTGGATTATATTCACAGGAAGGCACCTGCTTTAATGCTGCTGCGTGAACAACATAATCCACTCCATCAAACGCTCTGTAAAGTCTTTCCTTATCCCTCACGTCCCCAATAAAAAATCTGAGTTTTTTCGCCTGTGGATGATTCTTATATTCATTCTGCATTACAAACTGTTTATATTCATCTCTTGAATATATGATTATCTTCTTCGGTTCATAATGTTCTAATACATAACTAACAAATTGATGTCCAAATGATCCTGTTCCTCCAGTGACCAAAATCGTCTTTCCATTTAACATCTTCTTCCTCCTGTATCCTTTACTTTTTCTTCTCCGAAAGCATTTAATATTATATCGGCAGTTTTCTTTTTTTTATTAGTTTCTTATTCGTTATACCAGAAAAAGCTCTGCACAGCAAAATTGATGCAGAGCTTTTTTATCTTTAATAATACCTGTAACTTCTCACCGGATGGCTTGCGGTATACACGATTGACAGGATCAAAAGCAGTACACTGATTCCCGCCAGCACAATGGTTGCAATTGCAAGTCCTTTTTTCTTCGTCTGTAAGCCCTGGAATCCACACCAGAATTCCAGCACAATTATAATTGCTCCGTATGTAATACCAAAGAAGGATAACAGCAGTCCCACCAAGCTGATTACAAAACCTGCAATCGTCCAGTTCTCCCTTGTCTTTCTGGATTTCTCCACAAACTGATTGGCACTGTTCTGTGGCGGGATATACCCCTGCTGTGGTGGCATGCCCTGCTGCATCGGTGCTCCCTGCTGCATTGGCATTCCCTGCTGCATTGGCATTCCCTGCTGTGGTGCCAGACCCATCATATCAATGCGATGCAGTTCTACAAACAGCGGTTCTAAATCATCCCGGAAAGATTTCTTTGGAACGGCACCTACAAAACCTTCCAGTCCTCTTGGTTTCTCAAAAGTTCCCATATATGCCAGCACAATCACTTCTGTTCCATGAATGTAATATTCTATAGAACGTTTTCCCTTCATCCACGGGTCATTGAAGAAATAATAATTGGCATTTGGCTTTGGTATCTGTACATACTGGTTGGCTGCCAGATAATTCTGAATCACCTGGTTAATCACTGCCGGTGCCGCATGCACGCTAAATCTGTATTCTGTTTTTTCTTTGCTCATTTTTCCTTCTCCTTTATATTATGTAAACCACCTTTATTCCATCGGGCATCCCCGGCGTTCCGGTCCTTCCATGCCGCTTACATACCGGGCATTGAATTCCATATTAATCTCCCGGAGTTCCTTCTCTCCATCAATGTATGCCTGATACATTTCCACGATTCCGGCACTGCATCCATCGCAGGTTGCAGAAATATTTCCCAAGGATTCTGCAACAATTGCCTCACGTTCTTCTTTTGTTGTATCTTTGATTAAATATCCGCTCATCCTTATTCTCCTTACCAATCACTTTTACGCAAACAGCTTCTTCACATTTTCAGCATCAAAGGTTACGGATGGCACATGGTCTACTTCGATCTGATAAAGGGCATTGGCTGCCAAATGTTCTGCTGCCTGCTCTAAATCACGGATACCGGAAGTATGCTTAAACTGCTCTACAATTGCATCCAGTCCATCCTCTGTTACAACACATTCACCCTGATGCAGGCCAATTCGTTTTAATACCTTCGGCAGTGCAAACCGGGAGAAGATAATCTTCTTTTCTTCTGATGTATAATCCGGGATATCAATTACTGCAAAACGGGATAAAATCGGTGCACTGATATCGGCTTTATTGTTAGCAGTAGCAATCGGATAAACTCCCACGGTCGGAACCATACATTCCATATAGTTGTCGGTAAATCCAAGGTTATCCAACAAGGTTAACAACACATCTGCCGGGTTTCCATTTCCCTTGCCGGATGCTGCTTTATCCAACTCATTGATAATAAATACCAGATTGGATTCTCCTGCCATAGAAAATGCTTCCATGATAATTCCAGGCTTTGCATTGGCATAGATACGGGAGCTTCCGGTCAGCTGCTCCGGGTCATTGATGGAACTCATATCCAGTGTTGTCCAAGGCAGCTTTAAGATTCTTGCTACCGCATAGGCTATCTGGGATTTTCCGGTTCCTGCCGGTCCCACCAGAAGCAGTCCATATGCCGGCAGGGTATGGGTTCTGTTAATCTGAATGATGGTTTCCATGATACGCTGTTTTACTTTCTCCATGCCATATAACTCTTCATCGAGAATCTTTCTTGCTTCTACCGGATCAATTGCCTCAAAATAATTGCTCTTCCACTGGATATTCATCATAATGGACAATGCTCTCTGGGCATGACGGCGTTCCTCCGGTGATACCTCATGGGAGCGTGCTACTGCAAGGTTTCTTCTCGCCCAGAGGCGGATATTATCCGGCATGGTTCTGCCGGCGCAGGTCATAAAATCGGAAATGCTCTGTAAGCTGGTCAGCTTCATATCATCTCCATTTTCATCCTCTTCTTCCTCGTCCATTTCCTCTGCCTGTGCACTGCTGGCAAGAAGTCTCTCTATCATAAACTGTAAAAATCCATCCTCTGCCGACAATTTGGTTCCTGCACCAAAGGTTGTCTCCCGAATCTTGTATACAGCATACCCTTCTTCCCGGTTTTCTCCGGAAAGGCGCACACTGATATGATTTTCTCCCAGCCATTTAATCAGGCTGACGAAACGTGCATCTACTTTTAAAATATCTGCGCTATAAGTCTCGCTTTCTTCCTTAAATTCAAAAGCAGTCTGCTGGCTCTGGTTTGCAAACACACCACCGGAATGATGTTTCCACTGACGGCTCTGATTGTCAAGAACAAGTATCGGCTCATCCGCTGTCTTCTCTTTCTCATTGGACTGAAAAGTTGTATAAGTGCATACGGACTCTGTCTTCTTCCCGCCCGGTGCATTACTAAAGTCAAAAACTGGCATTTTTCTCTCTCCTGTATTTTTCATTTGTCCTCTTAAACTGATAAAAAGACCTTTTCTCTCAGAATACCACAAGGGTTCTGAAAAGAAAAGGTCTTGCTGTTTTGTTTTATTATCTGCTGTTATTCTATGCCTTTTAAGATTTCAACCATATCAAGCTTGCGGATTCGTTTCGAGAACATGAAGCTTACCAGCATGGAAATAATCATAAGAAAAATTCCTGCTATCTGTTCCAAAGAAAAGCTGCCCATCCGGAGCATCCGAGTTGCTGTTTTAACAGATGTCTGCTTTTCTTCTTCCACTTTATCATATTCGAAAATACTCATCGCAACTACCTTCGCACGATTCTTTTTCAGGAAATCTCTTAAGTCTTATTAATGGGTCTGTTCATATTCTAAGAATTCTTTTGTCTTAGACCAGTACTTGATTCCCCAGTTTTCAAAATTCCATTCTTCCATATAGGCATTGCACTCATAATCCACATAATAGAGGACATTTTGCCACAGGATAAAATTTGTAGGAAAATAATCAATATTTGTATGTGCAGTATATAACTTTGTGCACATTTCTTTTACCTGTTGCAGACAGATTTCCGGCAGTGCGTCCTTTTCCACCTGCTGATAGACAGTGTCTCCCGGAATGTATTCCTTTAAAATGCGTTCCTGTGTCTCATCGATATCAAGCAGCTTTGGCATGGTAATTCCAATTTCCATAAGCCGTTTATAATCCCTTTTTTCAGCCTCTAACTTATTATCAAACTGATAATAACTGCATGGTTCATGGTGAATCTGTTTCAGGACATATTCCTTCTCCCCATCTGTCACAAGATAGGAATAGCCGCCTTTCCCCTTTCCAAGCAGTTTTTTCACTTTATATTCTTTTCCGTTTAATGTCATTATCTCTTCTTCCGGCAGCCCCATTTCCGCTCCGATATCCAGTTTATTTTCATAAGCCAGCTTATCCGCCATGCGGATGCTGCGCTGTTTTCCGGTATCATCCACCAGAAGAATCGTAACCATCGGTTCTTCCCCTTCCGGCCGTCCTTCACAGCCGAATTCATCCTCAATAATATCTGTGATTTTGTATTTTTTCATCTGTTGATTCCTTTCCTGTTACTTCCTTTATTTCTTTTGAAATATCTATGCTTCTATTACGAGACCAACTTTTAACTGCTCCACCATATCGCCTAACTCCTGCTGTAGAATCCGAAAAGCTCTTCCTCCCGTACAGTGACCGGTATAAATCTTTTTTACACCGGTTGCCTTTATTTTTTCTGCCAACTGCCGAATTTCAGTTTCCCCCTTTTGAAAAATGTGGAAGCCACCAATCATCATTTTTGCCGGCTTTTCAAACAGTTTGCTGACCTCATTTATAATATTGTCTGCGCCACCATGCGAACAGCTGTTAAAAATAATAAGACCATCCTCTTCCTCTATTACAAGACTTTGTTCATGGGCGAAATCGTCCGGTCGCCAACGTCTGCCGTCTCTGATATACATTTTATTGGCGGCTCCGATTGTCTCAAGACCTTTTGTCGTATGGGGAATCAGATATACATTTTCATAAAGTTTGTACTTTCCGGTCACATATTCAATTCTATCCTTCTGTCTGTTTAAGATATGTTTTGGAATTCCAATATATTTATGAATAAACCACTTCTTAAAATAACAGTTTTCACCGGTTCCCTTTTGAAGATAAAATTTCGCATTCTCATTTTCTTCAAAAAATGTCTGCATCCCATTTGCATGGTCATAATGGGCATGGGACAATACCCCATAATCCACTGCCCCGATATCCTTTTCCAATGCTTTTGCATTTACCAAAAAACGGTTTGATGCACCCGTATCAAGCAGTATATTTTTTCCTGCCTGTTCGATATAAATGCTCAACCCCCATTCTCCAGTTGCAATTTCCGTTCCTATATTATCTACTAATACAGTTGCTTTCAAATTGAATCCCCCTTTTCTTATCTCATTACTTTTCATTATACCAATTTCCACTATTTCTACAATCATATCCTGGCAGCTTTCTTCCTGCAATTTTCTTCATGCATCTATCATCCATTGTAGTTTCTCCTGTTTCTCGTATTGTTAACTCATATCTTATTTCAGGTTGACATTCAGTTAATTTTTGTTTATCATAAAGAACTGTAAAATTCACACAGATACAAAGGAGACAAACCATGGATGCACTGACACTGGCACAGGAAATTATTGACGGACGACGCATTACGCGAGAGGATGATTTATCCTTTTTTCTTACCTGCGATTTAAAGGAATTATGCGAAGGAGCCGACAAAATCCGTGCTGCAAGAATTGGAGATAAAGTAGATTTATGTTCTATCATAAACGGACGAAGCGGACGCTGTCCGGAAGACTGTAAATATTGTGCCCAGTCTGCACATAACCATACCAACTGTGAAGTATATGACTTCCTGCCGGAAGAAGATATTATCAAAGCCTGCAAAATGAACGAAAGCGAAGGCGTTGACCGATTTTCTATCGTAACTGCGGGAAAAGCGCTGACTGGTCCGGAGTTTGAAAAAGCCATTCACGCCTTTGAAATCATGCATCAGGAATGCAAAATCGATTTATGTGCTTCCATGGGATTTTTAGATGAGGAACAACTGCACCGCCTTCATGAGGCAGGCGTTACCAGCTATCATCATAATATAGAAACATCACGCCGGAATTTTCCAAATATCTGCACCACCCATACCTACGATATGAAAATTGAAACTTTAAAGAAAGTAAAAGCGGAAGGCATGTGCGCCTGCTCCGGTGGTATTATCGGAATGGGCGAAACCTGGGAAGACCGTCTGGATATGGCAGTAAGTTTAGCCGAACTTGGAATTGATTCTATTCCAATCAATGCTTTAATGCCAATCCCGGGAACTCCATTAGAAAATCTGCCGCAGTTAAGTGAAGATGATATTCTGCGTACCATTGCCTTCTTCCGCTATATCAATCCGGATGCCAATATCCGTCTGGCTGCCGGCCGTGCGCTGCTTACCAACGATGGTGAAACTGCTTTTCAGGCTGGTGCATCTGCAACCATTACCGGAAATATGCTGACTACCGTTGCCTGCGCTACCATAAGAAGTGACCGGAAATTGTTAGAAGATTTAGGCAGGGATGTAACTCCGGATTACTGGAAAGAAGCATAATAGATTCTTATGGACCTTTGATAGAAAAAAGGAAGCCGTTCCACCGGAACTGCTTCCCTTTTTTTATGCGGATAACCCACAAAATATTTTCCCGCGTTTATACGATTTTCCTACACCTGTATTCGGTCTGCAATTTCATTTCCCATTGCAAATCTGCTGTCTTTTGCCCCAATAATTACACAGTCACGCATTTTCTGGATGAGCTGTATGCGTTCCCCCTCATCTACAGAGTGGCTATGCAAGAAATCAAGCACTTCCGGCTGACCAAACATCCACTGAATGGTATAGGTTTCACCTGGTGTTGCTTTTGACAATGCCTGCATAGAAATTCCTCCTTTTCTCCTATTGTAGTTTTCACCTGCCCTGTTAGTCAATTGCTATCTTAGTTGCAATCTTCCAACAAATAGTATACGTATATAACAGGAGTAAGATACGGATTTTCTCTTTTATCTTTTTAAAATATCTTCCAAATCCAGACCATAACGTTTGGTAATATCTCTTGCATAACTTAAGCCATCCGGTGTCGTCCGGATGACCCGGTAACTCCGGGTACCCTCTTCTTTACTTTCCATCATTGCCACCAGATTATCGATTTTGCCTTTATTCTCCGGATGCTCATTATAGGTATCCAGCTGTTGTGTCAAATCATGAATATGGGTCACATAAAGGCCACAGCAGCCGATAATTCCGATTCCGGTCAGCACCTCTGATGCTATGTAGCCTGCCTCAAGTCCACTGGTACTGGAAAAAGATTCATCCATCAACAGCATATCCGTATCTGACAGTTGTTTCATGATTTCACTCAGTCTTACACACTCACTTTCCAGTCTGCCCATTCCATAATTATTCTCATCAGAGGATGGAAAATGTGTAAATATTCCAGACACCGGACTCATTACCGCCTCTTCTGCCGGAACAAACAGCCCCAGTTGGAATAACGCCTGCGCCATTCCAATGGAATAGGCAAAAATAGATTTCCCTCCGTGATTTGGACCGGTTATCAGATAGAATCTTCCTTTTTCATCCAGCTCAAAGGAATTAGACACAATTGTTTCCTCTACGGAATTCACTGCCAGCATGGGATTGTATACATGCTTTAACCCACAGCGTTTCTCCTGCATGGATGCAATCTTCGGTCTGCACATGGCAAATCCCTTTTCTTTCATGGAACGGATAAATTTTACTCCGGCAGTCAGAAAACGGATATCATCCAATAAAGCAATAAACATATTTGTATTAATGTGATAATAATTCTGCACCAGCGGTTCAAACTCCCTCAGCGACTTTGCAAAAATAGTCTGCAAAGCTGCATTCATGGAATAGTCTATAGCATCCTGTTCATCATTGTGCAGCACCCGGCTCAGTGGATAGAGTGCCGACATCAGATGCCATTTATCTTTTTTCCCTTTTTTCAAAAGCCGGTCCATGATAGTTCCTGGATGGAACTGCTCCTCATTGACAGAAATCAGTCCGGCTTCTTTCGGTCTTAAATTGCCATCAAGATTAATACCTACGGTTACGCTTTTGATATGCCCGAAGTTCAGTTCCATTTTCGGAAGTTCCTCATTCAGGCTCTGGTACTCGCTGCTTGCTACGATTGAGTGAATTTCTTTTTTGAAATTCTGCATACCTTCCGAATGAATCTCTGCTTTTTCCAATGCATCCGCAAACAGATTTACAATTTCCTGATACATTTCAAGATATCGCACCGAACGCAGGGCTGAATCCGTCGTAAAATCACTGTTTAATACCCTTCGCATATCATTGATATTATAAATAATGGATACCGCCTTGCAAAATGCCTCGTAAAGTGATGGATTTTCCACCAGATCTTCTACTACGCCCAGACGATACTCTAATACCCGCTCATCTGTAGAGAAGAAATTTTCCAGTGAAAGGTCTGCCACTCCCCGGTAACTTTCCTTAATCAGTATTACCATAGCATCAATTTTTAATGCGTGGATAAATTTATAATCCTTCATGGGAACGGCTTTGTTCCAGTCATAATCCGGTGGATATAATAAATGAAAATCTGTCTGCATTCCACTTACGCTCCTTTTCTCTATTGTGCCCTTCTCTGTCATGCATCTGAACGTGAATATGCATTTTTCATCTGGCTGCTTAATTCAAACAGCACTTTATCCAAAGTATCCTGTGTCTCTTTCTTAAGCATTTCTGCTATCGCATTATTTGCCTGCTGCATCAGTTTCTGTCTGTTTGCTGCGTCCTTTTCTTCTGCCAGAAGTGCATCATAGGTATGCAGCAGTTCCCGTCCTTTTGCCATCACATGCATCTGGTAGCGTTCGATGTGAAAAAGGGATCTGTGATAAGAGGCATCTGCCATAGCTGCAATCATACGGCTTGCCCAGTAGAAATTATCTGTAGAAACTTCTCCGGTGGTATTGGATACATATTCCGGCGTTGTCTCCACTTCCCCGTAAAACGGAACCAGCACATTAAATACATTTGATGCAAATGCTACCCACTGTATGATGCTTCCGGTATTTTTGGTAATGTCCGCCTGCTCCGGCCGCATTTCAATCACAGAAAGAAAATCATTCCGGTTAACTCCAATGGAACGGAATGCGCCTTTCATGGATTTTTCCCCATAAGAACCATATGGGTCATACGGTGTTCCCTGAAAATGTGCGGATAATACATATTTTACATCTTCGATTGTTACCTTTTTCTCCGGTTTCAAGCACCATGGAATATCATCGGATGCCGGCGTATAATCAGCCTGCTCCCCATCCCATTTATAGGTATGTGGGTTGAGATAACGCTCCATAAACCAGGCTCTTGGTGTATTGTATACATGATCGGAATCATCATGGGAACCAAATGCATCTCTTGGATTTAAGCTGCCATCCAAAGAAAGATTCAGATGATTTTCCTCAATAAATTCCCGCAAATCCTTTGAGCACATATAGTCCTTCTGCGTGGTAAGGGCATCCTCTAAATCAAAGGTATCAAGTCCCAGCTGGTTTGGCATTACCACATAGACATCATCCGGCACTCTTCCTGCCATCCAGTGATGTCCGCCAATGGTCTCAAGCCACCAGATTTCATCCTTATCCTGAAATGCAATTCCATTCATCTCATAGGTTCCATACTGCTCCAACAAACTGCCCAGGCGAATGACACCCTCTCTTGCACTGTGAATGTACGGAAGCACAATGTATACAATATCCTCTTCTCCAATGCCGCCGATAATCTCTTCCCTGCCATTTTCTGCCGGATGGTAGGTCACCAGAGGATCTGCTCCTAAGACGCGGGGATTGGAAGTTATGGTCTCTGTTGCAGTCATGGCAACCTTCGCCTCATTGACTCCACAGGCAGCCCAGACACCTTCCCCGTCTACCGCATTCGGCATTGCCGTGTAACGCATCGGATGCTCCGGCAATTCTATTTTCACATGAGATAATACAGACTGATAGATTGTCGGCTGTTCTTCCGGATGAATTACCACATATTTCTTAGGTGTAAAATGTCCGGCACCGGAATCATCATTTCGTGCAATTATGGTTGCTCCATTATAAGAAGCTTTTTTCCCTACTAAAATGGTTGTACATGGCATATCTGTTCTACCCCTTTTCCTGTTTCATTGAATGTTATTTCTAACGATAGCCCATCTTCGTCTCATAATTTACGATGGTATCCTCATTGGTTCTCTCTATTTCCGATAACATATCTTCTTTGAAATCGTCCGGTTCAATGGTTCCGTTGTACCAGGATTTTCCATTGAAATATTCCTGCAGTCCTTCATCTAAGAATTTTCTTCCATGTCTTGCATAGATTTCATTTCTGGCAATCCGGAGGTCCTCCTGGGTCAGATTCTCCAAATCAGCTTCCGTTAATAATCGGCTGGCACTCTCCGGAAGAATATACTCTGCTTCCTCTTCTCCAACTGCTCCGTCTGTTCCCATGTCCTCATTTCCAGTTGTATCTTCTTTATTTATTACTTCGGAAGTTTTCTCAGATGCTTCCTGCTGTCCGCTTACATCTTTCCTATCTGTCTGCTCTGTAGACATTTCCGTCTCTGTGGTCTGCTCCGTTGTAACCACCGGCTTATCGGTAATATCATCCTGTTTTGCCGGCTGATTGCCCTTGATAAATAACAATACTATAATTGCAATCAGAATAATAATAAGAACTGCTGCACCGATTAATAAATATACCATGGCACCGGAGCCGGATTTCTTCTCAGTTTCATTCTTATTTGATATTTTTTCACTGTTCTTTGGTTTTTTTACTTGCTCGGTCTTTTTTTGTTGTGGCTGTGGTACCAGATTTGGTTGATTTACCGGTGCTTTCTGTGGTGTTGGATTTGGCTGGATTGCTCCCGGCTGAAAAGCTTCTACTTTCGTTCCGCATTTGGTACAGAATTTTGCATTTACCGGTAATGCATTTCCACATTTTGTACAAAACATTTTCTGTCCTCTTTTCTGTTATTTTATGTTTCTTTTGTTTCAAATTTTCAAATTATTTTTATTATAGATTCTATTGTACAAAAATGCGGGACACCAATTCCGTATCCCGCATTTTCTTCTTTATCTTTTAAATTTCTTCCCGTCCTGTTCTGGAACGAATTACGAATAATACGCCAATTAATACCACGATACAAACCGGAAGTGCCAGCCATGAAATTCCTGCCAGTCCTGCTGCCTGCAGGATACCAATCAGGAAGTAGCCCAGTAAGCAGACTGCTGCAACTGTCAATGCATACGGAAGCTGGGTTGCTACATGGTTGACATGCTCACAGTGGCCACCGGCAGATGCCATAATTGTGGTATCTGAAATCGGTGAGCAATGGTCTCCACAAACTGCTCCTGCCAGACAGGACGCAATGGAGATTACCATCATCTGTCCGCTTGGGAATACACCAAGGACAATCGGAATCAGAATACTGAAGGTTCCCCAGGAGGTTCCGGTTGCAAATGCTAAGAATGCAGCTACCAGGAAAATAATCATTGGCAGGAAGCCCTGCATTGCATTTGCTGAATTTGCTACCAGATCAGCCACGAATACTTTTGCTCCTAAGAGATTGGTCATTCCGGATAAGGTCCATGCCATAGTCAGAATCAGAATCGGAGCAATCATTGCCTTAAATCCTTCCGGAATACATTCGGTAAATTCCTTAAAGGATAAAACATCACGCATCATGTAATAGATAAAAGTAAATACCAGTGTTACTGCACCGCCAAGAACCAGTCCGACAGAAGCATCACAGCCGGAGAATGCCTCTACAAAGGAAGTTCCGCTGAAGAAGCCACCGGTATAAATCATGGCTACGATACAGCTTACAATCAACACAGCTACCGGAAGAATCAAATCCAGTACGTGAGAGTTTTCTTTTACAACTTCCTCTTCATTATCTTCATACGGTCTTCCCGGTGTAGTAAACAAATCACCTTTGATTGCATTCATTTCATGGGTTTTCATCGGTCCGAAATCCACGCGCAAAAGAGTAATTCCAATTAACATTACCAATGTCAGCAATGCATATAAGTTATATGGAATTGTCTGGATAAATACCGCAAATCCATTGATTCCGGAATCTGCCGGAACAGAAGAAGTAACTGCTGCTGCCCAGGAGCTGATTGGTGCGATGATACATACCGGTGCTGCCGTTGCATCAATAATATAAGATAATTTTGCACGGGACACCTTGTGCCGGTCTGTGACCGGACGCATTACGCTTCCTACGGTCAGACAGTTAAAATAATCATCCACGAAAATCAATACACCAAGAATCATAACGGAAATCTGCGCTCCGATTCTGGTTTTAATATGCTGGGATGCCCACTTTCCAAATGCGGCAGAACCACCTGCACGGTTAAGAAGGGATACCAAAATGCCAAGCATGACAAGGAATACTAAAATTCCCACATTTCCTGCATCTGACAGTTTGTATATCATACCACCTTCTTCATGGAATAAAATGGTATTTAACATTAATTCAAGGTTAAAATTGGAATACAGTAAACCACCTACAATAATTCCTGCCAGAAGTGAGGTATAAACCTCTTTGGTAATCAATGCCAGTCCGATTGCAATAACCGGCGGAAGCAAAGATAAAATCGTTGCATAGACTTTACACTGATAGCTGTCAGCATCAGCAATTGTTCCTGGTGTCTGGCTTGTTACGACCATAAGTATCACAATAATCGCAATAAATACCAGCATACCAATCTGTTTTCTTTTCATTTTCACTGTTTTCATCTCCATCTCATTGTATTTTCAAAATAACCTACTCTGCCTTAATTGCCCAGCGCATCTTAGTAGAACGTGCCCGTCCGTTCTGTGCACACTCCTGTGCAGATGGGCGGATTACATCTTTGGCATAATCGGCATAAATGCCTGCCCGATAGCCTTCTTTTAATGCTTTCTTTACTAACTTGTCTTCGCCGGAATGGAAAGTTAAAATTGCGGCTCTTCCGCCCGGTTTCAATGCATCCGGCAGTTTCTCCATGAATTCATACAGCACTTCAAATTCACGGTTCACATCAATACGAAGTGCCTGGAAGGTTCGCTGGCAGGTCTTTTTTATCGTATCCTTCTTCTCCTTTTCCGGTAGAAAATCAAGCGTCTTTTCAATGATATTCCGTAACTTTGTGGTGGTATCAATCCGGTTGCCTTTTCGAATCTCATCCGTAATCGCTTTTGCCAGTTCTTCACAGTATGGCTCATCCGAATTCTCATAAAGCATTCCCGCCAGTTCATCCTTTGTAATGGCAGCCAGGCATTCTGCTGCACTGATTCCGGCTTCCTGGTTCAGCCGTAAATCCAGTGGACCATCCACTTTAAAAGAAAATCCCCGTTTCGGATTATCGATCTGCATGGAAGATACGCCCAGATCTGCAAGAATAAAATCAAATCCGCCGGCCTCTTTTGCAATTTCATCTATCGTACAGAAATTCTGTAATCGTATGGTCAGAATATCGTCTCCAAAACCAGCCTCTTCTAACCGCTTTCTTGTCCTGGCAGATTCCTCCGGGTCTACATCCGTTGCATAGA
>ULSG01020361.1_pt1 | contig 17527 bp, 10 predicted proteins | sample 1956191 | NCBI WGS metagenome assembly ULSG01 (sample SAMEA4835703, study PRJEB28245) | human gut metagenome | biome: gut microbiome; material: fecal sample | place: Denmark | collected 2008 | reverse complement strand
TTCCAGAGAAATTTTGAATAAAACCGGAATCAGTCCGGATGTCCGCGTCAGAGATCTGACGGAAGACGATGTCGCCAATATCCGCAATGCACTTGCAGATTATAAAGTGGAAGGCGACCTGCGCAGGGAAGAATCCCTCAACATTAAGCGTTTAGTGGAAATCGGTTCTTACAGAGGCCGCCGTCATCGTGACGGACTGCCCACCCGCGGACAGCGTACAAAAACAAACGCCCGTACCCGCAAAGGACCGAGAAAAACGATCGCAGGCAAGAAGACTGCGACCAAGAAATAATGTTGAAGGAGGGATAAAATGGCTACGGTAAAAAGTAAAGCAAAAAGAAAAGAAAGAAAACATGTAGAATCCGGTGCAGCGCATATTCGTTCCACATTCAACAATACGATTGTAACGATTACTGATTCTAACGGTAATACCATTGCCTGGGCATCTGCCGGCGGACTGGGATTCAAAGGTTCCCGTAAGAGCACGCCGTTTGCGGCGCAGATGGCAGCAGAACAGGCAGCGAGAGCAGCCATCGATCAGGGAATGCGTTCCGCTGATGTATTTGTCAAAGGACCGGGCGCAGGCCGTGAAGCGGCTATCCGCGCATTGCAGGCAGCAGGTATCGAAGTCAGCAGCATTAAGGACGTTACCCCGATTCCTCACAACGGCTGCCGTCCTCCAAAACGCAGAAGAGTATAATAGAGGAAAGAGTTTCTTTCAGAAATAAATCTTAATTCCTTTTATTCCTGCGTAATATTTTGGCGCCAATGGCGCAGAAGGAGGACTTTGGATGAACGAAAATATAAGCTTCACAATTAAGACTGTGGAAATGAGTGCTGACGGGCGTTACGGCAAGTTCGAATGCGGACCGCTTGAACGCGGATACGGTATCACACTTGGCAACAGTCTTCGTCGCGTGTTGCTTTCATCTTTAGACGGTGTGGCGATTACGTCTATCAATATTGATGGAGTGGAACATGAATTTTCCACTGTACCCGGTGTACGGGAAGACGTAACAGACATGATCCTGAATTTGAAAAAAATCCGTTTCATCGCTTATGAAGAAGCGGAATTCCCAATCAAAGTCCGCGTAGATGTGACTAAAGAAGGAGTTCTTCTTGCAGGTGACCTTCAACTTCCGTCGGAAATTGATGTTCTGAATGGAGATTTGGCACTCTGCACACTGGATACGGAAGCGCATCTCGGAATGGAACTGACCATTGACCGCGGGCACGGCTACGTTCCTTTTACAAAAAATAGAAGAGAAGACGATCCCATCGGATCCATTCCGATTGACTCTATTTATTCTCCTGTGGTTAAATGCAACTATAATGTCAGCGATACCCGTGTAGGCAACGAAATGGACTATGATAAGCTGACACTGGAACTGGAAACTGACGGTTCCATCAAAGCAAGTGATGCAGTGGCCACTGCTGCCACTATTCTGATGAACTGCTTTGAACTGTTCCGTCCTCTGGCAACCGGTCCGATACTGGAAGCAAGAGATGGCAGCGATATGACCCGGCAGTCCTCCGATCAGCAGGCGGAAGAAGAGAAAATCGATCTCTCCGGCATTCCGATCGAAGAACTTGAACTTTCCGTTCGTGCATTTAACTGCCTGAAACGGGCTGAAATTAATACCCTTGATCAGCTTGCCGAAAAGACAGAAGAAGAACTTGGACGTGTACGTAATCTTGGTAAAAAATCAATTGATGAAATTATTGAGAAACTGGCACAGTTCAGAGGTCTCGGACTTCATTTGAAAGATTAAAATCCAAAAAGATAGGTAATTTAGGAGGAAACAATGGCACGTAGTAGACTGAGAAGAGTCAGCGGCGCGCGTAAAGCACTGCTCCGCAGCCTCGTAACGGCTCTGTTCCAGTATGGTCGCATTACCACTACTGAAAGCAAAGCGAAAGAACTTCGCCACGTAGCAGACAAAATGATCTCTCTTGCGAAGAGAGGCAATCTTCATGCCCGCCGCCAGGCTGAAGCATTCATCATGGATAAAGCGGTGACAAAAAAATTGTTTGATGAAACCGCAAAGAAATATACAGAACGCAACGGCGGCTACACCCGCGTACTGAAACTTGAAGCTCGTCTCGGTGACAATGCACCGCAGGCAATTATTGAGCTCGTTGACTGAAATCAGAAGAAACGCTCCGAAAGGGGCGTTTTTTTATGGGGAGATAAAAGAGAGGGCAGTCGAAATGAAGGATGCAAACCGAACCGGAAAAATAGGAAGAGCTTGCCGATTTTTTATTCTATACGGTACAATACAGCGGAGAAAGGGACAGGCATGAAAAGAAGCAACAATACTCTCTTTAAAGATATACGGAGCCACGAAGTGAAAGCGCGGGAGAGGATCCTTGCTGCCGCCCGCGGCACATATACCGTCATGGATATAGAAACAACGGGAATGTATTCCGATATTACCGAAATCGCCGCACTCCGTGTCGTGAGTGGAGAAATCCGGGATACTTTCCATACTCTTGTCAAAGCGAAGGGACCTATAGAAAAACGCGTAGAAAGACTTACCGGTATTACCTCTGATATGCTTGAAGAACAGCCGCCTATCGACGATGTACTGCCGATATTTATGACGTTTATTGAAGGATTCCCGCTTGTGGGGCACGGGCTTGATTCCGACCTGGTTGTCATTGACAGAAATCTGAAAGCTGTCGGTAAACCTCTTGTTACCAATGACTATATCGATACCCACAGCCTTGCGAAACTCCTTCTTCCGGAAAGGGAAGGAGAACACAGGAAATATTCCGTTAAAGCCCTTGCAGAATATTATGAACTGCCCTGCAGTACTTTCCATCGTGCCATGGACGACTGTATGGCAGAAAAAATGCTTTTTGAAAGACTTTTGGCGGAATGGAAATAGAAAGATAAACATTTGAGGACACGCACATCAGCTGTCCTTTTTTATTGTGTACAATTTCATTAGAATGTTCATTAACTTACTTTTGTGAAACTTTAACTATTGAAGAAAAAAGAAGAATAAAAGTATGATATATCGTAAAGGATAAATTAAACTTGGAGAAAATGATGTATCGGTATAAAGTAAAACATAATCCTTTCCGCCGGCTCAAGATGGCTTTTAAATCAAGAAAACGGACAAGGGGGAATATTTTTTTAGGGGTCGTTACCACTATACTGGCTTCTCTTTCCTTTACTGCCATGTCCGCCTGTGCAAAAGCATTAGCACCTATTTCTTCTGAAGAGATGACTTTTTTTCGCGGGCTTGTAGGGCTTATTTTCATTCCGCTCCTCACGCTCCAGACCAAAGAGCCGTTTTTTACAGGGAAATATAAATTTATGCTTTCTCTTCGAGGGTTCTTCGGCAGTGCGGCTTTGCTTTTTTACTTCCTTTCCATCGAGGGGATGACCTTGGGAGATTCGCAGATCCTTTCACAGTTGGCGGCCTTTTTCATGTGCATTCTTTCACCGATCTTTCTAAAAGAAAAACTGCCTAAAGAAGCTATCCCGGGACTTGTTGTTATCGCGCTCGGTACCCTTTGTGTCGTGCAGATATGGAATTTTGATTCGTTCAATGTATATGCTCTTTTCGGTATCGGGGGAGGCTTTTTTTCTGCAGCCGCATACATCGTCATTTCCATGCTTGCTGAACGGGATTTTAAATCAAATACGGAAATTGTTTTCTATTTCCAGATTTTCAGTATCGCCGTAGGGGCGGCTCTTATGAAAGGCAGTTTCACCATGCCGGAAGGAATTCAATGGGTGTGGCTTATCGGACTGGGACTCTTTGCTCTCTCGGCACAGATGTTTATGACCTGGGCTTTCCAGCATGTGAATTCTCTCATCGTTTCTTTCCTTATGTACAGTGAAATCCTTTTCCATGTTCTTTTCGGCTGGTACTTCTGGGATGAAATACTTACCTGGGCATCCTGGCTCGGCGGCACTCTTATTGTCCTCGGATCTATCATGCTTATGGTATTCAAACCGAAAAGCATTGACAATGACACCCATCACCACGAAGACAGGCTTCCCAAGCAGAAACGGAAAGAGGAAAGATCTGCTGAAAACATTGCCCTTGACCCGGAAAGATCGATATAGCGGCAGGAATTGATATTTCAGACAAGTTTTATTATGCGAAGCCGATAAAAGAATAAACAGCAAAAAAGACTTTTCCTGTTATGGGGAGAAGTCTTTTAAAGCGATTATAAGGGAAATAATATTCTTGCCATATAGATGACGCCGGTCATGGTGATACAAGACAGGAAAGTCGTCATCATGACGATTTCCGTGGCGAAGTTTTCATGATTATGGAATTCCACGGCGTAAAGGACGGAATTGACAGGAGACGGCACGGCAGACATGATGAGAATCGTCTGTGAAGCGACTTGTGAAAAAGGACAGCCCGCGAGAGCCCAGAGCCGGATGAGGAACCATGCACAGAAAGGACCGATAAGGAGCCGGACAAAGCAGGCAAGCCAGGCATCGGGATCACTGAAAGAAATTTTCGAGCGGTGGATCTGCATGCCGAGTGCCATCATGACGACAGCCACAAGAGCGGCTGCACAGTTTTGAAGGATGGGCCATATGAATGTGCCTGACAGGTCGATGCCGATGGATTTTACAGCAAATGCTGCCGTGAGCGTATAAATAACAGGCATGTGGAGGACGACACGGAGCGCGTCATGGGGGGAAAGGCTTCCCTTTCCTGCCTGATAAAGACCGAGGGTATTCAGAAACATATTCATCTGTACCAGGACGAGAGTGCTTACGGCTGCAGCTTCCGCCAGATAAGGCGTTCCGCTTTCCGTGACATAAGGAGCGTTGGAGAAGACAAGGGCAATCAGGGCGATACCGATATTTCCCGCATTGGAAAACATGGTGCCGTTTTTAAAAGCTTCCCGCTTTCCGGCATCCCAGTTTCTTGCTTTGGCAATAAGCGTCCCGATGACGCCGAGCATAGCCATGAGGACAAGGGAAATAATGAAAACGTGGAAGAGAGAAAAATCAATCTTTGCCACATAAATGCTATAAAAAATAAAACAGGGAAGAATGATGTAAAAGGTCAGTTTGGTCAGAGAACTGACGTCGAGCCGGAAGCGCCTGTCCATGAAGTAGCCGATAGCTACAAAGATTAGAAGGGGCAGGATATTGTCGGTGATGATTTGCAGAAATGCCATATTAAACTCCTGCAGGAAATAAATACTGTGCCAGCCGGATAGCGCATGTGAGCGTTACAAGGCCGAAAGCAGAGCTGTACAGGATGGATTTGGCCACTCTGTGGGGACAGCAGTTGTAATCGACGGCAAAAAGGATAAGCGAAAAAGAAGAGGGGACAGCGGCATAAATGAAGAAAACCTGTGCCGTTACAGGGGTAAAAACGCCGGCCAACATAATGATGGCAAAGGCAATCAGCGGAGACAGGAAGAGTTTATTTATCGATGTACCGATGGTAAATAAATCCGGTCTGCCGATAGGCGTACGGTGAAGCTGCGCGCCGGCGGTAATCGTCGTAAGAATGATGAAAGCGCCTGTGAAATGGGAAAGCACAGGCCACAGAAAGGTTTGTTCCAAAGCGATTCCGCCTATGCGGACGGCTGCTGCCGCGAAAATCGCGTAAACAGCGGGCATGGAAATAATAAATTTTACAGTACTGGACAGAGAATTTCCTTTCGCTCCCAGAAGCGAGGCACCAACCGTATTGATGGCGATATTCATCAAGATCAGGAGAAGGACGATTGCGCCGCGGGCCTCATCAAGGTATGGCGCGGCTCCGTCTGATGCATATGGCGGATGGGAAAATATCATGAGGATGAGGGCGATGCCGATCTGCCCCGCATTGGAGAGTGTAGAAAGAGCACGGAATGTGTTTTTCTCATCACCCGTAAATCCAAGTGCCTTTGCGATGAGATAGGCTGCCGCGCTGTCGGCAAGGAGGAGCGCGATGCCGGCTGGAAGAAGAATTGCTGTCGCCGCATCGGGACGGTACAAATACATGCTGTAAAAAATAAAGGCAGGGAGAACTACCCGGGTCACCAGCTTGGCGTAAGTATTCAGATCCAGCTTGAATTTGGAATCCATAAACCAGCCTGCAGCAAGAAATACGATAAGCGGCAGAATGTCATTCCATAAAATTTGGAGAAATATCATAACGGTCACTTTTCCTAAAATATATTGTCTATAAGACATAGTATACAACGGATGGGCGGCAAGATACAGATGAGCCGTTATATTTGTTTCAAAAAGCAGAAAGTTCTTTATGGAAAATGGGTCGCCGCCCGGTTTCATTGACAAGGGCAGTGTGTTCCGCTAAAATAAAAACGTTATGGAAGGGTGTCCGAGCGGTTGAAGGAGGCGGTCTTGAAAACCGTTAACTTCGTGAGAGGTTCATGGGTTCGAATCCCATCCCTTCCGCCATATATGCTCGCCGCAGTTTTTCGCTGCGGTGCTTTTTTTCTGAAAAGAGGTTTCTCTTGGTTATTTTTGGACGCCAAATCAATATGATGAGACAAATCCGCCGCGCTGCCGGTCTGACTATCGGTGCGATGATTTATTCAGCGGGGCTGAATCTGTTTCTTGTACCGAACAACATCATTGACGGCGGTGTGACCGGTATGTCTTTGCTTCTTTCCGAGCTGGCAGGGATTCCCTTCAGCGTACTCATCGTGTTGCTGAATATCCCATTCTTTATTCTTGGTTATAAACAGCTTGGCCTGCGCCTGGCGGTGTCTTCCATGTTTGCCATCATCGTGCTTTCCTTCTGGAGCCATATCTTTGAGCAAATGGAACCGGTAACGACAGATCCGTTCTTATCTACCATTTTCGGCGGGATCATCATCGGTTTGGGCATAGGACTTGTCATTAAAAACGGGGGATCCCTCGACGGGACAGAAATTGTTGCCATTTATCTGGACAGCCGTTCCGCTTTTTCCGTAGGTGAGATTATTTTATTCTTCAATTTCTTCATTTTGGGAAGCGCCGGTTTTGTTTTTACATGGAACAGCGCCATGTATTCCCTTATTGCTTACTTTATCTGTTCCCGCATGATGGATGCCGTCTCCACGGGTCTTGATTCGTCAAAAGGCGTATTCATTATTACCACGAAGTACGACGAAGTCGCCTCGGCCATCGTAAACGATATGCATCACTCTGTCACCCGCCTTCATGGACAGGGAGGATTTCTGAAAGATGACAAAGACATTCTCTATGTGGTGATTTCAAGACTGGAAGTGACAAAGATGAAAGGCGTCGTAAAAGGCATCGACAGCGCGGCTTTCCTTTCCGTTTTTGATGTGCAGGAGGTCCAGGGCGGACGTGTGGGGAAAGGCTGGAAGCGGGAAGAAGACAGAAGCCCGTGCTGAGTTATGCAGAGGTGTTTGATTACTATAGAATTTGATGCATGCAGGAATAGAAAACTCTCTTGACATACTGTTATGTAATCCATATAATAAATAAGTCAGTCAGTGGCTGATATAAAAGCGGATTGAAAACCGCCATAAAGAGATGGAGAGGTGTCCGAGCGGTTTAAGGTGCATGATTGGAAATCATGTTGCCGGCGAATACCGGCACGGGGGTTCGAATCCCCCTCTCTCCGCCACGAAGTCAGAGCCTGTCAAGTAAGACGGGCTTTTTTATTTTGTAAAAAATGGAATATTTAAAGATGTAAAAAGTTGTTTTTGCCCCCACTTTGACGACACTTTGTTCCGGTGCGCAAGAAAATTTGATTGTATGGGCTTTTTATTGAAATATGGCAATATATCATTTGTCCTGCAGGCGATTTTAATATTGATTCCGTATAAGGAAGCAAAGAAAACATTTACAATACCGTCCCTGTAAACTATAATTAAAAATAAGAAAAACATTTGAAATATTACTTTGGGAGAGCAATCATATGCGGGGGAAAATCGTAACAGCCTTTATTTTTTTAACCATGATGACGGGAGCGGTATCAGCTGCTCCCGTTTTAGATTACACAGGAGCAGAGCGGCTGGAAGAAGCGCGGCAGAGAGAAGAAGAGCGGCAGGAAAGGCTGCGCATACCCCGTATAGAAAACATTGAGAGCGGCCTGAATGAAAAAGAGGAAATGCAAGGTGCCGCAGGACCCGTGTTTAGAATAGACGAAATTATTTTATCGGGGCAGGAAGAAAAGTTCGGCTGGCTGCAGGACATCATACAGCCCCATATTCACACGGAGATGGGGATTTCATCCGTCAACAGGCTGGTAAAAGACCTGAATGCGAAACTGCTGGACAAAGGATACGTGACCAGCCGCGTCGTGATTCCCGAGCAGAATATGAAAAACGGGAAACTCCTTCTCCGCATCCAAACCGGCAGGCTGCATAAAATCATCTACAGCAAAAACAGCGCCCTCATCCCATGGAAAAACGCATTTCCCATCAAAGAAGGAGACATCCTGAACATCCGCCGCCTGGAGCAGGGGCTGGAACAGATGAAACGCGTCAGCTCCTCTGACGTATCCATGAAACTCCTCCCTGCCGAAGAAGCGGACATGACAGACGTGGAACTCTCCATAACCAAGGGGAAACAAATAAAGGGAAGCCTTTCCGTGGACGACTCCGGACTGGAAGACACAGGAAGCATCCAGTGGAACGCCGCCCTGGGAATAGACCGGCTCTTCAATGCCAATGACCTCTTCCGCATCAGCGGAAATACAGACGGCTCCCGGGACGGATACGAAAAAGGAACCAGAGGACAGGGCATTTCCTACTCCATCCCCAGAGGATGGGACACTTTCACACTGCGTCACAACCGCTACCGATACCACCGGACCGTAGAGTCCCGGCCCTATGACTTCATCAGCAGCGGGAAAACCCGCATCACCGAATTCACCTTCAGCCATGTCATGGGACGCACCAAAAACGAAAAATACGGCTGGGACATAAGCCTTACCAAAAGAAACGCCCACTACTTCATCAACGATATGGAAATCCCCGTACAGGCCATGGACACCACGGCCATGGAAATAGGCCTCTTTGACCGCGTCTATACAGGAAGCGGCACACTGTACACCCGCCTCGGATATAAAATGGGGACAGGATGGTTCGGCGCGAAACCTGATACAGACAATCCGGCGAGTCCCAAAACCCATTATAAAATGTGGCTCCTGGACATAGACTGGCAGAAACCCCTTACCCTGGGACACCGGCCGGCATCCTTCACCACATCCCTTCACGGGCAGTGGACGACAGGCGGCATGCGCCTCTACAGCACAGACATGGTGAGCATCGGGAACAGGTACACCGTCAGGGGCTTCGATGGAGAATACACCCTCATGGGAGAAAACGGATGGTACCTCCGAAACGAACTGTCATCCTCTCTTCCGCGCCTCCACAGCAGCGTATATGCAGGACTCGACGCAGGCGCCGTATACGGCGTATCCACAGAGATCCTGACAGGAAGAACCATCGCGGGCATGGCGCTGGGAATGAGAGGAACCTTTCCCTCAGGACTCTTCTACGACACCTTTATCAGCAGAGCGTTATACAAGCCTGACGGCTTCCATACGAAAACATGGGCCGGCGGATTCACGCTGGGCTGTCAATTTTAAATGAAATCGGTCAAATTTTAATCAAAACGACAAGAGGTTATGACAAATGAAAACAAGCACAAGCAAACGACTCAGATGGAATGTAGCCATATGGCTGGCAGCGGGACTGTTTATGACAAGCACCGCCGGCATGGCGTCGGGCCCCATCATGCCCGATCCGAAAGCGGAAGCCCGCCATCAGCCGCAAGTAGAAGAAACAGCAAACGGCATACCCCTTGTCAATATCACCGCCCCCTCCTCCGGCGGCGTATCCCGGAACGAATACGAAACCTTCAACGTGCCGGACAAAGGCGCCATCCTGAACAACTCCTACACCCTCTCCAAAACCGAACTGGCAGGATACGTACAGGGGAACAATAACATGGCAGAAAGACCGGCCAAAATCATCGTAAACGAAGTCACCGGCGCGGGTTCCACATCCATGGACGGATTTCTGGAAGTGGCGGGAAACAGGGCAGACGTCGTCATTGCCAACCCGAACGGCATCACCGTAAACGGAGGCGGATTCATCAATACAGGCAAAGCCTTCCTCACCACAGGGAAACCCGTCTATGACGGAGAAGACCATTTGCAGCGCTTCGACATCACAGGAGGGGACATCCTTATCGAAGGGAAAGGCCTTGGCGGAAAAGAAACGGGAAGCCTTGCCATCCTTTCCCGCGCCGTGAGAATCAACGCAGGCATCTGGGCCAAAGACCTCCACATCACCACCGGGGCCAACAGCATAGACGCAAAGACCCTCGAAGCCTCTGCCATAGAAGGGAAAGGAGGACGCCCCGCCTTCGCCCTCGACACCGCCGCCATAGGAGGCATGTACGCCGGACGGATCACCTTAGTGGGGACAGAAAAAGGACTGGGCGTCAATAACAGCGGCACATGGAGCGCCGAAGACAACCTCATCCTTGACTGGAACGGCGACCTGAAAAACAGCGGTACCATCTACAGCAAAGGAAATACAGACCTCCGCGCAAGCCGCCTGGAAAACGACAAAACCATCGCTGCGGAAAGAAATCTGTCCGCTGCGGCCAAAGAAAATATCCGTAACCAAGGCAAACTCCTTGCCGGAGAAAACATGGACATCTATGCCGGAAAAACACTGGACAATGCAGGACACGCCATGGAAAGCGGAAACAACCTGTCCATAGAAACTGGAGACGCCATCAATAATGCGGCAGGTACCATCAAAAGCGGCGGCAGCCAGCAGATTAAAGCGGGACATGCATTAACCAATACAGAAGGCATACTGGCGGCCGATGGGAATATAAACATACAAACGGATAAGATGACCGGAGACGGCATCGTATCCGCAGGGAAAAAAGCCGGAATCCTGTTGGAAAAAGACTTTACCAATACAGGGCGCCTGGAAGCAGGAAGCAGCCTTTCACTAGCCGTAAAAGGAAATATAACCAACCGCAAAGAAATCCTTTCCCGCGGACACCTGGCACTGGAAAGTAAAAACATCCGAAATGAAGAAACCGGAGAAATAAAAGGAGCGGACACAGAAACCGTAGCAGAAAACACCTGGGTAAACCATGGGCTGGTCAATGGAGAAAATGTACATATCCGGGCAAACCACATAACCAATGAAAACACGGGACGCATCTATGGAACAAGACTGTCCGTGGAAACACATACATTGGACAATCTGGGGACATATAAAGAAAAAGCGCCCGTTATCGCATCCCGGGAACACATGAACCTTTCCATTTCCGGCACACTGACCAATACCGAACATGCCCTCATCCGTGCCGAAGGGAACCTGACCATCGGCGGACAATCAGATGAGAATGGGAAAATAACGGGAAAAACAGAAAAAATAGAAAACAGAAGCGCCTATCTGGAAAGCGGCGGGAACATGACAATCGGCGTGAACCATTTGGAAAATCGCAATGAACACTTCTCCACTAAAAACGTTCTGGCAGGGAAAACCCACCACGAAGAAGCCGTAGGGCAGGGGAAGACAGACCGGTTCACCTTGGGCGGAAAAGGAACAGAAGGCGCAGCCTACATAGAGCGCCGTGGACATGTAGACCATCTGTATACACCGGACGGCGGAGACTATGACCACTTCACCACCTACATCTATGACCGGTCCGTTTATGAAGACCGGATAGACACGACAGACCCCGCGCACATAGCAGCCGGCGGCAGCCTTTCCCTCGAAGCCGGCAGGGCAGTGAATGACAGGAGCGTGATGACCGCCGGCAAGACCCTTACCCTCCATGGGGCAGATATAGAAAATCGGGACGAAAAAGGACATAAAACCGTAAAAGAAGAAGGAACCGCCACCTCCTACTGGACAAAAAGAGTCCACCATGGAGCCCATATTCATAAAAGGACAGAAACACGGACAACCCGCACTGATTATATGCCCGCTGATGCAGTCACCGATACGACCGTCATAGCCGCCGTACATAAAGCCCATACAAGCCCGGTATATGAAGGGGCGAAAGCAGAAGCATACTTGAGTCCGTCAGAAAGAAAACCGCTTCATATTTCCGACAGCAGCCTGTATCATGTCACCTCCGATCCGACGGCCCGCTACCTTGTGGAAACCGACCCGGCCTATGCGGATAGAAAAACCTTCCTGTCCTCAGACTACTTCTTCCGCCGGATGCAGTACGACCCGGAGAAACTCGAAAAACGTCTGGGCGACGGCTACTATGAAAGCCAACTCGTCCGCGATCGGCTCATGCAGATCAAAGGAAAACCGGCAGGAGAAACTGAATACAAAGCCCTCATGGACGCCGCTGTGAGATGGGCCCAAGAAAACAAAGACGTCCGCATCGGCATGGCCCTCACCGAAGACCAGAAGGCCGCCCTCAAAGAAGACATCGTCTGGATGGTGGAATCCTCCGTCCTTCTGCCTGACGGGAACATTGTCAAAGCCCTCGTGCCGGAAGTCTATCTGGCGCATGGAAAGAACGGCACCCTTACAGGCTCTGCCCTTATTTCCGCAGAAAATATAGATATCCGTGCCACCAATGACATCCTCTCACGCGGCACCGTTATCGCAGGAGACACGATGCGCCTCTCCGCCTCCGACATCAATAACGAGGGAGGCACCATAAAAAGCTCCACCATCCTGGAAGAAGCCCTGCGAGATATCCGGAACACCGGAACCATGGAAGCGGAAAACAAACTCAGCCTGAAAGCCGGGCAGGACATAGACCTTGCCTCCACCCTGCATAAAGAAAGAAATCAACAGGGATACACAGAAACCATCGCCTCCTCAGGGAAAGCCGCCGTCACAGGAAATCAAGGCACCCTGTCAATAGAAGCGGGAAGAGACATCACTGCAGAAGCGGCGGAAATATCCTCGGCAGGGGATATAGCCATGAAAGCCGGACGGGACATAACCATGGAAACCGCCGCAGTCAAAAAAGACACGGCCGTCACATGGGACGGGAATAACTACCGCCATGACAGCGCCGCCCGGGATATAGGCTCCTCCGTTACCGCCAAAGGCAGCCTTTCCATGCAGTCCGAAAGAGACATATCCATCAAAGCAGCAGATATCCGCTCCGAAAACATGACCGCCGTAGAAGCGGGAAGAAACCTTACAGTAGAAAACGGAAAAGAAATAACAGACCTGGAAGAACACCACCGCCATAAAGAAAGAAGTTTGCTCAGCAGTACCACCACGACCACCCACGATGAAGTCCATGCCGTGAAAGCACAAAAAAGCATAATAGAAGGGAATACCGTCTCCCTGCAGGGTGGGAAAGACATCAGCCTTACAGGAAGCGCTGCCGCCTCCACCAAAGAAACAGCCCTGTCAGCCGGAAGAAATATCTCCATACATGCTGCAGAAGAAACAGATAAAGAAATACACAAAAAACAAGTAAAGAAAAGCGGACTCATAGGAAGCGGATTAGGCTTCACCATCGGGAGCGAAAAGAAAAAAGACAGCTATGACACCGAAGAAACCACGCAGAGAGGAAGCACCGTGGGGAGTGTCAAAGGAAACGTCACCATCACAGCCGGACAGACGGCATCCGTCAGAGCATCCGACATCATCGCCGGGAAAGACACCCTCATCACAGGAAGAAACGTAGACATCGAAAGCAAAGACAATACCTACAGAGGAAAAGAAGACCACGAATACAAAAAAAGCGGCCTTACCGTATCCTTAGGCGGAGCGGCCGTCAATGCGGCAAGAACCGTAGCCGCTCCCGTAAAGAGAGCCGGAGAAGTGGGAGACGGCCGGCTGAAAGCCCTGTATGCCCTGCAGGCAGGAATGAATGCGAGAGACATACAGAAAGATCAGAAAACAGACAAAGCCATTAATAAGAACAATGCCGTAGGAATCAATATCAGCCTAGGCAGCACCGGATGGAAAGACAACAGAGAAACCGCCACCCAAGAAGCCAAAGGAAGCACCATCACCGCAGGAAAGACAGCCGCCGTCATCGCTAAAGAAGACATGACAGTCAAAGGCAGCATAGTCAACGCCAAAGACATCCACCTCAAAGCAGGAAACAACATCCACATCCTCTCCTCCGAAAACAGAAGCACAACCATAGAAGACTACAAAGCTAAAAGCGGAAGCATAGGAGCCTCCTTCAGCAAAGGAGGCTATGGCATCGGCGCGTCCTACGGGAAAGGGAAAGGACAGATAGAAGAAACCATCCTTACCCATACCCCGTCAGACATCACTGCGAAAAATACGGCAACCCTTTCCGGCGGAAACGACACCCTGATCCGGGGCGGGACAGTTAAAGGAAACAAAGTTATCGCTAACGCAGGAGGGAACCTAACTATAGAAAGCGAACAAGACAAAAAGAACTACAAAGAAACAGGCAAAACCACCGGACTGTCCATCAGCTACACACCGGGAAGCGCCGTCAGCGTAAGCGGAGGAAAAGGACAGACAAACACAGACTCCGCCTACGAAAGCGTTACAAATCAAAGCGGTATCTATGCAGGAAAAGAAGGCTTCGATATAGAAGTGAAAAACAATACCCACCTGCAGGGAGCAGTTATTGACAGCGAGGCAGAGAAAGAAAAGAACAAACTCACCACGGGCACACTGACATGGAAAGACATAGAGAATAAAGCGGAGTATAAAGCAAAAGCTCATGGAATGATAGCCTCTACACAGTCAGCATCCAAACTGAATCCGGCAGGACTGGGATACGTGCCGACCGTGCCCGTCAAAGGAGAAGCGGACAGCACCACCTATTCAGCCATAGCCGACAGTATCATTACCACAACAAAAGAAAAGACAGAAAAAGAAATACGCCATGATACAGAAAACGCACTGAATAAACTGTCAGAAATCTTCGACAAAAAGAAAATAGAAGAAAAACGGGAACTGGTGAATTTGATGTCTCAAACAGGATTTACACTCATAGGAGACATAGCGGACAGAAAAGAAAGCGAACTGAAAAGAAAAGCGGAAGAAGCAAGAAAGAATAATAACAGCATGGAAGCGGAAACCTATGAAAAAGCAGCGGGAAAATGGAGCGAAAGCGGAACCAACAGAATACTCCTGCATGGAATGCTGGGAGCTATCCTGTCTAAAGAAGCAGGGAACGGAATAGGTAAAGGACTGACAGGAGCCGGACTGAATGCCGCCCTGCAAAAAGAACTGAGAAAGATAAAAGACAAAGAAGCACATAAAATAGCCAGCGCCGCCATAGGATACATAGCAGGGAAAGAAACGGGAGCAGCCATAGCGCAGCAGGCCACGACCTACAACTATCTAAGTCCTAAACAAAATGAACAGTACCAAAAAGAACTGGAAGAAGCCAAAACAGAAAAAGAAAAGACGGAGATAACGAATAAATGGCTGCAAATAGATGAGACACAGAAAGAAAAATGGCTGAAGAAACAAGAAGCCGGTACATATACAGACCTCAGCACAATAAAAGACGGATACTTACCGGGAGTAGTTATTCTTGGAAATTCTAATTACTCAGACTTTAATTGGATACAATCTGCTACATTGAATGGGTTAGGAGCTGTAACAAATATTCCTTGGTCGGGAATTGATGATAAGTTATTGGTAACGTTGCCAGTGCGTTATCGAAACGCTTTCGGTATATTGGGGAAGACAGGGATATTAGGAGCGGGAGCGGCATCTTTTATAAGTATATATAACGATTATAGAATATATAGCGGGGGTGATTTACGCAAAGCTCTTGCATATGATGTTGGTGGAACCGCCGCCAATATATTTTTAAGTACAGGAACTGCGGGGATGTTGACTGCAGCTGGTATAGCTACGGTACCAGGGATTTTTATTGGAGCAGGAATTGCAGTAGGAGGAGGGATATTAATTGATAGAGGCATTGATACGTTGAAACAAGATTTAATTTTGGATAAGGATAAGCAATTGGACAATAAAGGCAGGGGGGAAAATAATTGAGCAATCTCGTACTTCTTGCCGTTGTAGTTCTTATATCTATATATATTACTATTCGAGCGTTTATAAAGTTTAGATGGGAATATATGGGATGGAATGTATTTACAATAACCTATTTTGGAGGCTTTATAGGATGGCCTCTTATTATGACTATTATTGCAGGATATCCGTTAGTAGTAGAAGAAATTGGGCATAATATACCAATTTTGTTTCATATAGCTATGATTGGATTACCAGTAACAGCGTATTTAATGGCGGTAGCAATGTATAAACGTGAAATCATAGATTCGCAATATAAAAAGAAGCCAGTTGGGAATATTTACAAAAGTGCAAGATTCTTCTCTAAAATTGCTATATATATAATGCTCTTAGAAATTATTTGTATATTAGCTATAGAGTGGTGATTAAATGGTATTATATTGAACATCAAGGGGGATTTAAGATAGATGGTGCCTGCAATAAAAGATAAAGCAGGAAGCACAACGAAATCGGCCGTATCTGCTGCACAGATAACGGTAACAGATAAAGAAAAGCAGACACAGGATATAGCTGTATTGAACAGAGAAACAGAAAACAGCCTGAACAAACTCAAAGAAATCTTCGACAAAACAAAAGTAGAAGAAAGAAAACAGCTGTTGGAAGAACTGGGGATAGTCGGAAACCGGGCCATCCATGAGATAGCCTCCCACAATGGATGGAAAGACGGTTCCGCCGAAAAGGCAGCCCTCCATGGCATGCTGGGAGCCATCACGAGCGCCAAGAGCGGAGGAAGCGCCCTAAGTGGCCTGATAGCAGGAGGAGCCAACGAATATGCCATAGGATACCTGAAAAAGACCAAGGGGAAAGACTGGATAAACAAACATCCCAATACCGTACAGAACATCTCCGCCGCCTTTGGAGGAATACTGTCCAAGATGACAGGAGGGAGCGGACATACAGGTGCCTACATCTCCCAGATGGGGACGAAGTGGAATGAGTTGGAAGAAATTAGAGAAGTTGATAATTTAAATGAAGCGCAAGATATTATGAATGAAAATGTAAATGAAGAAAAGGAGGCAAGTAGAACGTCTGAATCTGACTTCATGCAGGAATATCCGGATTTGAGTAATGAAATATTTAAGAACCATAGAGGGATTGCGGATTCTGCAGGGCAATTTATAGGCGGTTCAATGGGTGCAGAAGTAGCAGCAGACCTATTAAGGCATGCCTTATATGGAAATGGTTCGCCTGTTTCAGCTGATAGTCAGTTAGGGCAAAAAATTAGTTCTGATTTGAATAACTCTGCTATTCTTAGGGCTGCTATACAATCTTATGGAATGAAATTAAAAGTTGGTGAAACTAAGTATATTTACGGGTCTGTTAATTTGCAGGTAAAAGATGAGTATGATAATAATGCTACTATTAATGGAGTACTGGGATATGGGAGAATAAAATTGGGGCTACAAATTACAAGAAATGAAAATAGTATAGATTATTATGGACAGGCCAGCGATGCATATAATTTTGAGTGGCATGATGTCAATTCCAATTTAGAAAAGATGAAAGAGGATTCTTCTTGGGATCAATTTGGGAAACTAATAATTGATGCCATAAATAACGGGGCAGC
>ULSG01018079.1_pt1 | contig 17751 bp, 10 predicted proteins | sample 1956191 | NCBI WGS metagenome assembly ULSG01 (sample SAMEA4835703, study PRJEB28245) | human gut metagenome | biome: gut microbiome; material: fecal sample | place: Denmark | collected 2008 | reverse complement strand
TCGTGTAGGTACCGTTGGCCACAATGCGTAACTGTTGTTCTCCGGCGCTGATTTCACCCGTATTGATAATCTGGTTCTGCGATTGTAGCAGGCTGGCCAGCTGCTTGGGGTCGATACCCATTCCTGCCAGCTTGTTTACGGAGATGAATATATGGATGACCTCTGTCTGTGTACCGAAAAGGGCTACCTTCATCACACCGTCTGCCGTGATGACTTGTGTCTTGATTCGTTCCGCCCAGTTTCTCATTTCTTCATAAGAGAAACCGTCGTCACCCACCAGGCCGTAATAGATGCCGAAAACGTCTCCAAAATCATCCGAGACGGTCGGTACAGAAGAGCCTGCGGGCAGTTGGGGCTGTATGTTGAGCACTTTACGCCGCAGTTCGTCCCACTTCTGCGGAATGGATGCGGCAGAGAGTGACGGTTGCAGTTCGAAGGTTATCTTGGAGAGTCCGTACATAGACTCTGACTTTATCTTGTAGACGCCGCTCATCGACTGTATTTCTCGGGAGATGGGTTCGGTGACGAGCCGTTCCACTTCTGCCGGCTCCGCTCCCGGGTAGCGTGTCATGATGACTGTCGACTTGATGACGAAAGGTGCGTCTTCCTTCTTTCCCAACCTGCCGAATGATAGTATGCCGCCGATAAGCAGCACAGCCAGAAAGAAGTAGACTATCTTCGTGTTGTCTAATGAATATTTGGCTAGATTCATAATGAATATTTTTTAGATAAATGGGGAATGTAATGTGCCAATGTGATTAATCACATTAGTACCTTTATTGCTTCTCCTTCTGTCAGCTGGTATACTCCGGCCGTCACAACGGTTTCTCCCGGTTCCAACCCTTTAGAGATAAGCAGGTTTGCCTCTCCCGTTGGAGAATAAACGGTCACTTCGCGGCGACTGACTTTATTACCTTCCACCACCCATACATACGTTTTCCGGTTTTCACTGTCGCCAAATACGGCGCTTAACGGTACATTCATCAGCTTTTCTTCCAGAAAGGGAGCGACATCCGATGCTAGCTTTATTTTGCATGTGAATCCCGGTTTTACGTCATAACGTGTACGGTCAAAGTGCGGGTCGTCAATTGTTATTGTCACCGGAATACCCGTCCCTGCTGTGGAGATGTCAAGATACTCTTCCAGTCTGGCATCGAAAGCCTCTGCAGGGTAACTGTCGAACACCACCTTGAACTTTACGTCCTTGGCACGGAGCAGATAGAGATAATCATCCGGTACGGTGAACTTGATTCGTAGCTTCTGTGTATTTACCAGCTGTACAACCCCTTCTCCTGCATTGACACGCTGATAGTTCTCTACCAGCCGTTTTTCGATGGAACCCTCGAAAGGGGCTGTCAGCCGCGTATCCCGCATATTGTTGCCGGACAACTCGTAAGTGGATTTTGCTTTCTGATAGTTGGCTACGCTGATTTCGTATTCCTGCACGGAGATAGCCTGGCGGCCAAGCAGCCGTTTGTTACGTTCCACTTGTGCGGCAGCTGTTTCGTAGGCAGCCTTGTCGGCTGCATATTGCAGGGAGATGTCGCGTGGGTCGATGGCGGCAATCAGTTGCCCCTTTTTTACCCGCTGTCCCTCTACAACCGGGAGGCTGATGATTTGTCCGCTGACGCGGAAGGCAAGTCTCACATATTCCACGGCTTCCACTATTCCGGAGAAGTCTTTGCGGATAACCGACTGTGAACTGATTTGCGCAGTCTTCACCGGTCGGATAAGGGTATTGCTACCCTTTTGTTTTTGCCCGCACGACGTGATGAACAACGTCGTAACCAGGGCGAAAAGAAACATTTTTTTCATTGGTAAACAAGTATATAGTTATTCGTTCAGGTATATATAAAAACATAAAACCGGGAAAACAACCAAATGTTCTCCCGGTTATAGGATAAATGATGATTTAATGTGCCAATGTGCTAATTGGCTGCGCAATGTTTATGCTGCGCTATCACGCCGCAGGTCATTGGCACATTGGCATATTAATTTTCAATTCCGTCCCCCGTTCCAGCGTATATGGGTGTCCGTAGACTTGTATGTCCACTTTGCTGCCTGCTGTAAGCGAGATTTCGATTTCTTTTCCTACCCGTATGTGAAGTGTGTTTTTCAGATAATTCACCTTGAATGAATAGCTGTCCCATTTTTGCGGTATGACAGGGGAGAAACACAACGTCTCCTTCAGCACCTGCATACCTGCAAATCCGCGTACAATGGCCAGCCAGCTGCCGGGCATACTGGTTATGTGCAGACCTTGGTCCGCTTCGTTGTTGTAGTCGTCCAGGTCAAGCCGCGTGGCATGCAGGAAAAGCTGGTAAGCTTTTTCCACTTTGCCGATGCGTGCAGCCAGGATGGAATGGATGTGGGGAGAAAGGGAGGATTCGTGTACGGTCATCGGCTCATAGAACTCGAAATTGCGGCGGACGGTTTCCGTGTCGAAATAGAAATAATAGAGGTAAAGTCCGAGCAACACGTCGCTCTGCTTGATGTAGCAAGAGCGCAGAATGCGGTCCCATGACCAATGTTGGTTGATGGGGCGTTCTTCGGCAGGAATGTTATCTGTACTTTCCAGTACTTTATCCATATAGCCGTCATTTTGGATAAAAATACCCCGTTCCTTGTCTTCCGGCAGATACATGTGTTCGATGATGTCTCTCCACCGGGCACTTTCCTTCACTTGGTCGAGATTGGTGATGCGGCGTATGTGGGCATATTCATCCGGATATTGCTGTGCCACCATTTCCAGAAAACGGAGGGTCATCTTGAGGCACTGTATACAGGAATAGTTAGTGTACCAGTTGTTGTCCACATTGTTTTCGTATTCATCCGGGCCGGTAACCCCCAGTATGACATATTTCTGTTTGGGTTGGGAGAAGGATACCCGTTGGCTCCAGAAACGGCTGACGGCAATCATTACTTCCAGGCCATATTTAGCGATATAGTCCATATTGCCCGTCAGCGCTGCATGCTGAACGATGGCATAGACAATGATATTGTTACGGTGGATTTCCTCGAAGGTTATTTCCCATTCACTGTGGCATTCCTCTCCATTGTTGGTTACCTGCGGAAACAACGCTGCACCGTCCTTGAAACCCAGTTTACGGGCGTTTTCGATGGCTTTGGGAAGCTGGTTGTACCGATATGCCAGCAAGTTCTTTGCAATCTCTTTGGGAGTGGAGAGCAGAAAAAACGGTACACAACACAGTTCCGTGTTCCAATAAGTATTTCCGCCATATTTTTCTCCGGTGAATCCTTTGGGGCCGATGTTTAGGCGCGGATCATCTCCCCGGTAAGTCTGATACAGCTGGAATATGTTGTACCGGATACCTTGTTGCGCTTCCGGATCCCCTTCGATGACGACATCCGTTTCGTCCCAGATTTCCTGCCAGGCCCTTCGATGCTCTTCTACCAGCGTATTCCAGCCTATGCTCTTGGCTTCGCGTGCCTCGGCCACGGAGTGTTCCACCAATTCACTCCGTTCGTGGTAGAGAGAAGAAGCGATGGCGGTGTATTTGATGAGTGTCACGTTGTCTCCGGGTTTCACGTCGGCACCTACGCTGAAACCGGTCTGCTTTTCCTTTTCTATCCGTATGGGGTTGGCAGTGGTTTCCTTGTTGTTTTTGAAGAATTGGTAAGTCATGGCGTAGCACACTTGTGCATCTTCCCGGCGGGTCTGTGTCCAGAGATAGGCACAGCTGCTGGTAGAACCGGAACGCAGTATGTTCCATATTTTCAGGTTTGGCAGATCGGCATCGTCTACTATATTCCCGTCAAGGATGGGCACGAGTGAGATTCTGCCGGTATAGTTGATGGAAGACACGCTGTACTTGATGAGACAGAGGTTGGGTCTTGCCATATTTGTGATATGCTCTACATGGATGCGGAGCTGGTTTCCGCGAGGAGACGTCACCTCCATGTCCCGGTAGGAGATACCTTCCTTCATATCCAGGCGGCGGTTGAAGCTATCGACATCCCAGCCTGCCAAATCGAGTTCCTCATCGATGAGGCGCAGGTTGATGCGGCTCCAGTCGGCAACCTTGGGTATACGGGTGTAATATGGTGGAAATCCGTTCTTCCACCATCCTACGCGGGTTTTGTCCAGGAAAGTGATGCCGGCCACAAATGAACCACGGTAACTGTCACTGCTGTAAGGCTCCTCAAAATACCCCCGTTGTCCGAAACGTCCGTTTCCGAGGCTGAATATACTTTCCGACATCCGTTGACGGTCGGGGTGGAATTGGTCTTCGATGATGTTCCATTCATCGGTCTTGAGGTATTTTTTCATGGCGACGTGTTTTCTGTAGTTATCGCCGTAAAGATACGCAATATGCGGAAATAAAAGAGAAAAGTGAGGACAAAAATAGTGAAAGGGGAAGGGAGGGGATTAAAAAAGATAATATAGCACACAGATGACACAGATAAGGCAGATGAACACGGATAAGTTTGTCTAATAATCCGTATTCATCTGCCTTATCTGTGTCATCTGTGTGCAGAAGTAGGAGCTTGATTCTATTTCTCTCCCTTAGTCTCTTTAATTAAATATACACAGAAAGCACCTATTATCAGCATCACTCCTGCCAATACAAGCATATTGATTTCGGGGGGCAGTACTCCTTTTGGAGTAAACAAGGACAGAATACTGCCGCCCAAAGCTGCCGCAATAATCTGCGGAATACAGATGGTACCATTGAAAAGACCTAAGTAGGTACCCATATGTCCTCCGCTCAGTGCATTGGTCAAGATGGTGAACGGCAGTGCCAGCATGGCAGCCCATGCACAACCTATCAGCAGGAAGGAAATGAACAACATATACGGATTGTGCATAAAATAGGTGGAAATGAAACCTATACCTCCCAGAACAAGACTGAGTGAGTAGACCCGGCGACGGTCCTTGAACATCGGTATGCAGATGGCCCAAAGCACAGAGCCGATGGCTTGTACGGCAAACAGTACGCCTACCCAGTCGGCGGCATTCTGATATTGCAGGCTCTTGGTGTCGAGTACCACTTTGGTGACACCATCTACCAGGTGCTCTACTGTAGGAGCGTCAAAAGCATTGGCAGCGATGCTGCCGTTGGTATAAGTCCACATGAACATAAAAGCAAACCAGCAGAAGAACTGTACCAGTCCGATAGTCCAGAATGCTTTCGGAGCCTTGATGAGCAGCTTCAGCATGTTGGTCTTTTCATGTTCCTCTTCTTCGGTGATGCCGTGATACTCTGCATATTCGGCAGGCGGCATCTCTTTTACTTTGACCGAAGTGTAGATGACGCAGAAGATAAGGATGGCCGCTCCGATGTAGAATGAGTAAATCACCGAGTCGGGGATTACTCCTTGGGGAGCTGTATTGCTGATGCCAATCCATGCAAAGATGAACGGGAAGAGATATCCCACCAGGCTGCCTGCATTGCAGAGAAAACTCTGGATGGAGTAGGCGAGCCCTTTTTGTTTCTCATTCACCATGTCGCCCACCATCATTTTGAAGGGTTGCATGGCCATATTGATGGAGGTGTCGAGGAACATCAGCGATACCAGTCCGAAAATCATGGCTGTACTTACTGCCATGCCGAAGCTTCCGGCATTGGGTAGCAGGCACATGACGAGTACGGCCACCAACGAACCTATAAACAGATAAGGGATGCGCCGCCCGAAGCGTGTCCAGGTCTTGTCACTGGCGGCTCCCACGATGGGTTGTACAATGATACCTGCCAACGGCGGTAATATCCAGAAATAACTCAAATTATGCGGGTCTGCACCCAAAGTGGAAAAGATACGGCTGATGTTTGCACTCTGCAAAGCATATGCAATCTGTACGCCGAGAAAACCAAAGCTGATGTTCCACAGCTTCCAGAAACTTAAATCGGGTTTTACTTTCATGATGGTTTAATATGTTTTATTATTTCGTAGTTCCTCTTATCACCAGATTGGTACGTACTATCTTGTTGTTGCTTTTCTCTTCTCCCTCCAGCTTTCCGGTCAGAATGCTGAAAGCGCTTTTACCTACTTCCTCGCCATGCTGCTCCACGGTAGTCAGCTTCGGGTCGGTGCTTTGGGCAATGGCTCCGTCGGTGAATCCGCAGATGGATACTTCATCGGGAACTTTTACGCCGACCAGTTTGCAGGCATACAGTATGCCCGAAGCTGTCTCGTCGTTGATGGCAAAGAAACCGTCAGGGCGGTTTTCGCTTTCCAGCAGGTCGGGAGTGATGGAGATGGCGCGTTCACGGGTGTCGCACAACAGAATCATGCTGTCGTCCACCGGAATTTTATACTTCTTCATGGCATCCAGGTAGCCGTTCCGGCGATTCTTGGTAATCTCCAGGTGGGGAGCCGCACCATAGAAAAGGATACGCTTGCATCCGGTCTGTATCATGTATTCCACGGCTGCAAAGGAGCCGGCATAGTCGTCCACCACCACTCGCTCGGTTTTCAGCCCCGTACATATACGGTCGTAAAAGACGATGGGAATATCGTTGTTCAGCAGCTCCTGGTAATGGTCGTATTGGGAAGTGTCCTTGGCAAGTGAAGCGATGACTCCGCAGACACGGGCGGCAAGGAACGAATGTACAATTTTCACTTCCTGCTCGTACGATTCGCTGCTCTGCGCCACTATGATATTATATCCGGCATCCGCCGCTGCTTTCTCAATTCCGCTCAATACGCAGGAAAAGAAGTGGTGTACCAGTTGGGGGACAATGACGCCGATGGTATTGCTGCGGCTTGCGCGGAGATTTACGGCAAGTACGTTGGGCTTGTAGTTATGCTCGCGCGCATAGGCATGGACAAGGTCACGTGTTTCCTTGCTGATGTCCGGATTGTCTTTCAGCGCCCTCGACACAGTGGAGGGGGAGACATTCAGCGCCCGGGCAATATCCTTGATGGTAATCTGCGGTTTATTCATGGTATAGTTTTGAGGACAAAGATAAGGTAAACTTCCCTAATCCGATTGCAAAAATAACGTAATAAGGTAAATTGTGCTTATCTGTTGAGGTTTATCGGGTTGTAAGTTTGTGCAAACGATTGCAGATACCCGTATTTTGACAAATTAAGGTGATATATAGTTCTATATTCCCTAAATGCTTATATTTGCAGTACGCAATTAATGATGATAACGCCATGAAACACATGAAGTTTTTGACTTTCTTTTTTTGTATTGCCTTTGCAGTATTTGCATGCAGCAGCAATAATGAGACAGACCCCAATGCTGGTGGACTTCCCGATAAGGAGGAACCTCTGGCTACAGACTTTGCTAAAGGTGCCGACATCAGTTGGGTGACGGAGATGGAACATAAGGGTATGAAATTTTACAATACCTCCGGTGTGGAGACCGATTGTTTCCAGCTGATGAAGGATTTGGGCCTGAATGCGGTTCGACTCAGAGTATGGGTCGACCCCAAAGAACACGATAACTGGTGCAATACGGCCGATTTGGTGACGAAAGCCAAGCGTGCCGCAGAGCTGGGCATGGACGTAATGGTAGACTTCCATTACAGTGACTGGTGGGCCGACCCTGGACAGCAGCATAAGCCTGCTGCATGGAAAGGACTGAACTTGGCCGACTTGAAGAAAGCCGTCGCCGGTCATACTGCCGATGTACTTAATGCGCTGAAAGCGGCAGGAGTTACTCCCAAGTGGGTTCAGGTAGGTAATGAAATCCGTTCGGGGATGCTCTGGGATGAAGATGCTGCATTGAGTGGTGCGTCCTATGATGTGAGGGAATGTGATGTAAAGGGTTCCAACAGCACTTCCGAGAAAGTGAAATACCGTAAGAACTTTGCCAATCTGGCTGCTTTTATCAATGTAGGATACGATGCGGTAAAGTCCGTCTTTGACGATGCTATTGTCATCGTCCATCTGGACAATGGATATGACAACGAATTGTATACCTGGTTCTTTAATGAACTGAAAGCCAATGGCGGTAAGTGGGATATGATAGGCATGTCGCTCTATCCTTACTGGACGATGCTCGAGCACAAGGAATATACAGCTGATAGAACTATCACCGAGTGTATTGCCAATATTAATAGTGTAGCCCGGAAATACAACTGTGATGTGATGGTGGTGGAAACCGGCATGGAGTGTGCCGACGACAAAGGGAATCTGGCAAGTGCTTCCGTGCTGGCAGAAGGGAAACGCCAACTGGCACGTATCCTGAAAGAGTGCAAGGAGAATACCGGCGGACGCTGCAAGGGCGTGTTCTACTGGGAACCGGAATGCAGGCCGAACCAATATCGGCTGGGGGCATTCACTGAAGACGGCCGCCCCACTGTGATAATGGATGCTTTTAAATAATTATATTAACAAAATCTTTTAAAGAAGAATGAGAAAGACAATACTTATCTTTTCCTGCTGCGCTTTTTTTGCCTTGGCGGCAATGGCGCAGCGTACAGAAGCATTGTTGGAAAAGAACTGGAAGTTCACCAAGGGAGATGTTCCCGAAGCAACACAAACAAATTTCGACGACAGTAAGTGGGAAACAGTGACCATTCCTCATGATTGGGCCATCTTTGGTCCGTTCGACCGTAACAACGATTTGCAGGAGGTAGCGGTTACGCAAGACCTTGAAAAGCAAGCTTCCGTAAAGACCGGGCGTACCGGAGGGTTGCCTTATGTGGGTGTCGGTTGGTATCGTACGGCTTTTGATGCTTCTGCAGACAAGCAGGTCACTCTGGTTTTCGATGGTGCTATGAGTGAGGCTCGGGTCTATGTCAATGGGAAAGAAGCTTGTTTCTGGCCTTTCGGATATAACTCTTTTCATTGCGATGTTACCGGTTTGCTGAATGCCGACGGTAAAAACAATGTGCTGGCTGTCCGTCTGGAAAACAGACCCCAGTTCTCCCGTTGGTATCCGGGGGCGGGATTGTATCGCAATGTCCGCCTGGTTACTACGGAACGTGTTCATGTTCCGGTTTGGGGTACACAGCTCACCACACCGCATGTTTCTGCTGAATACGCTTCCGTGCGTCTGCGTACTACAATACGGAATGCCGGTGATGCGGATGTTCGTATTTCTACTGATATTATTGCGCCGGACGGTAAGATAGTAGCCCGTAAGGATAATAGCCGGAAAATTAATCACGGACAGCCATTTGAGCAGAATTTTCTGATAAATGCTCCGTCTCTGTGGTCCCCTGAGACACCTTATTTATATAAGGCAGTATCTAAGATTTATGTAGATGGCAAACAGACTGACGAATATACCACGCGTTTTGGTATCCGCAGCATTGAGATTATAGCTGATAAGGGATTCTTCCTGAATGGTAAGCACCGTAAATTCCAGGGGGTATGCAATCACCACGATTTGGGCCCGTTGGGTGCGGCTGTCAATGTGGCTGCTCTTCGCCGTCAGTTGACATTATTGAAGGATATGGGATGTGATGCAGTCCGTACCTCCCACAATATGCCTACACCCGAATTGGTGGAACTCTGTGACGAGATGGGCTTTATGATGATGTTGGAACCTTTCGATGAATGGGATATTGCCAAATGTGAGAATGGTTATCACCGCTATTTCAACGAATGGGCAGAAAAGGATATGGTAAACATGCTGCATCATTATCGGAACAATCCTTGTGTGGTAATGTGGAGTATAGGAAATGAGGTTCCTACCCAATGTAGTCCCGAGGGCTACAAAGTGGCTTCTTTCCTGCAGGATATTTGCCATCGCGAAGACTCTACACGCCCCGTTACTTGCGGTATGGACCAGGTGACTTGTGTGCTTGCCAACGGGTTTGCGGCAATGATTGATGTACCCGGTCTTAATTATCGGGCTCACCGTTATGTGGAGTCTTATGAGACTCTTCCACAGAATATTGTGCTCGGTTCGGAGACGGCTTCCACTGTAAGTTCTCGTGGTGTCTATAAATTTCCCGTACAGAAGGGAGCTAGTGTGATGTATGATGACCATCAGTGCTCCGGTTATGATGTGGAGTGTTGTTCCTGGTCGAATCTTCCCGATGAGGATTTTGCTTTGTCTGATGATTATGACTGGACAATCGGACAGTTCGTCTGGACGGGCTTTGATTATTTGGGTGAGCCTTCTCCTTATAGTACGGATTCCTGGCCCAGCCACAGCTCCGTTTTCGGTATCATAGACTTGGCAAGCCTCCCCAAAGACCGTTTCTATCTGTACCGCAGCCTATGGAACAAGCAGGCAAATACCTTGCATGTCCTTCCGCACTGGACGTGGCCGGGCAGGGAAGGGGAGAATACTCCGGTTTTTGTTTACACCAGCTATCCCAGTGCCGAACTGTTCGTCAACGGAAAGAGTTATGGCAAACAACGGAAACTTACTGCTGATGAAAGCCGTGCTTTGGAAGGCCGGGACTCCCTTGCTTTGCAGCGTCGCTATCGCTTGATGTGGATGGATGTTCCTTATGAACCGGGCGAAGTGAAAGTGGTGGCTTATGATGCTTCCGGCAATCCTGCAGAAGAAAAGGTGATTCGTACCGCTGGCAAGCCCCATCATCTGGAGCTGGTTGCCGACCGCACCCACTTGTCTGCCGATGGTAAGGACCTGGCATATATCACAGTCCGTGTCGTGGATAAGGACGGTAACCTTTGTCCGGCAGACAGCCGCATGGTAAACTTCTCGGTGAAGGGTGCCGGAAAATATCGCGCTGCTGCCAATGGAGATGCTACCAGCCTCGATTTGTTCCATCTGCCCAAGATGCCGGCTTTCAGCGGTCAGCTGACGGCTATTGTGCAGAGTGGCGAGCAAGCCGGTGAGATTGTGTTTGAGGCAAGGGCTAAAGGATTGAAGTCCGGAAAGCTGGTACTTTATACTTCAGAGAAATAAATAGCACTATTTGCTTCCACTCTACCACACCTGCTCTGTAACCCTTTGTTCATCGGTGTTTGAGGTGCGGTGGAAGCAACAGAAAAAGGTGGAAGCAAATTTTGCTTCCACCTCTGTTTTTAGGGCCGACATGATGTTAACTTATTGTAATGTAACAAGTTAATATCATGTCGGCCATTTTGTTAATATCGTGTTAATGGCATATTAATATTGTGCAGACACGTTATTCATATCCTGAAAGTATGTTGCTTGGTTTATACATGCATGGCATTTCTTCAGTAAAAGCTTTGTGTTTCTTTTGTTTTGTCTTGATGTTGTGTAGTGCTTAACGGCCATCATCCGATCTGTTGACGGCCGTTAGGCGATTTGTTGACGGCCGTTGGCAGATTGCTTTACGGCCGTTAGGCGGTGAAAAGTTCTGTGGTTCAGTTGAATAAACATATGCATAGCATGCAGGAATGCCGTATGTGGAGTGTACAGATGCATTGTATGATGGTGCAAAGTAGCCAAAATCAAATGACTTTTTCGTATTGTGCAACTGCATGCAATCGTTTGCATTGTTTGCTCCCCACATTTTACACATTCTTTATACTTTACTAAATTAATAAAGCATATTTTTGTGGCGTCATGCTTTAGGTACTTGAAAGACATTAGAAAGCAAAAGTACGAAATTATTTTTACGAATAATATATATAGGTAATTAATATTGTTAACTTTAATTTATTAAATGCATGAAGCAAGTAAATCCTAGAATCTATCGAACGATTCTTACCCTAGTTTTAGGGCTGTTCTTGTCAGTTGGCGCTTATGCACAGAACATCACCGTGAAAGGTACTGTTACTGATGCGACAGGCGAACCGGTAATCGGTGCAAATGTCTTGGAAAAGGGTACAACTAATGGCGTTATCACCGACATTGATGGTAATTTTCAGTTGCAAACCTCTCGTGGTGCAATACTTCAGGTCTCTTTTGTCGGTTTCTTAACAGCTGAAGTAAAAGCAGCTCCTAATGTGAATGTTATTTTGCAAGAAGACTCCCAGTTACTTAGTGATGTTGTGGTAATTGGTTATGCTACAGGTAGTCAGCGAACTATCTCGGGTGCCGTTCAAAAAGTAGGCCGTGAAGAAATGAATGCAGGTGTAGTGGTTAATCCATTGGCTGCTATCAAGGGCAAAATAGCTGGTGTAAATATTCAAAAAACAGGTGGTGACCCTACAGCTGCCCCCGCTATTCGTGTTCGTGGTACTACTTCTCTGACCGGAGGCAATGACCCTTTGGTTATTATTGACGGTGTGTTTGGCGATTTGAACATGTTGAATGCCATTTCTCCTGCCGATATTGAGAATTTTACAGTATTGAAAGATGCTTCTGAAACAGCTCAGTATGGTTCACGTGGTGCATCAGGAGTAATTGTAGTTACTACTATCAAGGGCAAAAATGGTGTGAAGAGTTTGAGTTACGATGGAAGTTTCGGTATTGAAACTGTTTATAAGAATCTGGATATGTTGAGTGCGAGTCAATATAGAGCTGCTGCTCAAAATTTGGGTATCAGTATCCTGGATAAAGGGTATGATACGAATTTTATAGAAGAAATGCAACAGTCCGGTTATACTCAGAATCATCGTTTGTCTTTCTCAAATGGAAATGAGGATTCCAATTATCGCGCTTCTATTGGCGTTATTGACCAGAAAGGTATTATAAAGAACAATACGATGCGCAATTATACAGCAAAGATTGATGCAATGCAAAATATGTTCAATAATAAATTGAAATTAGAATTCGGCATGTTTGGTTCATTGAAAGAAAACAGATATGTGAATGACTATCAAAAAACATTTTATTCTGCTGCTTCTTATAACCCCACTTTCCCGAATGTGAAGAATCCTGAGACGGGAATGTGGGATGAAAATGCCAATGCTAATGAGGTGCATAATCCGCTAGGTCGTTTGGATATTGATGACCGCGAAACGAATGCATTTATTAATGCGAATGCACGCATTACTTATAGCATTACAGATGATTTGAAATTGAGTGCATTTGGTTCTTATACATACAATGTAAAGGAGAACAAGAAGTACATCCCTACTTCTATTAAAGCAGGGTTGAGTAATCGTGGTGAAGCTTATCGTGGTGACAATAAGTCGCAATCTATGTTGGCGAATATGATGTTGACCTATAAGAAGGCTTTTGGCAAGCATTACATCAATGCTTTAGCTTTGGCTGAAGTTCAAAGGGTAACTAACACAGGTTTTGGAGCTACAGTGAATGGATTTAGTTCTGATGATTTTTTATATAACAATTTGCAAGCAGGTGCAGTGTTAAAATGGGGTAATAACACTTCTTATTATAATAATCCGAGTTTGGCATCTTTCATGGGACGTGTTAATTATTCATATGCCGATAAATACATTGTAACTGTGAACGCCCGTACAGATGGTTCTTCTAAAGTTGGAGCAAACAACAAATGGGCTTTCTTCCCGTCAGCATCTTTGGCTTGGGTGCTTTCTGAAGAAGAATTTATGAAAGATATTGATATTATCAGCAATTTGAAGATTAGAGCTGGTTATGGTCTTGCTGGTAATCAGGATGCTATCAGTTCCTATATGTCTTTGCCTTTGATGAGTCCGAATGGTACAACTACAGTAAATGGCCTTCCTGTAGTAACTATGGGGGTGACCCGCAATTATAATCCGGATTTGAAATGGGAAGTTAAGAAAACTTTTGATGTTGGTTTTGACTTGGGAATGTTTGACGAACGTTTGACTTTGGGTTTTGATTATTATAATTCAAAGACAACCGACCTGCTTTACAATTATGATGTGAAGGTTCCTCCTTTTACCTATCCTACTTTGCTTGCCAATATGGGAGCTATGCGTAACACGGGTATTGAAATATCATTGGGTGGAACTCCTCTGAAAACCAAAGATATGGAGTTGAATATCAACGCTAACATAGCTTTCCAACAGAATAAGTTGCTCTCGTTGAATGGCACATATATGGGTGAAGCTATGACCGCCAAAGAATATATGAATTTGGGTGGCATGAATGGTGCTGGCTTCATTGGTGGCTACAATCAGATTATCTATCAGATGGTGGGGCAGCCGGTGGGTGTATTCTATTTACCTAAATGCGACGGTTTGGTCGATAATGGATTTGGTGACTATACTTACCACATCCAAGACATTGATGGTGTTGAAGGGGTTGACCTTGCAGATGGAAAAGATCGCTATATAGCAGGTCAGGCTATGCCTAAAGCTTTATTGGGTGCTAATGTTAGCTTCCGTTATAAACAATTTGATATTCAGGTGCAAATGAATGGTGCGTTCGGGCACAAAATATATAACGGTACCTCTTTATCCTACATGAATATGAATCAGTTCCCCACATACAACGTAATGCAAGGAGCTCCAGAGAAGAATATTAAAGACCAGACAGTGACAGACTATTGGTTGGAGAAAGGTGACTATTTGCATTTTGATTATGTGACATTGGGCTGGAATCTTAATACAAAGAACATGAAAGCTATCAAGTCCTTGCGTGTCACGTTCTCTGTAAATAATTTGGCTACAATTACCGGCTACTCAGGGCTTTCTCCTTTGATTAACAGTACTACCGTAGGTGGTGATTTGGGTGTTGATGACAAACGTTTCTATCCGTTGTCTCGTACTTACTCTTTAGGACTTAGTGTTAACTTTTAATTAGATGTATATTATGAAAAAAAATATATTATATAGCTTGTTGATTTCAACAGTGGCAACTGTCGGTTTGTCTTCTTGCGATGCTTTTTTGGAAGAGAATCCGAAAGATCAGATTACGGAGGAACAGGCATATCAAAATTCTACGCTACTCTATTTAAATACAGTAGCTTCGCTCTATACCCAAGTAGGTGCTAATGGTGGTGGATCGGGTTTACAAGGTACTGACCGTGGTCTTTATGACTTGAATACTTTTACTACCGATGAGGCTGTTCTCCCTACACATGGTGGTGACTGGTATGATGGAGGGTTGTGGCAGGATGTATTCCTTCATAAATGGGGAACGAAGAACGACTTGGTAAAAGGTTCATGGGATTATCTTTATAGGGTAATTGCTCAAGCCAATAAATCATTGGATAAGTTGAATGAAATTTTGGCGAAAGACCCCGAAAATACATCTGTGCCCAAGTATATATCCGAGGTTCGCGCATTCCGTGCTTTGTATTACTATTATCTGTTGGATATGTTTGCTCGTGTGCCGTTGGTTACCTCTTCTACTACGGCAATGGCTGATGTCGAACAGTCTGAACGTTCCGTTGTATTCACATTTGTGAAAACAGAACTTGAGGAATCTGTAGCTGATTTGAGTGATGCTCATAGCAACTTGCCGGGTGAGTATTACGGTAGAATAACGAAACCGGTTGCTTACTTTCTATTGGCAAAATTGGCTTTGAATGCCGAAATTTATACAGACGATAATTGGACTGACGGTTCAAAGCCCGATGGGAAAACTATCAAGTTTACTGTGGATGGAGCAGAAAAAAATGCTTGGGAAGCTACAATTGCTTATGGTACTAAGATTAAAGAGTTGGGCTATCAGTTGGCCGATAACTTTGCTTCCAACTTCTCTACGAAAAATGAAACTTCAGTAGAGAACATTCTTACTATTCCCATGGATCCTAATTTGTATAAAAATGAGTTCTATAACTTGATCCGTTCCCGTCATTATAATCATGGTAATGCTTATGGACAGGGGGGATGGAATGGCTCTTCGGCTACCAAAGAAGCTCTCGATGCTTTTGGATATGGAACAAATGCAGTAGACCCACGTTTTGATGTTACCTATTATGCCGGTAAAGTAGAAGGACCGAAAGGTATTATTAAATTGGATGATGGAACAGATTTGGAGTATCTTCCTGCTGAAATTTCATTGGATATGTCTGGTAAGGCTTCTGAAAAAACTGCCGGTGCACGCATGAAAAAATACGAACTGGATGCAGCTGCAACCAATGATGGTAAATTGCAAACGAATGACATCGTTTTGTTCCGTTATGCTGATGTATTATTGATGATAAGTGAGGCAAAGGTAAGAAATGGCGAAAGTGGAAATGTTGAACTGAATGAAGTTCGTGCTCGCGCTGGAGCAAGTACAGATGTAGTAGCTAACCTTGAAACATTGTTGGCAGAGCGTCTGAGGGAATTTGCTTGGGAAGGTTTGCGCCGCCAAGATTTGGTACGCTTTGGTAAGTTTACACGTGCCTACACTGACAGACCTCAACTACAGGGTGAAGCTAACGGATATACTACCGTGTTTCCTATCCATGAAGATGTTTTAAGTCTGAATACTAAGTTGACTCAGAATTACGGTTACTAATGTTTAATGATTTAATACTTGATAAAATGAAAAAAGTATTTGAATATATAGCAACACTCTTATTGCTACTGGCAGTAGGGACAAGTTGTGAAGAAGGAAATGATAACTGGAAGGTGATTACGGCTGTTCCGACAGGATTGTATATTACGGGTGATGCTACAATTTATAGTGCGGCTGCCACTTCCTCTCAATTGACAACTCCAGCGTTTGACAATGCTCCGGAAGGAACTAATATTGTAGGAATCTATACATGGCTCAAATCATCAGGGAGTTTCACTATGTTGGAGGTGGATTCTGAAGGCAATGAAATCAATTATGGCAGTGGAGAATCTGTTGCTACGACTCCGGCTCCGACTTATAGATTGACCGTAGGTGGTAGCCCGTTCACGGTTGCGAAAGACGGATTATATTATGTAGCTTTTAATAAGGCTGATAATCAGCTCACGGTTATCCCTACTGATTTTGGTATTATTGGTGATGCAACTCCTCAGCAGTGGAATGATGAAACTGCTATGGCGGGTGCTTTGAATGAAGCTCAGGCTACTGTGGAGTATACTATAAAAGATGTAACACTGGATAAGAAAGAAATGAAGTTCCGTTACTTGCATAATTGGGGCGTGGATATTCCTTATCAAGGGGCAACAGTGAAGATGCACTCAAATATGGGAGCCGTCGCAAAAGGTGCTATTTCCGAGGCATTCAGTGAATGTAAAGGTGGAGGGGATAACTTTACTGTAGGTAAAGCTGGCATTTATGATGTTACATTGAAACTGGATTTACGCACCGGTGTTTTTTCTGCTCAGGCTATTTGTACGGCAGAAGACACTTCAAGTGCTACGTTACCCGAAAAGATGTTTGTTGTTGGTGCACCATGGGATTGGAAGTGGGAAAATGCACCGGAAATGATACCGGTACATAGTCACGATGGTATGTTCTGGGGAATCTATTATATTGAAGCAGGTCAAGGCGTTAAGTTCAATAATGAAATGAGCTGGGATACTGGTGACAACTTTGGAGCTGAAAACGAAGAACCCAAAGGGTATGGCGAATATCCGGCAGGTGGAGCTAATTTGGTAATCAGTACATCAGGTTATTATCAGATAGTAGTGATATGTACACTTTCTGCGGATAAGAAGAGCATAAACAGAAAGATTGTTCTTTCTGAACCGGAGCCTTACTTGATTGGTGATGCAGCAGCTGGTGGATGGGATGCTCAGTTGGCAGATGTTGATAAATTCAAATTGAATGCAGAAGGTGAGTATGTGTCTCCGGTATGCAAAGAAGGGAATTTGCGTATGTGTGTAAAATTGGAGAACTGCGATTGGTGGCAAACTGAATTTAATGTTTTTGATGGCAAGATTCTATTCCGCGGTAAAGGCAATGATCAGGATGCCGTTAAGGTAGCTGCCGGACAAACAGTGAAGTTAAACTTCAAGGACAATACCGGGAGTATTCAGTAAGAACAATGTGCTGAAAGAATATAAAGTATTATAATGAAAAGGGCTGCAGGTGAAGTGCGCCCCAAAAGTTGGACAGGTTAAACATTAACCGGTTATAGAGAGGATGTAAATTAAACTGTGTCAGCAAGGAATAAAGTA
>ULSG01015903.1_pt1 | contig 18294 bp, 8 predicted proteins | sample 1956191 | NCBI WGS metagenome assembly ULSG01 (sample SAMEA4835703, study PRJEB28245) | human gut metagenome | biome: gut microbiome; material: fecal sample | place: Denmark | collected 2008 | reverse complement strand
GTGTATTCCTCAGCAAGCGTTTATGACTATCTGCTCAATCGCACAACCTTAAAAAATAACGGCATTTCTATTTGGAACGCAGAATGGTATATTAAGCCGTCAATCACTTGTGATGTGTGGCAGTATTCTGAAACCGGCAGAATCAACGGCATATCAACAGCCGTTGACCTTAACTACATATATGACCTTAACATTTTAAATTGATAACAACTTTTTGAGAAGGTGAAATAATTGTCGTTTGGAAAGCAGTTGCTTATTGCTCGAAAAAACAAGCATATGACACAGAAACAAGTTGCAGAAGCCGTGCATATAGAACGGTCAGCCTATACCAAATGGGAAAACGATAATTATGAACCGACTTTTGCATATATCAGAGAATTAGCGAAAACATTGGAAGTTGATTACAACTTTCTGTTTTATGACTCTCATTATTCACTTGACAGCAAGACTTTTTAAGTTTTCATTGTTATTCTTCTTTTGCATCGGGCATTAATTTGTCCGATGCATCCCTACAATCCCCACTAAGGTGGTTAATAATATAAATTTACGGAGGTAAATATGATTCGTGCATCACCCATAAAAGAATACAGTAGTTTTTCTTTTTCAATATTTAGATGAAAGGAGAGAAAAATTTGAATGAAGTTAATTAAAAAAATATTGTCGGTTTTCTTATGCTTGACTGTAATTATCGGCTCATTGTCTGTTGGTTCGTTTTCCGTAAGTGCTGCCTCGGTTACCAAAGGTACTCGTGGTGCAGACGCCAAAGGTTTTAAATACAAAAAAACAGCTGAATATACTTATACAGACGCAAACGGGAAAAAGCATAGTCAGCATTATGAAGGTTGGGAAAATTTTAAGGTGCATTTTTTTGCTCCATCCGGAAAAGCCTTGAATTTTTTAGACTACACACAAAGAGCGTACTGTATTGAACCGGATAAAGCATCTGAATTACAAAGTGATGCTATTGTAAAAAGTACATCTCAATCAGCAGCTTGGAAACAGTTAAGCTCTGCACAACAGAACGCAGTTAATCTGATCCTAAGTTGGGGGTTCGGAGGTTTTGAATCTCCGTCAAAAAATAAGGTACATTACTATTACGCAACACAGTTGTTAATTTTCGAGATTGTAGCCGGCAAGAGAAATGCTTCAACCTTTGATGCCGTATCCGGAAAACCGTTGCTTACTCCTGCCCATACTATGACTGAGACAAGCTCAGCTGAAACTACTGTAGCAAATGTTACAACAGCATATGACAATATGGTGCTTTGGTGCAAAAGGTCGGTGCGTAATCCGTCATATACAGCATCATCACTCAGTTCTGCGAAGTCGTATCAAATGTCATATAATCAGTCAAACGGACAGTACTCAATTACTCTGACTGATTCTAACGGGACTGCATCGGTGACAAAAGCATCCGATGTAATCGTCAGCAATTCTAATGTTAAGGTCAGCGTTAGCGGTAAAAAGATAACATTTACCTGTTCTAAAAATCTCGGCAGCACCGTAAATGTAACCTTTAAAAACTCTTTTTTGAAGGAACATGGAATCAAGAGCAAAAACAGTTTGTATTTAATTACAAGTAATGACTATGCATCATATCAGACTTTTGCTCGAGGTTCTAATTATGCAGTTAAAGACGGATATGTTAAGTTGACATTTCCGGATGTTGTCAAGCTGCAACTTCACAAATCATCATCAAACAAAGAGCTTACAGCCGGCAACGGTTGTTACAGCTTGTCGGGAGCTGAGTATGGCATATACACAGACAAAGCTTGTACCAAAAAAATCGGCAGTATTACAACAAATGCAAGCGGTTACGGCAGTTACAGTAAATATGTTGACGCATCAGCTTCTTACTATGCCAAAGAAACCAAAGCACCAAAAGGCTATGAGCTTGATGAAACTGTTTATACATTTGTGAATTCAGGCAAAAAAGCCGCAGACGGTACAAAAATTTATAGCTTTAGCTGTACTGATGAGCCCGTAAATGACCCTGTCGGCATTATTCTCCAAAAGAAAAACGCAGTAACAGGCGAAACGACAGGACAAGGACTTGCTGGTGCGGTTTTCAGCATTGAATACTACGCACAAGAGATTGACAAAGATTACAATGTCAAACCCGGTGATACAGCTCCTGCTCTTAACAGCAAAAACCTTAAAAGGACTTGGTATATTCAGACTGACGAAGATGGATATTGTGACCTGAACAAAAAATATCTTGCTTCGGAGTACAGTTCAGATGACTTTTACTATACTTCGGCTGAAAACCCAGTACCTGCTATCCCAATTGGTACAGTTGTCATTCGAGAAGTAAAAGCTCCCGAAGGGTATTCGCTAAGTGATGTTGTATTTTACAGACACATTAGTGAAGAAATTGCAGAGATAGCAAAAGACACCAATACTCCCATAAATGTGCCAATTGATGAAATGCCGGCAAAGGCATATATCGGCATACACAAACTTAATCAATCAGGTGTAGGTGTCGCAAATGCTGCATATGGCTTGTACGCTGATGCAGCTTGTGCAAGCTTGTATGACAAGCTCACAACAAATGCTGACGGCAAGGGTACTTTTGCAAAATCAGTAGATGTCGGCAAAACATATTACATCAAAGAAATAACCGCACCGACAGGCTATGAGCTTGACGAAACTGTTTATCCCGTAATTGCCACAGTGGATAACGCTACAGTCGATACAGCCGTTATTCAGACGATTTATGAAGATGCCATAAAAGCTGACCTCAAAATCAAGAAGTCATCAACAGACGGTATTGTTTCAAATCTGTGGTTTGCAATATCAGATAACCTCGGCAACGAGTACAACGCAGTTTCAACCGATAAAAACGGTGAAGCTACAGTAAAAGGATTGCGTGTTTATGACGATAAAGGCAACAAGATTACCTACACCGTCAAGGAGCTTGGTTTTAAGACTACTTTAGGATCTCACAGCTATGGCGGTTACACTTGGACAATAAAGAAAGAAAATGCAATCAATTATAAAGGTTCATATTTTGAAGGTGTTTCAAATGCTGTATTCAGCAATTGTGAGAATGCTTATTCAAGATACTACTATGGCAAATCATCAGAAGCAAAATCCAACGCTAACGGTAAGTCATTAACGCTTGACGAGAGCAAAACGGTTACATTTAATTTTCAGAATACAGTTTCTGAAACAGATTTAACTGTTAAAAAGACCTCATACAACGGTAAAGTGTCTGGAGTTTGGTTTGAGGTACAGGACGAAAACGGCAAATATTATGGTGATATTGTTACAGATTCTACCGGAACAGCTAACTATTACAACCGATACGGTTACAAGCTCACAAGCTGTTTAACCGTTCCAAACTCAGCAATTTGTATTCCTATAAAATATAAGGTTGTTGAAAAAGGTTTTCTCGGCGGAGGCAGTTATTATTTCCCTGACAATTACCTTGAAAAGGCTGAATCAGAGTTTAAGACTGCCAACAAATACGGAACAACATCTACTCTTAATTATTCCGTGTACAACGCTCCTGCAACAGGAAGTATTAATATCAATAAGACTTCCGAGGACGGAGTTATCGAGGGTTTGAGTTTTAAGCTTGAGTCTTTTGACGATGAACGAGAGTTCGATGATGACCTTATCCCTACTCCTATGGCTTATGATGCAGACGGAAACGGGATTACAAGTATCGTTTTGACTACTGATGAAAATGGTAAAGCAAGTACAGATAATATGCAATTTTATGACATAAACGGTAACAAAATTGATGGTATTCTGCCATATGTAGTTGACCTAAACGGTTTTCAAATTACTTACAGGCTTACCGAAATCGGCATTAAACAGTCAGACGGAACATACAAGTTTCCGAGCCGTTATGAACTGAAAGATGCAGTCGAATTTACAATCTATGATACCGATGAATACAACTATACATATGATTGTGCCAATACCGTAAAAACAGGTTCGTTACAGGTACAAAAAACATCTGAAGATGATGTTGTGGACGGTTTGTATTTTGAAATAAGCTGTGCTGATACAGGGTTTAACGAAAAAGTAAGCACAAACCTTGAAGGTTTAAGTCCTGAAATCTCAGACTTGCCGATTTATAACAGCAATGACGAATTGCTCAAATATAAAGTAACCGAACTCGGCGAGCTTAACGATGACGGCACTTACTCCCTGCCGTTTAAATACAACAAGCCCAAAAGTGTAACCGTCACGCTTGATACTGATACCGTAACCTTTGCAAGTATCAAAAATACTGTAAAAACAGGCTCGGTTAAGCTCACAAAAACAGACGGCACAAAAGCTCTTGGCGGATCAGGTTGGCAACTCTATAAGTCAGACGACACTCCCATCAGCTGTTATCAGACAGGCTCAGGAACTTATATGTATAATTCAGTTGCAAAAACTGCAACCGATTATATGGCTACGAATGGTAGTTTGTCAATCAGTAATCTGCCGGTAGGTGATTACTATTTTATTGAATCTGTAACTCCGTCAGGCTATATGCCATACGGTAAAAAGGTTGAATTTACAATTTCAACCGACAATGAAAACACACTTAATATATCATTAACCGTTGCCGATAACAAATCTGTGTTATCTCAAACAGGTGGCGGTGGTATTGCTCCGTTTTATTTTGCTTCTGTAGCACTCGGAGCATTGGCTATATTTTTCATCTATGACTACCGTAAACACGGTAGCAAGAAATATAAAAAATCACGAAAGGACAATCAAAAATGAAAAAGAAAATCACACGAATTATGACAGCTATGGTGCTTGCAGTAATGATGGTATTAACTGCAATCCCATTTGCAAGTGCTGCAACCAACGCAAATGCTCTTGATGAAACAAAGAAGGTTTCATTCACGCTCAATTGTACAAAGCCGGGTTACACCTTTACGGTGTACAAGGTTGCAGAACTCAAAACAACCGAAAATCCATACAAGACAGGCTATGATTCACTTATTCCTTCAATCTCTGACGAGATTTTAAGCGGTAAGACATCGAATGTTCTCTCAGCTCTTGATGGTCTTTCTTCGATTCCGTCAACAGCTTCAACCGTTGGCACATTTACTACATCGGCAACATCGGTAAAAAAGACTTTTTCAAGCCTTGCTCAGGGTATGTATTATATCAAGGCTACTAACTATCCTGCCGGTGTTAAAAGCGTTACAAACTCTGTTGTATCGCTCCCATACTACAACAACGGTTGGGTGTACAGCATTAATGCTATCGACCTTGCTACAAAGGTAAATGACGGTGATGTAGTTACAGGCAAGACTATCACTAACAGCACAAAGGATAATGTTAATTTTACCGATGTAAGCCTTGGTGACACAGTGAATTTTGAAATCAAGTCATCAACTGCCGGTTCATCAGAAATGAAACTTAAATCATATACCGTATATGATGAGATGTCAGCAGGACTTACTCTTGATAAAGACAGCGTAAAGGTTGCACTTCTCAACGCACAGGGACAGAAAATAAACGAAACAGACCTTGCTCCATCTGATTACACTCTCAATGTAACCTCAGAAGTTGATGGTAAAGCTACAACATTTAATGTAGCTCTCACAAACGCTTATCTCCAGAAGAATGACTTTTATGCAGAAGGTGTTACTTATACATCTGTAACTTATTCAGCAAAGCTCAATAAGTACGCTGTAACAGGAAAGACAGGCAACCCAAATACAGAAACAAAGCTCGTTTATTCTAACAAGAACGGTGTTGAATCAGAGGTAAATGGCAATACAGTTTATGTTTATACCTTTGCAGTAACAACAAACAAGACAGATACAGACGGAAAGGCTCTCGAAGGTGCAGAATTCAGCCTTTTCAAGACAGAAGAGGACGCAACTGCTCTTACAAATGCCATTGCAAGCGGTGTATCCGACAAGACCGGCAAGGTTACTTACTACAACACAAGTAAAGAAGAAATCAAACTTGCAAGCGGTAAATATTATATTGTCGAAACAAAAGCTCCTACAGGCTACAACATTTATGGCAAAGTTATTCCTGTGACAATTGATGTTACATACGGTGCAACATTTGTTGACGGTTCGTACATCACAAACTGCCCAACAGACGGCACAGCAAGCGTTGATGTTAAGGATACAAAGGTTGTTGTACCACAGACCGGTGGTGCAGGTACAATTATGTTCTACATTCTCGGCACAGCATTTGCACTCGGCGGTATTACAACATTGTTCATTCGCAGAAGAGTAAAAGCTACAAACAAGTAATTTCACATTAAACAGAAAGGAGTACAGCACATTGAAAAAATGCAGAAGCAAATGCACCTTGATAATAGGAATAATTTTTATGACTGCATCACTCTGCTTTGTGCTGTACCCTTCTGTATCAAATGCTGTCAATAGTTTTTTCGCCGCATCCACAATTAACAATTATGCCGCATCTCTTGACAGCATTTCAGCAGCCGACAGGTCACAGTACTTGTCGGCTGCTGCTGAATATAACAACAATTTATCAGAACTTATCAATGGATTTTCTTACGATACAGACAGCGTGATTGACGGATATGACGATATTCTCAATTTTGGTGACGGTCTTATAGGCTACATTGATATTTCAAAAATCAATGTAAAACTGCCTATTTACCACGGGGATGAGGATAAAGTGCTTGAAAAAGGTGTTGCTCATCTGCCAAATACAGCGTTTCCGATTGGAGGTGTGGGCAATCATTCTGTCTTGTCTGCACATACGGGTTATCCTACGCAGGTATTTTTTGATAACCTCAACGAGCTTGAAATTGGTGATGAAATCAAGGTATCCGTCCTTGATGAAACACTTACTTATGCTGTTACGGCAAAAAACATTGTTAAGCCCGACAACATATCGTTACTGTCAGTTGACGAAGAAAAAGACCTATTAAGTCTTATAACTTGTTATCCATACGGTGTAAACAGTCACAGACTTATTGTGACTGCTGAAAGAGTAAAGGATACAGCTGCATCTGATACGGCAACAAAAACCGAAAACAACAATAACGGAAGTTTTGATTTTATTATTGCAGTAATTGTTATAACCGCAATTTTGACAATTTTAGTAATTGTTGTTTCCATAAAAAATAAACGAAGGAGGAAGTAAAATGCCTGATATTACAAATGATTTTGATAATAATCCAAATACCGATAAAAGAAAACAGCGAGATGAAGAAGTCAATAATGACAATCTCCAACCCGAACAGACAAAATCCGAACCCGAATTGCTTGAACAAACGAAAAGCAAAGAATTTTCAATACCGATTTTTGCAAAGCTGTATGACAGGTGCAATCTTAAGATTGATGAGCTTAATCTAAAAAACAATAAACTCAATGCAAAAATCGAAAAACTCAACATAAAAAAGGTTCGCAGTGCTGAATTTGTTTCAACGGTTGAATCAATGAGAAATGTTGTACCAATGCCTGTGTATAAAGCATTGTCTGTTCTATCGGCTGAAAGGCGACAGAAAATAGTAAATATCAATGAGAAAATCCATTCTCATAAGCTGAACATCAAATCGAATGAGCAGAAGATTTTGAAGCAACAAAGCCGTGCTGAGAACTGCAAAAAAATCAATAAATTTCTTGACAATATGAAATCCCCTGACGGCAGGAAAGAAAACTTTGTCAAAGGTATGCAGGAATACGGGACAATGGCAATGAGGACAACCTCTGAAAAGTTTGATACTACTCAGAGCAAACTCGATGCTGCAATAAAAGCATACGGTCAAACTCATTATATGTCCGAAAAACTCAAACTGCGAAAACAAATCGACAAGCTCACCAACAAAAAAGAGAAGCTGATAAACAAGCTCAAGGCTCTTAATGAGTGGTCAGATAAGTTTGAATCGGTTAAAACTATGCCCGATAAGGAAGCTGACAATATTATCAGCAAGAGCTGTCAGAACATTGTTGATGAGTTTACAAACAACCCTCAGGCTTTAAAAAAGCAGGCTGATGTAATCGTTTCATCTGCCGCAAAAGCTGTATTCGAAGAAAATTATCTCAAAAATGCCGAAATGTCAATTGAAGATGATTATGACAGCATTGACGGTATCATCAACAACGGCAATAAGCAAGAGGAGTATGACAAAGCGGCAAAAACTCCAAATAAGGAACATAATGCCGAGAAACAACCGAAGCAACCGAAAAAGTCCCTGATTTCTCGCAGTCAGATAAAGCAGAATGCGGACAAGATTGCAAAATCAGAACATCGTGAACAGGGATGGGAAGCAAAACAGGAAAGGTGATCATATGTACAAAAGGAAGTGGCATCCCAGTAAATCCGCAAAGGCAGAGTTTAAAAACAAGATGACTGAAATTGAAGATTTTTGCAACAAAAACGGTATTGACAGAAGTCTTCGCAATGACAGCTATTATTTTATGCTGAACGGTAAGAATTATCGTGTAAGCAATCACACGATTGAAGCAAGTAATGCAAAAGCATACGATGCTGTTACAGGCGAAAAAAAGCGTGATTTATATCATCCTGACGGAAGAGAAGAAGATACCGTGTACATAACAGCAAGTAAGACACGGATAATTGATATTTATAACGACCTTGCCGCAGGATATGAGCTTGACAAAAGAGGCAATCGGGTTGAGAAGATTGAAGAACCCAGGTCGAAAGCTCAGGTTAAGCCGTTAATATCTCGCAGTAAGATAAAACAGAATGCGGACAAAATTGCACATACACATAACGAACAGCGTAACAACACTAAATCGAAAGAACAGGAATTATGAATATTATTTAGGGACTGTTGCATTTAGTGTAACGGTTCCTTCTTTAAGAGGTGAATGAAATGATTAAATTATATGGAAATGAGATATGGAACAGCAACACTCCGAATCAGTATAAAAAGGTTATTATAGCTTCTGAAAGCCGGTTTGAGAGCATAACCGATGCTCTCGAAAACGCAGGACTTAATTACTGTGGCTATATTAACAAGAACAAATCATATATTGCGGTTGGCAGAGCTACTGTTCCGAATCTTGAAAAGTTAAATATCAGTTATGATTCAATAGTCGATTCCAACAACAGGAAATATGTAACAAACAATATCATCGGAACAACCAAATACAATGATATTGGTGATAAGATGTATCGCAAATATAATACTGATTTCGCTTACAAGGTTGCTCAAAGACTGTCAGAGCAGGATATTCCGTTTTCGGGCAGAATATTTGGTAAAAATACAACTATTACGGTTGACAATATATACAAAGATGCCATCAACGCAATTGCTCACGAAATTCGTGAGCAAAGAGAGCTTTTGTACAATGATAAAGCAGTCGAAAAAAACCAACCGTCTGCAACGGTTAAAAACAGCGTGACAGTTTCCAAAGAAGATAACACGGAAAATCTTTTTAATGCTCTTTCGGTACTGCACTATAAAGCACATCAGTTGGAGTCTTTGAATTCTACGGTTGAACTGCTCAACAACCATCCGGAGCTGATTGACACATTCAGTACGATGTTTGAAGATACTTCTGACTTTAAGCCTGAACAGTTAAATATGTTATCTATGAATTTTGTCAAGACATACTCAGGCCTTTCGGATTCTGAATTGATTCTTGCGAATACTGCTGATTTCAACGAAATTAAGCAGTCGTTCATCAACACAAATCTTGCCGATAAGCTCATTGAAAATCATGGGTATTCATATGCCCAGTCAGAACTTATAAGAGATATGGTTGATATGGGTATAGATTACGACACAATCAATTTGCTTGATTATACTTTTTCGCTTACGGAAATGCAAACTTTCATAGGTGCATACAGTCGCAGTGATTATGATTCTCTTATAAATCTTGTATCTAAGGTCAAAGGTGTTACACGAAGTGAAGTGGAAGGTATGATTTCTGACGGTACATATACCCCTGCTTTACCCGACTTTAACACTCTTGAGAAAACCCTTTATTTTCAAGAGTCCGAAGCCGAAAGTATTACATATATGTACTATAATCCTGACGCATACTCCGGCGGTCAGTTTGTAATTACCGAGGTATCTTACAAACAGATAGCGGAAGCTAACAAAGAATACGGAGATGATTTTTCAGGATTCTTTGATTTTCTTGATACAACAGGCGAACAAAGGTTAATTGATATCGGCAGCGAAAGTTTCAGAACCGCTGTTAAAAAGTTTTACAGCGGTACGGAGTTTGCCGAAGGTCTTAATGCAGATATTCAGCACAAGCTCGTTGAGCTTGCAGTAGTTCCCGAAATCAAATTACCTGAAGTACGGAAAATAGAACTTATAAAGGTCGGTGATTTTTATGAAGTCAGAGGTGAGAACGCAAAAACCGTTGCAGATATTCTCGACCTTGTTTCTACAACAAGAAACATTAACGGTTCTTCAGTTGATACAGTCGGATTCCCTGATTTTAAACTGAATGATAATACTGAACTTCTTAAAACACAAGGATTTACTGTGAATATCAAATATGAGGGACTTGTAGATCTCTCGAATGAGTTTAACAAACTCATATCTGAACAGAAAAAAATTACGAGCAATGTGTCAGACAAGCATACAATAGTTATCAATGCTTTTGCCGGACCGGGTGCAGGAAAAACAACATCTTGTCTTGAAGTAGCCGAAAAATTGAAAAAGCAAGGATTTGTTACGGAATATGTACAGGAATATGCCAAAGAGCTTGTATATGACAACAATCTTATTATGCTTGACGGACATTATGAACATCAATTTGCAATTCTTAACGAGCAGATGAAGCGTATCAATCGTTTGTACGGTAAAGTTGATTTTATAGTTACTGACTCACCAATTTTACTTAACAACACTTATCTTAATGAAGATAAAAACACCGAAGTGTATTTGGCATATTCTGATAGTGTGAACAAACTTTATGGTCTTTATAACAATTTTAATTATTTTGTTGAGCGTGATACATCAGTGTTTGAAAAAGAGGGACGAATACATAATCTTGAACAAAGCATTGCAATTGATAACGAATTAAAAAACATGTTACACAATAATCAAATTGATTTCGATGTATATACTCACGCTACAATTGACAATATTGTTCGTGATTCAACTATTATATATGCAAAACAACTTATCAATTCATACTGTCAGGATGAATTTGATTCGGAAGCGGATTTTTCAGACTTAAAAAAAGTCGGAGTGGCATACACAACAACAGAAGACAGCAAGCATACTGTTGAAGCTGTTGTAAATCTTGTTGACTATAGGCTTGAAACTTATGTTGATGACAAATTATTCAAAGAAGAAACATATGCCGACCTTAAAGATATGATTGATAACTGTCTGCACTCTTTATCGTTCGATGACCTTGTGTACCTTTCCGATGAGGAGCTTGCACCGTTTTATGAGGAACACGACGAGCTTGACGACATAGATCCCGCAGTTATTCGTCAGCAGCTTGAGGACGCAGGGATAGTCAACGGTGAGCTTGTCGATGAAGATAAGCTGAACAGTGATCCATTTATTCAACAGGTTATGGCTGACGCAGAATCCGATGCCGGTGCTCTGAATGTCAGCTCAGAAGAAATCGTTAATCAATTTAATTCAGAAAATGAAATCGTCCCGATAAACGAGCCTGAACAAACTGAGCCTGTACAGGAAATAATTCGTCCGACAATTACTTGTGATTGGAGTGAAAGTCCGGTATTTGAGAACGGCAAAACATACTCTGTTTCTGAATTTGACAAACTTATGAAAAATGCCGATGACGAATGGGTTGAGCAAAGACAGCTTGAAATTGAGGAATACGGCAGTGAAAATGCGGTTGCAGAAGCATACAGAAACGGTGAGCTTGACAATATTCATCTTGGTTATGAAAAAACGAAATTTATTATTAATATGCCGAACGGTACGAAATACACCGAACGGCAGGACATCGGGGACGGTAACGGTGGAATTATTGATTTTTTAAATCAATATCCGCAGTATTCAGGTGTTGTAAAAATACTCGAAGCCGATATAAAGCTTGATAAAGGTGAAAATGAGAAAGCCGCAGATTTACCGATAACGGAAAGCAAAGAAAGAGAAGTCAGGAGCAATGAAAAATTACAGAGCGTTGACGAGCTTACCGTGGAGGTTGAAAATGCCGCACCGTCAAGAGCAGAAAAAGCTGAACCGCCTACATTGTTTGATATGGTCGAAAGCTCAGAGCAGACCGAAACAAGCGTAAATGATGAAAAAACCAAAAACTATGTAATTGAGGACAGAGAAGCTGTCACGGGAGCAAAAACAAAGTTTCAAAATAACATTGCTGCCATTAAGATTTTAAAGCAAACGGAAGCAGAAAACAGAGCGGCTACACCTGAAGAACAAGGTCAGTTGTTCCTTTACAGCGGTTGGGGCGGTCTTGCCAATGCTTTTGAGTCTGATAATGATAAATGGAAAAATGAGTATTCTGAACTCAAGGGTTTGCTTACGGATGAAGAATATACCGCAGCACGGTCAACTGTGCTTGATTCATTCTACACAGATACAGCAATCGTTGACAGTATATATGAGGTCATTCGTAACGCAGGATTTGAGGACGGCAACATACTTGAGCCTGCAATGGGCGTAGGAAACTTTTTCGGCAGACTTCCCGAAGAACTTCGTGATAAGGCGAATTTGTACGGTGTCGAAAAAGACAGCTTATCGGGCAGAATAGCTCAAAAGCTGTATCCGCAAGCTGACATTACGATTGACGGCTTTGAGAATACTCGTTTCAATGACAACAGCTTCGATGTTGCAATCGGAAACATTCCTTTCGGCGATTTCAGTGTTAATGATTCTAAATACAACTCAAAACATCTGAAAATTCACGATTATTTCTTTTTGAAATCACTTGATAAAGTGCGTGACGGCGGCATTGTGGCTTTTGTAACTTCCAAAGGTACGCTTGACAAAAAGGACAGCTCTTTCCGCAAGACCTTGGCCGAAAGAGCGGATTTGGTAGGTGCTGTGAGATTGCCGAATAACGCCTTTAAATCGGCAGGAACGGAGGTTACAGCTGACATTATATTCCTCCAAAAAAGAGAAAAAAAGTCAGAAATTGAACCGTCTTGGGTACATACAGGACAGCTTGAAAACGGATTAACCGTCAACAATTATTTTGTTGAGCATCCCGAAATGATACTCGGCGAAGTTGTTGAAGGCAATAAAATGTTCGGCAGAACAGACGATACGATGTGCGTGCCGTTTAATGACGGCAGAACATTGTCGGAGCTTCTTTCCTCGGCGGTAAAGAATATCAATTTTGAATATTCCGCTTCTGCAGAAAAGCTGATTCCGGTTTCCGAACATTTAACAGCCGAACCTTTAAAACTGCGTTTACAAAGCTTTTATCGCCGAAACGGCGAAATATATTTTTACGGCTCTGATAAGAGCGGTAAAATAGTTAATGTTTCCGCAGACAAAGCACTTGGGAAAAAATTAAATCACGAACGCATCAATTCCTTTATTGATATTCGTGACACTTTGCGTGAATTGCTTGATGTTCAGCAGTACGATAACAAGGATTCAGAGATAGCTCAATTGCAGGAAAAGCTCAACAACTGTTATGACAGCTTCTACAGTAAGTACGGCTTGCTTCACAGCAGTTACAATCACAGCTTGTTAAACTCTGACGGAGCATATCCGCTTGTTGCTTCTCTCGAAGCCGATTTTGCCAAAGATAATAATTTACTTGTTAAGAAGTCCGATATATTTACAGAGCGTGTAAATAAGCCGACAGCAACAATAAGTCATGTTGATACGGCTGAAGAAGCTCTTGCTGTCTGCGTTGCAGAAAAAGGTGTTATCGACTTCGAGTATATGAGCCAAATTACGGATGTGCCGCCCGAGGATTTGAAAATCGGGCTGAGAGAAAAAGGTGAAATATTTGCCGTACCGTCATATACAGGCGATGAGGACTACGAATATCAAACTGCTTCCGAATATTTGTCGGGAGATATATATGCAAAGCTTGACATGGCAAAAGCATACGCTTCGGTCAACGGCATATATGAATCAAATGTTGTCGCCTTAAAGGAAGTATTGCCTACTCCTCTGAAAGCCGGCGATATTGATATTAACCTCGGAGCTACTTGGATTGATAAAAAATACTATGAGCAATTTATGTATGAGATTTTTGAAACACCGCAAAGCCTTAAATCGGATTATGTGTCAAGATTTTTTAAATCCGACAGAATAGAGCTTGACTATTCAGAGTATTCCGGCAGATGGAATATCACGAATAAGAGAGCGGATTTGTCGGTAACTACTGTAAAGACCTACGGTGCAAGCGGATTATCTGCATATCAGATATTTGAATCCGTTCTCAATTTATCCGAACCGAAAGTGTATAAAGACAAGGTTGACGAATACGGTGTTGTTGAGCGTGATAAAAACAATAAGCCTGTAAGAGTGCTTGATGTAGAAGCGACTCAGGTTGTACAGCAAAAAGCCAATGCCATTCGCCGTGAATTTAAGAATTGGATTTTTAAAGATGCTAACCGCCGCAGAGATATTGTTGACACATACAATCGCACATTCAATTGCGTCCACGCACGAGAGTATGACGGTTCACACCTTAATTTTCCGGGAATGAATTCAAACATTCAGCTTCACGAACATCAAAAAAATGCCATTGCTCACGCTATTTACGGAGGCAACACACTGTTTGCTCATTCGGTAGGTGCAGGAAAAACCTTTGAAATGATAGCTACTGCTATGGAATGTAAACGGCTTGGGTTGTGTCACAAATCCTTGTTTGCTGTACCGAATCATCTGACAGAACAGGTGGGAGCAGACTTTTTGAAGCTCTATCCCAACGCAAACATATTGGTTGCAACAAAGGATGATTTTAAATCATCAAACCGCAAGATGTTAATGTCAAAAATTGCAACTGGCAATTATGATGCCGTTATTATCGGACATACGCAATTAAAGATGCTGCCCCTATCTCCTGAAAGGCAGGAAGCCTTTTTACAATCTCAAATTGATGATATTGTTGCCGGTCTTGCTGAGATGAAAGCTCAGGACGGTAATAAATTTACCGTTAAGGAAATGGAGCGTACAAAAAAGAATCTCGAAAATCAGCTTGAGAAGCTTCAATCAAGTAAGAAAGACAATACCGTATATTTCGAGGAGCTTGGAATTGACAAATTGTTTGTTGACGAAGCTCACGAATTTAAGAATCTGTACTGTGCAACAAAGCTGCAAAATGTTTCGGGTATATCTTCAAGAGCTTCTCAGAGGGCAACAGAGCTGTTTGCAAAATGCCGTTATCTTGACGAAAAGACAGGCGGCAAGGGTGTTGTATTTGCCACAGGTACACCGTTGTCAAACAGCGTTACAGAGCTTCACACAATGATGAGATACCTTAATTATGATTTTCTTGCAAGTCACAACAATATGCAGAATTTTGATAATTGGATTTCTGCATTCGGTGTGCAAAAGAAAGAATACGAGTTAGCTCCGGCAGGAAACAAGTTTAAGGAACGCACAAGGATTGCGGAATATTCCAATCTGCCTGAGCTTATGTCTATGTTTAAGATGGTAGCCGATGTAAAGACGGCTGAAACTCTTAAACTTAAAGTGCCTGATTGTGAGCTTCACATTGTTGATGTAGAGCCTACAGAGCTTCAAAAGGAGCTTGTCGATGAATTATCCGACAGAGCAGATGAGGTTAATTCAGGCTCCGTAGATCCGTCACAGGATAATATGCTCAAAATTACCGGTGACGGCAGAAAGCTCGGTCTTGACCCCCGACTTATTAGTCCCGATTTTGAGGATGATCCAAATACAAAGCTGAATGTGTGTGTAAACAATGTATTTGACATTTATACAGACACAGCAAAAGACAAGCTTACTCAAATTGTTTTTTGTGACCTCGGTGTGCCGTCAAAAAACACAGGCAATGACTCCTCAAAAGAGCAAAACGATAACAAGAGTGTTGCGGAACTTGACTCTCTTGAGGAAACAGGCAAGTTTTGCGTGTATGACGACATAAGGGACAAGCTCATTGCAAAGGGCATCCCTGCGACTGAAATAGCATATATACACAATGCAAAAACCGAAGCTCAAAAGTCTGAATTGTTTTCAAAGGTCAGAAGCGGTGAAGTGAGAATTTTACTCGGTTCAACGGGCAAAATGGGAACAGGCACAAATGTGCAGGACAGAATCATTGCTCTGCACGATTTAGATGTTCCGTGGCGACCGGCAGACCTCGAGCAGAGGCGTGGCAGAATGGTCAGACAGGGCAATATTAACGAAAAAGTGCATTTGTACAGATATGTTACCAAAGGAACTTTTGATGCGTACAGCTATCAGCTCCTCGAAACCAAGCAAAAATTTATCAGTCAGGTTATGACTGACAAAGCTCCTGCACGCAAGTGTGCCGATGTTGACCAAGCGGCTCTTTCATATGGCGAAATTAAGGCTCTCTGTACCGGCGATGACCGTATCCGTGAGAAGCTCACGCTTGATAACAGAGTAAAGGAGCTTAACTCTCTCAAAGCTGATTACAACAATACAAAATATGAGCTTGAAGATGCTGTTGCTGCTTATCCCGAAAAACGCAAGCAACTCCTTTGTACTATCGGCAACATAAAATCCGATATCGATAATGTTAAGTCATTTGTCGATAAGGACGGTAAACTTATTTGCAAATTAACTTTAGGTTCTCAGACTTTTGACCTGAAGAACGATGAGGAACGAAAAAATGCTGCCAAAGCTCTTACAACTGCTGTTGCTCAGGTAAGAATAGCCGACAACAGAAAGAAGCAGGTTAGCGTTGGCAACATTTGCGGATTCGATATAAGCGTTATAAACAACGGAAATGTGTATGATGACATTGTAGTTACAATCAAGGGTAAATATTCATATTCTGCTCAGCTCGGTGTTTCTGCTGTGCATAACCTCAGTAAAATAGAGGGGTTGCTGTACAAAACCGAAAGTGTTCTTGATTACAGTCAGAATTCTCTTAACAAGCTTGACCTTGATTACAAAACAAGTGTTGCCCTGCTTGAAAAGCCTTTTGAATATGAAGCGGAATTGCAGGAAAAGTCAGCACGCCTGTCTGAATTAACAAAGATTTTGAACATTGAGCTTGCTCACCAAAAAACAGAATCAAAGCCCAAAACACATTACTTTGGTAAGGATAAAATCCTCGGCAGGAACAAATCTTCAAAGCAACTTCAGAATAAAACAGTTATGAAATCAGAACCTAAAAGGAGTGAACCTGAATTATGATAGTTTACGCACAAGGCGATATAACAAAATTTGATGTAGATGCTATTGTAAATGCATCCAACGGTTTTGGCTATATGGGAGGTAAAAGATGTGTTAAAGAATTACATAGAGGAGTTGCAGAGAGCATTCAATTTGCATCTCAAGGTGCTGTTGAACGGCTTGCAAGAGCAAAATGTAAGGCACACTCCTTTTTTGGTTATTCACCCGGAACTGTTTTTGTGACTGATGCTCCAAATCTTGGTTGTAGAAAAATAATACACGCAGTTACTATGCGTACTCCGGGTAGCAAAGCAAAAATCAAAAAAATTATGGAGCTGATTCTAAAGATAGTAGCGGTAGCTGAAGATTTAAATATGAAATCAATAGCCATTCCATTACTTGGGTGTGGAACAGGTGGACTTGACAGAAAAACCGTTCAAAATTTATTAGCTCATAATCTTATAAGTGACAAAGTGACTTTTTATATTGTTACTTCACTTTAAAATCAGAAATTCTTTTCTGAATTTCTTTTTAAAACACTTGTTTTTTCTTAGTTATAACATATAATAGTATTTGAACGATGTTGGTTACTCATCTTAGTGTTGTGCTTCGCTACCGTCTGACCACCATATCAGGAGAATGCGACATTTTTAAGGTTGTGCTTCGCTACCGTCTGACTACCATATCAGGAGAATGCGACAAAAAGTAACGATTTTTGGAGCAACTGCATTATATGCAGTTGCTCCCTTTTATTGAGGAATGAATGGCGTGGATATAGATTTTTATTTTGTTAAATCTGATTATATAGATTTTTAAAAGCAAACAGAAATAAATAATCGTGGTTTTACTTGCGTACCAAACACAGAATAAAACAGTTATGAAATCAGAGCCTAAAAGGAGTGAACAAGAGTTGTGATTATAATAGCTTGAAACGGCTTTAAACAGCTCTTTATTCCGATTTTGCGGTAGATAAATATTTTTTATTTAATTTAAAAAGCAGCCGTTCAGACGGCTCTGAACGGCTCTTTTTTGTTGTCATTAAAACTTGCAAATTTTCCGATTTTGACATATGATAATATGTAAAGAAAATGAAGTGTGGTGATATTTATGATGTC
>ULSG01014813.1_pt1 | contig 18785 bp, 5 predicted proteins | sample 1956191 | NCBI WGS metagenome assembly ULSG01 (sample SAMEA4835703, study PRJEB28245) | human gut metagenome | biome: gut microbiome; material: fecal sample | place: Denmark | collected 2008 | reverse complement strand
GAAATTAGTCGTGAAAAGTTCTTTCTTCTGCCTGTATTCAATGCTTATTTCGTTCATTTATATTGATATATTCCTTCTATAACCCAATATACCCCGAAAATGACCGACGCTTGTTGTCGGTCATTTCACTTTTCGGCAAGCATTTGCTTTGCGAAGGCTTTATAACACAGCCTGTATCAATATGATTCAAGCAAGTTTTCAATTTAAAAAAATTCATAAATAATCATTTTCCGCCTTTGATTTCGATCGGAGGCGGATTGTTTTTGTCCGAATCAAAAATATTTTGCTGAAATCTTGTTTGTTATGCGTCATTTATCTTGTAGAATGCAGTTATACAGTGAAAAATATAAAGATGTACATCATTTGTTATAAGATTGTCGATTGGTAATATTGTCAGCCTTATGTTGTTAAATAGCGTGAAAAATTGGTTAAGATTTTATGTGCAGATTCATTGACTTTAGCGTACTGAATTGTTATGATATATGTAATATGTGTAATGTCTGATGAAATATTGTATTCTTTTGCGGAATAGTTTATTGCTTTGTGTATAAAGCATAAGTATGCAATATTTTATGAGTTTTACTGTCGTAAATCAACAACACTTTTTTCATGCAAAGCTTTTGTGTGCGTTTCAAGCTGTCCTGTTGTGCGCATAAAGCTTGAACACGGAATTTAAGGCTTGATTTAGGCAGAACAAGGGGTATTACGAAAAACAAAAAATTAGGAGAGAAGTACATGAAGAGAGTAATCAAAAGAGCGGTTTCTTTTGTTCTTGTGTTTATGACTGTTTTCAGCGTGTTTACAATCCTGCCGAGCGAGGTTTTTCACACGGCATATGTAAAAGCGGCTGAAATGTTTTCTTCGGAAACAGGCGCAAGCGCACAGGAAACCTACACAACCGACGATTTCACCTACACGCTGATTGATGAGTATTCAAAGGTTCAGATTCTGAGCTACATCGGCAGCGACGCAGATGTCGTCATTCCGGACAGAATTGACAATAAGAAAGTAACCTCGATAGCCGACAGCGCTTTCCGTGAAAAGTCAATCACCTCCGTAGTTTTCGGACAGTATGTAGAATCAATCGGCAACTATGCGTTCTATAGTTGTCAGTCACTTAACGAACTCGATTTTTCAAAGAGTTCGGTTAAGACTATTGGTGACTATGCTTTTACAGTATGTAAGTCACTCGAAAGTATAGAATTCCCTGATAGTTTGGAAAGTGTCGGATATGGTGCTTTTTCTGCTTATACGGACGGTTATTACGGCTCATATGTAGCAAGCAGTTTGAAAAGCGTTAAATTCGGCGGCGGATTAAAATCAATTGAAAGTTATGCTTTTTATGAAAACAGAGCATTAAATACTGTGAAATTTACAGGAGATGCTCTGACAAGTATTGGATATCGGTCATTTTATAATACTGACATTACAGAACTTGATTTGTCAGGTGCAAATGCTTCTATCGGCACGTCTGCTTTCTCTAACTGCAATTCGCTTAGAACAGTAAAGTTGTCTGGTGTAAATACAATTGAGTCAGGTGCATTTTACGGTTGTGATGAACTTGTAAATCTTGAAATGTCGGATACTCTGACAACTATTGAGGGAAGTGCTTTTTGTAGCTGTACATCTTTAAAAACAGTCATATTTTCTGACAGTGTGACAACAATAGCTGACGGTTCTTTTACAGATTGCACAGGACTTGAATCAGTTACAATCGGAAAGGGTTGTACTTCTGTTACAGCGTCTGCTTTCACAAGGAATGTCAATCTTGTAAAATTTGATGTTTCAGAAGATAACGAAAGTTACACGAGTGTTGACGGTGTGCTTTATAACAAAGAAAAAACAGCCGTTGTTTGTTATCCCAAAAGCTTATCAGGCGAATATGTTATTCCAGACACAGTAACTTCAATTGAAAAAGCTGCTTTTGAAAATTGTAACAAGCTTACAAAGATTACTATCGGTTCCGGTGTTGAAACAGTAAACCCGTATGCGTTTAATCAATGTAATTTGCTTGCTACTGTAGTATTCAAGGACAGTGATACTGCAAATAAAAAAATCTGTGAGCGTGCATTCTATTACTGTGGTTCTCTGACAGAGGTTGACTTCGGTAATGCAGTAACTTCAATCGGGGATTATGCATTTACTATTTGCAGTAAAATTAAAAGCTTAGAGTTTCCTGACAGTCTTACAAGCATAGGTCAGTTTGCTTTTTCACCTTATACAGACAGAACGGGCGGAACATATAAGGAAAGTAATCTTGAAAGTGTAAAATTTGGTACAGGTTTAAAAACAATTGGCAACTATGCATTCTATGACGATAGAAAGATCTCAAAACTTGAATTTACAGGTGATAATCTTACTTCAATCGGTTCATATGCTTTTTATGACAATCTTGCGCTTGAAGAACTTAATTTATCAGGTGATAATGTAAGCATCGGTGATAACGCTTTTAATAATTGTAATAAATTAAAAACTGTAAATTTAAAATCAGGCATAAAGTCAATTGGAAGCTATGCTTTTCGTGATTGTACAGTACTTGATGATATTAAACTTTGTTCAGAATTGGAAACAATAGGTGCATACGCTTTTTATAATTGCGGTAATTTACAGAGTATTGAAATTCCCGACAATGTAACAAAAATAGATAATAATACATTTGAAAATTGTAGTTCGCTCAAGAGTGTGTCAATCGGTAAGAGCTGTACAACAATTTCGGCAACTGCATTCAATAATGCAACAAAACTTGAAAAAATAACTGTGTCAGCGGACAATGAAAAATATTCAAGCGTTGACGGTGCATTGCTCAATAAGGAAAAGACATCAATTATTTTGTATCCTAAGAGCAAATCGGGAGAATTTGTTATCCCCGATACGGTTACTTCAATTGCCGATCGAGCTTTTAGCAGTTGTCCTAATCTTACAAAAATTACAATCGGAGCAAATGTTGAAAGTGTAGGTGCTTATGCATTTAGCAGTTGCAGTGCATTGACCGATGTTGTATTTAAGGACAGCACAATTAAGAAAAAAGTAATTGGTCTCTATGCATTTTATAATTGTCAGGCATTGTCAAATGTTGATTTCGGTAATGCGGTAACTTCAATTGGAAGTTTTGCTTTTATGATTGATAAATCACTTGAAAGCATTGAATTTCCCGATAGCCTTGAAAGTATCGGTCGTTGTGCGTTTTCATGTTACGATTACGGAACTACCGGTTCATATTTTGCAAGTAACCTTAAAAGTGTGAAGTTTGGCAGCGGATTAAAATCAATTGCAGATTATGCTTTTTACGAAAACAGAGCATTAAATACTGTGAAATTTACAGGTGTTGCTCTGACAAGTATTGGTCGTGAAAGTTTTTGTAACATTGCCATTACAGAACTTGATTTGTCGGGTACGGACACCTCTATAGATAGAGAGGCTTTCTATAACTGCAATTCGCTTGAAACAGTCAAATTATCAGGTGTAAAAACAATCGGTCAGAATGCATTTTATAATTGCAGAAAACTTACTTCCGTTGAACTATCAGAAAATCTGACAACCATTGAAAGCGGCGCATTTCAATGTTGTGTTGCTTTAAAAAATATTGATATTCCAAATAAGGTAACAAAGCTTAATGATAATACATTTTCAAATTGTTCATCACTAAAAAATGTATCAATCGGAAGCGGTTGTACTTCAATATCTACAACAGCATTTGATGGTACATCCTCAATTGATAGGATTACCGTTTCGGAAGACAACAAAAATTACACAGTTGTTGACGGTGTTCTTTACAACAAGGATATGACAACACTTGTGTTGTATCCCAAAAATCGTTCGGGTGAGTTTGCGGTTCCCGACACGGTTACAACTATTGCCAATTCTGCGTTTGACAGTTCTCCAAACCTTACAAAAGTAACAATCGGAAAGAATGTTAAGACAATCGGTGCGAGTGCATTCGGAGAATGTAAATCACTTAAAACGGTTATTTTTGAGGACAGCGATACCGTACAAAAAACAATATGCGACTACGCATTTTACAAATGTCCTGTATTGACAACGGTTGATTTTGGTAATGCAGTAAAATCAATCGGCAACTATGCGTTCTATAGTTGTCAGTCACTTAACAAACTCGATTTTTCAAAGAATTCGGTTAAGACTATTGGTGACTATGCTTTTACAGTATGTAAATCACTTGAAAGCATTGAATTTCCCGATAGTTTGGAAAGTATCGGATACGGTGCTTTTTCTGCTAATACAAACGGTTACAGGGGCTCGTATGTAGCAAGCAGTTTGAAAAGCGTTAAATTCGGCAGAGGATTAAAATCAATTGCAGATTATGCTTTTTACGAAAACAGACAATTAAATACTGTAAAATTTACAGGGGATGCCCTGACAAGTATTGGATATTGGTCATTTTGTAACATTGCCATTACAGAACTTGATTTGTCAGGTACGGACGCTTCTATCAATATGTATGCATTCCCGCATTGTACTTCACTTGAAACAGTAAAATTGTCAGGTGTTAAAACAATCGGTTCAAATGCATTTGATTATTGTACTTCACTTGAAAATGTAAATATTGGAAATGACGTTGAAAGAATTGCTTCAAATTCATTTTATTACAACACCAATCTTAAACAATTAGTGCTTGGTAAGGGATTAAATAGCATTGATTCAACAGCTTTCTCAGGTTACAAAGACCTCACCGTATATTGCTACGAGGGTACATACGGTCATGAGTATGCTAAGAGCATGAGCAATGTTGACATCAAGTTTATTCGTGACAATTATTATGTTGTTGACCTCAAGGCGTCGGCTGTTTCGAGCAACAGTGTGACAATTTCGTGGAAAAAGCCGAACGGCTATGACGCTATTGATCACTACATAATCTATAAAAACGGTGCAAAGTATGATGAAACAACAGATCAGACCTACACCGACATCAACCTTAAGAGCGGTGAAGAGTATGTTTACGGTGTTGTTGCCGTTGACAAAGAGGGTGTCATCTCAGAGGAAAAAACAGTCAGCGTAACTCCTGCCTGCACTTCCGTAAAGAGCATTACCCTCCCGAACAATAAAACCGATATCGGCGGTCTTAACAAAATCAAGCTTACCGCAACAATGGAAAGCAGCCTTTCAAAAACAGGCGGTAAGGGCGAATTTCAGTTCAGCCGTGACGGCAAGGAGTGGAAGTCTGCTTGCAATGCAAATGTTCAGTCAAACGGTGTTGACTATGTAGGCTATTGGTCGCTTCAAAATGTTGTAACGGGCGAATATTCTCTCCGTTTCGTATTCACAGACAAGGACGGCGGTCAGAGCTACAAAGACATCAAGGTGAATGTTGACAGAACTCACCCTGCACCTATTGACGAGGTTACCATAACTCCTATGGAAACCTACATCTCGCTTTCGTGGCAGATTTCCGTAGAATACGACACAGCAATCTACAGAATTTATAAGCGTGCAGAAGACGAAACAGATTTTGAACTTTTGAGCGAAATCAGAAATCGTGACACAACAAGCTATAATGATAAAAAAGTTAAAGAAAATGTAACTTATTATTACTATATCGTAGGTACGGACGCTTACGGTCAGGAAAGTCTTAGATATGACATCGTTTCGGCAGGATTGATTAATGATACAATCCCTCCGCAGTTTATCAAGATGACTCCTGCATCAAATAACTACATCTACGGCAATCAGCCGTTCTCGGTAGTCGGCAACGATAATGTGGGCGTTGCAAAAACAGCGCTTTACTACTCAACCGATCCCGAAGCTCCTCTTGAAAGCTGGACTCTTATTGACGAGCATAACGGCAGTTCTTACTCGCAGAACATCGACACGACAGTAATGCCGAACGGCGTTGTGTATGTTGTTGCAAAAATTTATGACGCTGTCGGAAACTTCACCTATTCTCCAAAACAGAGATATATGTGCGACAATCAAGGTCCCGAACAGGTCAAGAATGTCAAGTGTATTGCAGTTGACGGCACAACGGCAACACTTTCTTGGAGCGATGTTTCGGACGATGATATTTCATACTTTGTTGTTGAATGCGAACAATCTGACGGAGTATGGAAGAGCGTTTCAAGAACAAGCACAAACCTCGGTGTAAACCTCAGCGGTCTTACTCCCGAACACGATTATGTTTACCGTGTAATCGGCTATGACAAGCGTTCAAACCGAGGCACTCCTTCGGAAGAAATCACAGTTACAACTTTGAAAGATACAATTTGTCCAAAGGTAACAAAAATTACTCCCGATCCGGGTTATTTCAAATCCGAAATCAACCTCAGATTCACAGCAGAAGATGATTACAGAGTAAAATCAATCGAAATCCAGACTTCAACAGACAAGGAAAGCTGGAAAACGGTTTCCGAAATAAAGGCAACAGGCGAGTCTGCAAAATGCACATTCGACTGCAAACTTGACCTCAAAAACTATGAGGAAGGTTCTGTTTTTGTAAGGGCAAAGGTTTATGACAGCTACGGCAATGTGACCGAGGATAAAGACCTTACCTGCTACGAATATGTTGTTGACAGAACAGCTCCGATTCAGCCCACAGGTGTTACGGCATCATCGGGTGAAACAGAGGGAGGTTCGTCATTCGTAAACATTTCGTGGAATGCAATTACAGACGACAACAGCTTTGCTTATTACAGAGTGTACAAGAGCAACAGCGCTGACGGTGAATTTACCCTTTTGAAAAACAATGTAAAGACTGTCAATACATATGATGAAAATGTAGATTTCAGTGCTACCTACTACTACAAGGTTGAGGCTGTTGACCTTGCGGGCAATGTCGGCAAACAGTCGGGGGTTGTATCATGCAAAGTCAAGGACGATACCGAAAAGCCTGTTATCTATGATCTCTCACCTGTTGACGGCACAAGAATAGGTAATAACAACAACTCCGTCACGGTTGCCGCATCGGATAATGCAAAACTCAGCAACCTGAAAATTGAGTATAAAACAAACGGACTTTTCAGTTCATATCAGACAATCAAAGAAATTGCAGGTAACTCAAAGAATAACTGTACCGCAACGATTGCTCTCCCTCTTGATGAGCTTAACAGCGGCACAGAGGTTACAATCAAGGTTACGGCAAGCGATTCATCGGGCAATCAGGCTGATGAAAAAATCGCAACCTACACAATTGACAAGGATGCTCCCGAAATCAAGGATGTAAAGCTTGTTGAAAAAGACGATAATATCTTCAGCCTTGTTTGGTCTTGTGATGCAGATGATCTTTCTCACTTCTATATATATAGAAAGCGTGCAAATGACAAGTCATATGTGCTTTACGATTCCGTAATGGCTGAAAGCGGAAAGAATTCATACACCTACAACGATAATGAAATTGCCGTTTCCGACAAGAGCGTAATCTACAAGATTGAGGCTTTTGACAAGGCTAAAAACTCATCAAGTGCCGAAAGCGAACTCGTTAAGGTGTCGGGCATAATTGCTCCCGTTCCCGTACTCGATTGTCAGTCAACCGTTGTAGTGGGCAGTGAGTATATGTTTGATGCAACAGGCTCAACAGATGATACCGAAATTGTAAGCTACAGCTTTGACTTTGGTGACGGCACAGCCGTTGTAAAGAACGAAAAGGGCAAAACACTCCATATTTTCGATAAGACAGGCAAGTGCAAAGTTACTGTCAGCGTAACTGACAGTGACGGCAACACAGCCAAGCTGACAAAGGAAATCACAGTTACAAGCAGAGAGCTTGTCGGCACAGTCAATGTATTGCTTAAAGACGAAAAGGGCAATGTTCTTCCGAACACAGACGCTTATATGGATCTCGGTGAGGAAGAACAGCAGCATGCATTTACCGATTCAAACGGTCTTGCCGTGTTTGAAGCTCCGATTGGAACTCACATTGTATCTTCGTACAAAAAAGATTACCTCCCCGTTAAGCAGAATATTTCTGTTACAGGCAAGGAAACTTGTGTAACACTCGTTCTTGTCAATGAACCGATTGTTACGGCTGAATTTGAAATTCACAAAATGACATTTGATGAAATTGTTGCGGCAGGTATCGATATCAATGCCGCCGAAAACAGAAATGTTGTAAAAATCAATGTAACTCTCCACTATGAGCGTGAACCGATTCATTCGGTAATCTATTGGAACGGTAAAACCGCAAAATCGGACCCGATTTATGTAAAAACATCATCAGGCACAAGAAAGCTTACTCCTTGTGTAATTGGCAGTTCAAATTCAAGCTTGACAAAAGCTGAAGATCCAACAATCGTTTACCTTGATGTTCCTGTTGAGTTCTCATATCTCAAAGAATTCTTCAGCGTATCACTTCATATTATCAACCACGCTTCAAGCGATTTCAGCTTGCTTGATAACACGGTTACACTTAATGTTCCTGACGGCCTCAGCGTTGTAAAGACAAATTCGTTAGAACCAAAGGCTTCTGTCTATATTGATGAAATCAAGGGACAGACTCAGAAAACAATTAAGTGGATTCTCAGAGGTGACAAGGCGGGTACATATGATATTTCTGCCGACTTCCTCGGAATGCTTTCTTACTTCAACGAACCGATTTCCGCAAAATTCGTAGCCGATAATCCGATTGAGGTTCACAATGCGTCAACTATTGATGTTGAAATTGAGGCGGCAGATCATAACTACGGCAGTAAGGTGTTCTACAATATCATTGTTGAAAACAAGGGCGACTTTGCTCTTGAGGGCTTTAAATGGGAAAAACTCAACGAGTCCTACTGTGATGAATATGTTGATGCAAACGGCAATTCTTACGAAATGGACAAACAGCGCACAACACTTAATCCGGGTGAAAAGTATGTTTATCATTGCTTTACAAAGCCAAAAGGCTCACTAAGTTATTTGAAAAGTGTTATAGAAGATGTTGCTTCAACGGGTGCTAATGCAAGTGTATCCGTTCATGAAGTAAAATACTTCCTTGAAAAATACTATGAAAAATTCCCCGAAGAGGGTGGCGCATATGTATTCTATATTCAGGACAAGGACGGCAACCCGATATCGGGTGCAACCGTTGAACTCAATTCTGAATTTACCCGTACTTCTGACAGAGAGGGAAAGGTTGTTATTGATAAGGATGAAAGATTTGATATTGAGTCTTCATATCTCAAGGTAACGGCTTCAAATTACTATACCTATAAAGATGATAGTTTTGCAGGATTACTTTTCGGCAGTAATACAAAGATAAAATTGTACCGTGTCGGTGAATATGCTGTAGCAAGCGTTAAGGTTGATGGTGCAGACGCACTTAAATCAAAAGCCTCAATTCAAACAAATGCTAAGAACAAAGACGGAAGTGCCGCAAGTGTAACATTTATAGCGAAAATCTACGGTGAAATCTCTTCTGTTGATGTTGTACAAAACGATAAAACTTTAACTGCAAAAAGCAAAAACATAAATTCAGATGAATACATTTATACTAATACTTATATAGCATCGGATTTTGAAAAGAGCAAACCTGTTTATCTTTATGTAACATTGAAATCGGGCAAGATTGAAAAAACAGCGCTGAATGTCAGTTCCGTAATGCTGACTTATCAGGATGTAAGTATTGAACTTCCCGAAAGTACTTCTATTACTATAGATAATTCTCCGTTTGAATTTATGAACGGTGCTTCGTTTGAATTTTCGCTTACAAGTGGCAAGAGTATGGGACTTTCCTGGCAGTATGACAAAGACGAAGATGCGTTGGTATGTGCTGTTAATTTTGATGCAAATAAGGGCTTAGGCGGAAAAGATGACGATAAAAAAGACGAAAATGAAAAAGATGATGAGAAAAAGGAGGACGATAAAAAGGAAAATGATAAAAAGGAAAATAATAAAAGCGAAGGCGATAAAGACAGCGATAAAAATGATGAAAAGACCGATGGGGATAATTCCGGTGGCAGCAGTTTAGATGCCAATGACGATTTTGCAACCCTCAAAGACGGACACTTTTCGGATATGGTTGAATTATGCAAGAAACAGTATGAAGATATACTTGCCAAAAAGAGGCCAAGCAATAACGGAGAGCCTAACTTTAATTTCCAAGTTCAAGGTGCACTTGAATTTAAAATTAAGGATGACGGCACTCTTGCATTGTCAAAAAGTAAACTGTATCTTGCTGTGTCTATTTCTAGAGAATGGGGTTCTCAATTCACTTTAGGCTTTGTGCCTATCACGGCGTCAATTACTTTCTCATATGGAATGGGTGCAGAAGCATCATTTGTTTATAACGATGTTAATAAAATATTCAGTATTGACAGTTTTGAACTCGCAATACGGGCAGCTCTTGAAATAAAAGCGGGATTTGGAATAAAATGTTTATCAGCAGGTCTTTACGGAAGTGCTGACTTAGGTTTCGATATCGATATAAAAGATGCTTTTGAATTGAAAAAAGTTGAATTAAGCGGTGAGCTTGGAGTCTACATAAAATTATTCTTCTATACGGATAAATTCAAAATCGTTTCAGGAACCGCAACCTTGTATGAGAGAGATTCCAAGGCTAAGGCAAAAGCCTACTCCGAGCTTGTTGCAGCGGCATATGATGTCGACAAATACAACATAAATGATAAATTGCTGTCCTACAATTCGGGTTGGAATGACGAGATAGAGTCCGGCAACGGCAATACGGCATTGCTTGACAATGCATACTCCGCATCAAAGCCACAGATTGCAGCCTGCGGTGACAAGGCGGTAATGGTTTACCAGAGTGTTGACGAAAATGCAACAAATTCGGCAAATGCACTCGCACTTTACTATAGCGTTTACGATTCAACAACTGGCAAGTGGTCAAAAGCATCAAAGCTTGATGACAACAAAAATGCCGATATATCGTACTCACTTGCAGTAAGCGGAGATCAGATTTATCTTGTTTATGCCCAGAGTAACACAGAGCTTTTGGAAGATTCTTCAATTACCGATACAGTAAAGAACATTGATGTATATTCTGCAAAGTTCAGTTTTTGGTCTAACAAGTTTGAAAACTTTACACGCATTTCAAACAACAGTACATACGATGCAAACCCTGTTTTTAAAGACATCAACGGTGTTCCCACAGCAATTTGGATGAACAGTTCTTCAAACAATCCGTTCTTTAATGACAGCTCCAACTCAATTATGATGAGCAGTCTTGCTAACGGAACATGGTCACAGCCACAGGCTGTTGCACAGAATGTTGACACGGTAATCAACTGTGATATTATCGAAAGCTCAAAGTCAAAATATGTTGTTTACACCTGTGACAAAGACGGCGACCTTTCGACAACAGACGATAAGACAATCTGTGTATGTAACACAGCCACTGGCGAAACAAATGTAATTGCAGAAAATGTAGAAACTGCAATCTCAACAGGCGAAGTCCTTAACAAATCCGTTGTAGTTTGGTACGAAAACGGAACTCTCATGCAGTATGATGTTCAGTCTAAGGCAAAAGCAGAGATTTGCAACATATCAGGTTCGGCTGCAAACGGTGTTGAAATAGTAAACGATGAAAACGGCAACTGTGCAATCGTTTACACAGAGAGCAAGAACAAAATCAATGCCCTCTATCTTGACACGGCAAGCGGTACCTGGTCAAATCCCGTAACACTTGTTTCATCCGACAACTACATTGAAAATGTTGAGCCGGTGTACATTAACGGCAAGCTTACATTCACATATTACGATTCGAAGGTAATTGATGACGATATGAACACAGAGTCAAAGCTTGTTACAACAATTGCCGACTCTGTTTCAAAACCTGTAATTACAGATGCAAGCGTTGACTACAGCGAAATCAACGCAGGCAAGGAAGCCAAAGCAGATGTATCTGTAACAAACAACAGCTTTGAACCGACAGGCAATCTCACCTTTACGGTAAAGAACTATGACGGTACTGTACTCGGTACATATACAACAACAGATAAATCACTCTCTGCAGGTGCAAGCGAGACGTTCAGCGTTCCGTTCACATCACCCGAACAGATTGTAAACCGTTGTATAACAATTACCGTAACAGACAGCAAGGCAAAGTACACTTCATCATATGATATCCCCCTCGGCTATACCGATATGGCGGTCAGTGCAGAACAGTATATTGACGGCGACGAAAACTTCATCAAGGCTGTTGTGTACAACAGATTCAGCTATGACTCTCCTGCAACTCTTGAGGTTTATAACAGAAACACAAACGAGGTTTACTTCACACAGAACATTCCTTTTGTTTCAAAGAATACCCCCGTTACGATAACTGTTCCGCTTGATAAGTCATATGTTGATGACACAGGCTTTGTTTCAGTCAGGGTAATCTCAAAGGCAAACGATTACAACGACTTCAACAATACTTATATGTTCGAGTATTACAACATGGATATACCCGATAATATGATTCTTATGGGTGATACAACCCTTGACAGAAGAATAGATGTCAGCGATGCAACATTCGTTCAAAAGCATATCGTAAAGCTTGAAAATCTTACAAACAATGCCCTCATTGCGGCAGATGTTGACAGGGATAACACAATCTCAATCAAGGACGCAACCCTGATTCAATGCTATGTTGCAAAGTTTGAAAATTGCGGTTACTGCGGTACATATGTTGATCCGAGTCAGTTGCCGACAGTCCCCGCAACCGAACCAACAACGGAAACTCCTGCAACAGAGCCTGTTACGGAACCGTCAACAGAGGTCACAACAGCTCCCGTAACAGAACCGACAGTACCTACAACACAGCCCACAACGGTTGCTCCCACAACCAAACCGACAACAGTCGGCAAGTCATATGTTTATGCAAAGGGCTATACCCATGCATACTTCTGGAACAGTGATGCAACCGATATGGCAGGTAAATGGCCTGGAAAAGCAATGGAAAGTGTCGGTGACGGTGTCTACCGTATAGCCGTGCCGACAGGTGCAACAAATGTTGTGTTCAGTAATAAGGGCGAAAACCAAACTGCTGATCTCACGGTGAATGTCGGCAAGATTTATTCAAACGGTAACTGGACAAATTACAGCGTTGAACCGACAACAGCTCCCACAACTGTTTATGTCTATGCAAAAGGCTACACCTATGCATACTTCTGGAACAGCACCGCAACCGATATGGCAGGTAAATGGCCTGGAAAAGCAATGGAAAGTGTCGGTGACGGTGTCTACCGTATAGCAGTGCCGACAGGTGCAACAAATGTGATTTTCAGCAACAATGGTGCAAATCAAACTGCTGATCTCACGGTGAATGTCGGCAAGATTTATTCAAACGGTAACTGGTCAGCCTACAATCCGTAACCGTTATAAAACGACTTTTGCTGATGAATTGACATTTATGGCTCAATGTCAATAGTTATGTGGCAACCCGTAAAAACAGAATAAAGTGTAATAACAAGCGACAAAAATTAAACTGTCGCTTGTTTTGTTGCAGTAACACCCGCCGTGCCTTTAATTGTATTTAATATCTGTGATTCAGACATTTTTATCAACTTAAAATATATACCGAACAATAACATTTTTGACCTTTTAAATTGTCTAAATGTGTTTGTCAATAGGCATAAATTCCTCGACGCCTCCAATTAAAATGCCTTGCATTTCCAAGAGCCTTTTCGTAAAATATCCGCAGAGCGTATTTTGTACCCTGTTTCGGATTTAAACCAATTCTATTTTAACGGATTTTGGTAGAATATGCTCTAATTTCCCACAGTGAAAAAATTGTCAAATTCGGTAATTTTGCCTATAACAAAATTATGCAAAAAGTGGTATAATAATACTGTAAGAACTCAGTGTTTATCTGAGGTTTAAGATGATGCGATTATACGGATGGTGAGAGTATGTACAGTATTGGCGAGATTGTTCTTTACGGCTCAAACGGAGTTTGTGAGATTACCGAAATTACAACGAAAAAAATCGGAAAGGATTCTATTGAATACTATGTTTTAAAACCTGTTTGCTCGGATTCTTCAACGCTTTTTGTTCCGACTCAGAATGAAATGCTTGTGTCAAGAATGCGTGCTGTCCTTTCTTCGGATGAAATTAAAGATATTTTGTCACAGAAAACCGATAATGAAATATGGATTGACAATAAAGCCGAAAGATGTGAAAAAATCAAGGAGATTATTTCGGGCGGCGATTGTATGAAGCTTGTTGAGCTTATCAGGAGAATGCACTTCCACAGTAAGCTCCAGCTCAAAAAGGGTAGACGACTTCACATTACTGACGAGCGTTTTCTCAAAGAAGCTGAAAAAATGGTTTGTGACGAGGTTTCGGTTGTTCTTCACATTGACCGTAACGATGTTCTTCCGCTTGTGCTTGCAGGCTGATTTTTTAAAAATATATAAAGGATACAGAGGATTAACCGGAGCATTCTTTGAATTGCTTTCAATGTTGTTCCTCTGTTTTTTTATTTTTGGTAATTCTAGGTTGTTTGCCTATTTACAAAATGTTGCATTTTGTAGTAAAATATAGGAATAATGATTTATGGGAGCTATTTAATGAGAAATTTCAAAAAAACTTTATCATTTTTACTTTCAACGGTAATAATAGTTTCATCAGTTGTAGGTGTCGGTACAACCGTTTTTGCCGCAACCGATGAACACACATACAAAAACTTTAAATACAGAATTCTTGACGATAACACAGCCGAAATCTGCGGTTATACGGGCAAGAATGCAGTTGTGACTGTTCCCGACAGCATTGATTCAAAGCCTGTAACCTCAATTGGCAGGACGGCATTTTATTCAGGCAAAATCAAGGAAGTGACAATTCCCAACACAGTAAGAAGCATCAAATGGTGGGCTTTTTACGGTTGTGAAAGCCTTGAAAAAATCAACCTGAATTTTGGTTTAAAAACTGTAGGCTACGGTGCGTTTATGAATTGTAAAAAGCTTAAATCCGTGAGCATTCCAATGTCCGTAACGCAGATTTGCGATGATTCGTTTGCGGTAAGCTGTTCAACCCAAAAGGGCGTTTTTGACACCTACAGTAAGCAGACAATAAGCACTCAGCAGTATTCAACCGATTCATCGTTCACTCTTGAAGGCTATTCGGGGACTGTCGCAGAAAAATATTGCAATGATAATTCGCTAAACTTTGTTTCGTCGGGCAATGTGATTTACGGCGATGTTGATAACAACGGAACTGTTGAGGCAGCTGATGCAAAGCTTGCCAAAAGCCTTATCGACACTGTTCCGACCGAGGAAGAACTGACGGCTGCCGATGTTGACGATGACGGCAAAATCACAGAAAACGATGTTAATCTTATTTTGCAGGCTGTCGGCAACGAATTTTACGCACAGCTTTTTCCGTGTGCAAAGGCTATGTATTCTGCTCCCGACTACCTTTCGGGCAGAACTATGTATTGTGACGGCGACAGCGTTGCCTACGGTTCGGGTACGGACACAATGGGAAATTCAACATATTCTTTCTGCAATTATGTTGCCGAAAAATATAATATGACAATGACCAACAAGGCCACTCCCGGCACAACTCTTGCAATAAGAAAGGATTTTATCGGCACAAACCACAGAAGTATCCTTGAGCGTGTCCGTGAAATGAAAGGCAGTTACGATGTTATTCTGCTTGACGGCGGTTTTAATGACCTGTTCAAAAATGTTGAAATGGGTGCAATGACCGATATAAATAATAAATCGGGAAAATACAATGAATACACCACAGCAGGTGCGTTGGAAAGTATTTGTTATTTTCTTGGCAAGAATTATAAAGACTCAATTAAGCTGTTCGTACTCTGTCACAATTGCTCAACAAGAATAAAACAGTCACAGTATTGGTCTTTAATGAAAAATATACTTGATAAGTGGGAAATTCCCTATGTTGACCTTTCGGAAGAAACAGAGCTTACCGGTGATAATGAGGAAATTACAACACAGTATTTTAGATATAATGCAACAACCAAAAAAGGCGATGGGATTCACCCTCTTGCATATGCCAATATGAAGATATACGGTCCCATCGTTGCCGAAAAGCTTAACGAAACAGTACAGAGCAAGTCTGAACTTGTTTTGCCGAAAAGTGACATTTCTATGGGACTTTTTGAAAGTTACACCCTTAACAGCGAAATTACGGAGTTGAGGGGAGATATAGAAGTCAGCTATTCAAGCAGTAACCCGTCAGTTGCCTCTGTTGATGAAAACGGCAATATTGTTGCCACGGGCATAGGCGATACGGTTATCACGATTTCGACCTCTGACGGAAAAACAAAAAATGTGAATGTGAATGTAAAGTTTCTTGCAATGGCGGTTAGCTTTGGCAAAAATAAAATTTCACTTTCAGAGGGTAATTCAAGCTTGCTGAATCTTTCTGTAGCAGACGGTGAGGCGACCTGTTCAACAACCTATTCGTCAACAGATCCGACTGTTGCGTCTGTTGATGAAAACAGCGGAAAAATTACAGCCAACAAAACGGGCAAAACCACAGTATCATGTACCACGGCAAACGGTGTAACGGTAAGGTGCCTTGTATATGTCACAAGCAGTGCGCAGACTAAAATGCAGAAAGCATAAGGCGTTTATGAAAATATTTAACAGAAAATTAAAAATAACTTCATCTGCTTTGCTTACATTATGTATGGTTTTTGTAATGACGGCTTGTGCCGAAAACAGCAGTCAGTCCGAAAAATCACAGCCTGCAGAGCAGACGACTGTTCAGCCGACAACAATGTCAGCCGAAGAAATTAATGACCGAAAGCTTGATAAATTCATATCTGATATGACGCTTGAAGAAAAGGTGGGGCAGATGTTTTTTGTACGCTGTCCCGATGAAGACGCTGTGCAACAGGTCAGCGAGTACAATATCGGCGGTTACATCCTGTTTGGCAGAGATTTTGACGGTAAAACCAAAGATGAAGTTGTTGACGATATTCACAGCTATCAGAACGAGGCGGATATTCCGCTTTTAATCGGCGTTGATGAGGAGGGCGGAACGGTTGTGCGTGTCAGCAGTAACCCAAACCTCCGTGAAACTCCGTTTCTTTCTCCAAAAGATACTTATGCAGACGGCGGTTGGGATGCTGTCAAGCAGGATGCAGAAGAAAAAGCGGATTTGCTCCTTTCACTCGGAATCAATGTGAATCTGGCTCCCGTGTGCGATATGACCTCGGATGAATACGGCTTTATATATGACCGTTCTTTCAGCTCGGATGTTGATATGGAAAACAGATATGTGCGAACCGTTGTTGAAACAAGCAAATCAAAAAAGCTCGGCACGGTTCTGAAGCATTTTCCCGGTTACGGCAATAACAGCGACACACACACGGGAATTGCATACGATGACCGTGACTATTCGGAATTTGAAAATACAGATTTTAAACCGTTTTATCAGGGAATTGAGTCCGGTGCCGACTGTATTCTTGTTTCACACAACATAGTTAATTGCATGGACAGCGAATATCCTGCGTCACTTTCACAAAAGGTGCATGATATTCTCAGAAATGAATTCAAATTTGACGGTGTAATTATGACCGATGACCTTATCATGGACGCAATCACGGATTTTACGGGAGATGAAGCGGCGGCAGTCACAGCGGCAAAATGCGGTAACGATTTGCTCTGTTGTTCATCTGTCGATACCCAATATCCCGCAGTTCTTGAGGCTGTTCAAAACGGTGAAATTCCCGAAGCTCAGGTTGACGCATCCGTAAAGCGAATCCTGAAATGGAAACAGAATCTCGGCATTTTTAGTATTGACACCTATCAGAAAAAAGTCAAATCAACCGAACCAACGGATACCGTTGAAAGTGAGGAGTGAAAAGTTAATAGCTGTTAGGTGCGGTCGGGAGGATAATTTGAATCGTTTATATCATATTTTGCCCGAGTATGCGACTGCAAAAATTCTTACGGTAAAACACCCCGAAGATTAAGTTCTTCGGGGTGTTCTGTTTGTAAAGGTTGGCTGAAATATATCTTAACAGATGTGATATGCTGATTGTGCTGTTGACTCTTTCCGTCAGGAAGAAGGCAACTTTCTTGGAGTTGCTTATATCCTTTTTCCTATTTGTTGAAGCAAGTGTAGTTGCCTACTACATTTGCAAGTGGTTGGATAGATAGTAACTTCAACAGCCAACCTATGAATAAACCCTCAAAGCTACCGACTTTGAGGGTTTCATTTTGCCTACAATTATTGTAGCACACATTTCTGTGCATTTCAAGTATATGCCGAAAAATTATTATTCCTGATTAGAATTATTTAACGCTTTCACAAGCAAAGATTCAAAGCTTTTTTCAAAGTTTTCGTCATCTTGTTTTGTACGCTTTTTCGGTCCTTTAATGTGGTGCTTGCTGTTTGACATTCTCGCCTTTTTGGCAAGGTGTCTGTCCATAAGCAGACCGCCTATGTTATCATCCGAGAAAATTTTTCCCGATTGATGAATACAGTACGCACCCTTTCCAAGCACAAGTGCCGCAACTCCGTAATCCTGAGTTACCGCAATGTCGCCCTTTTTACAAAGGTTGACAAGCGCCAAATCAACTGCGTCTGCACCTGCACCGATAATTTTTATCTCGCTGTAATCTGACTTTAGAACATGGTTTGTGTCACACAAAAGCACAACGGGAACATTGTGACTTTTTGCGATCCTTTCAACCGATTTTACAACAGGGCAGGCATCCGCATCAACAAGAACAGTTATACCGTTCATTATTTTTCCTCAATCTTAATTGAGTTGATAACAGGCTGATTTTTCTTTTCAACAGTACCGTTTGAATCTGTAACAGGTGTGTCCTCGCAGATTTTATCAACAATATCCATACCCTTTGTTACCTTGCCGAATGCAGCGTACTGACCGTCAAGATATGTGCTGTCAGCCTGAACAATAAAGAACTGTGAGC
>ULSG01028591.1_pt1 | contig 18844 bp, 14 predicted proteins | sample 1956191 | NCBI WGS metagenome assembly ULSG01 (sample SAMEA4835703, study PRJEB28245) | human gut metagenome | biome: gut microbiome; material: fecal sample | place: Denmark | collected 2008 | reverse complement strand
GAAAGAGTGGTGCTTTGATCGTTTATGAATGAGAAGGAAGGGGGTGAGATATGAATATTGCAACGGGAGGGCAGGCGGGAATTTAAAAAAGCCACAGTCGCACGGGGAAAAGTTTTGCGGCAGAAACGATAAGAAAAAATGATAAGAAAATAGAAAGATGACGGTATCAGCCGTCGGGAAAGGAAATCTATATGAAGATGAGAGAAGTTAAATTAAATCTGTTCGATGTACAGACAACAGGACAGGCAAGTCTGTCCGCCGAGATGAAAACGTTCTATGAGAACACTCTGATAGATATGGCAGAGCCTAAGCTGGTGCATGACCGCTTTGCAGACAAATATCCGATACCCAAGAATAACGGCAAGACGATAGAACTGAGAAAGTACAGCTCGCTTGCAAAGGCGACAACGCCGCTTGTCGAGGGCGTTACACCTGCGGGAAATATGCTGTCGGTAACAGCTAAGACGGCAACGGTGAATCAGTACGGCGACTATATCAAGCTGTCTGATATGCTGGAACTTACCGCAATCGACAACAATGTAGTGCAGTCAACAAAACTGCTCGGCAGTCAGTCGGGAAGAACGCTTGACACGATAACAAGAGAGATAGTTAACGCAGGAACGAATGTTATATATGCCTGCGGCAAGGACGGGGGCGAGGTGCTGTCAAGAGATGAGCTCGGCAAGGACTGCGTTTTATCGGTGGATACGGTATTCCGTGCCGCCGCACAGCTTGAGAGCATGAATGCAGACGGAATAGACGGGGAGAGTTATGTTGCGATAATACACCCTTATGCCGCTTATGACCTTATGAGAAGTGCGGAGTGGGTCGATGTGCATAAATATGCCGACCCTGAAAGCATATTCAAGGGGGAGATAGGCTCGCTCGGCAATGTGAGATTTGTAAAAAGCACGGAGGCGAAGATATTTGCCGATGAAAGCTGTCCGCAGTTCTATCAGCTGACCTCCGACGCAAATTTCCTTGAGGGAAAGGACTATTATACGAAGTCGGGCGACAGCTATCAGAAGGCAAGCGTTTCGGCGGGCGGTCAGGTCACAGCCTCGACGTATTATGAGAAGAAGGCACTTGCGGTGTTCTCTACTCTGGTTATAGGAGCGCACGCTTATGCGGTGACGGACGTTGCCGGCGGCGGTCTTCAGCACATAGTAAAGCAGCTCGGCTACGGCGATGATCCTCTGAACCAGAGAGCGAGCGTGGGCTGGAAGGCAGTACGCACAGCCGAGATACTTACGGACGAGTATATGGTGAGAATAGAGAGCTGTTCTCCTGTTTATTCGGAAAAGACGAGCGCAAATTAAAGCCGGTAAAGGACAACCGGAATAAGCGGCACAGGGTCACTGCAAGGCGTGGTGACAGCAACGGCAGTGCGGGAGGGTAAGGGGAATAATATTGCAAAGGAGAAATATATGAAAGAAAACTTAACTGAGCTTGTGGCGGTAAGGCTGTTCAAGGACAATGACAAGTACAACTCGGATGTGTTTGTATCGGTGAACTGCAACAATTATCTTATACGCAGAGGTGAAACGGTGATGGTGCCGTTGTTCATAAAAAAGGAACTGGACAGAGCTGAGCTTCAGAGAAAGAGAGCGGAATACTACCGTGATGAAGGCTGGAAGCAGTCGCTGATAGTGCAGGAGGGCAAGTGATGACGGTAAAGGAAGTCATTGAAACGGTTGACGCACTGCGACCGAACGAGATTGCTGCAGAGGACAAGAGAAAGTGGCTTTATGAGCTTGAAAGCAGAATATATGAGGATCTGTATGTTACGCACGAACATGAGGGGATTGGGTTTACCGATACGGAAAAGATCACGAGCGACGGTACAACGGAGCTATTTATAAAGGCTCCGCACGATGAGATATACATTCTTTATCTTTGCTCGCTTATAGATTTTTACCATGCGGAGTATGAGAGATATGCCAATGACAACGCTCTGTTTGACGCTTTGTATGAAAGCTGCTGCCGTTTCTGGAACAGCAGGCATATTTCGTGCGTGAGAACCGAGATCACGGGATAGGAGGAAGAACTTGGCGGTAAGAGAAATAACGGGTGGTACGGAAAGTGCCGTAAAGTTCGGCGGTATCGATCGCTCGAACGGTACGCCGCTTGGATACTGGCAGGAGCTGTACGGTATGGATTTTACCGCTTTTCCTGCACTTAAAACGGTAAAGCCGTTTTCGTACAAGGCGTTGGCTGACGGTATAACGGGGTATATCATAAAAAACGGAGAGATAGTATACACAAAGGCGGACGGTATATATATTTCGGGAGTGAAAACGGCGGTAAATCTCAGCGCAGGGGAAAAACAGCTTGTGTCACTGGGAGCATACATACTGATAATGCCGGACGAGGTGCTTGTAAATACCGCAGACACGCCTGCAAGCGTGCAGTATACGGCGAAGCCCTCGCTTTCAGGCACACTGTTCGAATATAATCAGAACCAGACACGGCCTACGATTTCTATATATAAGCTGTTGTATCTTGATGTGCCTGAGGAAAGCGTAGCGCTGTCAAGCTACAGCGTTGGCGATATGGTCAGGATAGATTATGAATACGGCGGAAAGAAACAGTACCTGTCTGTAGTGATAAGCTCGGTGGGAAAGGAAAGCTACAGTATGGACGGGTGTGTGTCGATTAACTTCGACACGAGTGCGTACAGTGATACCTACTATTTTTATACGGAAAAGCGGAAGATGGACAAATTCATGGTGCCTAATATAAAGAATGCGGTCTTAAGCTGTCCGATACCGAAGATGGATTTTATAACAGAGCATAACAACAGGCTGTGGGGGTGTTCGTCGGCAAATCGTGAAATATACTGTTCAAAGCTCGGAAGTGCTACGGAGTGGGGAAGCTATGACGGCATCTCAACTGACGCATGGGCGGCAACGGTAGGCTCTGACGGGGATTTCACCGGAGTATGCGTGTACGGGGGAGGCGTACTGTTCTTTAAAGAAAATGTCGTTCATATTGTCTATGGCACAAGAGCGTCAAACTTTACGCTAAGCACCGTAAAGCTGAGAGGTGTTCAGAAGGGCAGTGACGGCTCGCTGTGCATATCGGACGGACTGCTTTATTATAAGGCGCCAGAGGGGATATTCAGCTTTAACGGCTCTGCATCGGTGAGGATCGACGCAAAGCTGGGTGATGATATTACCGATACGGCGGTGATGACGGCAAACGGAAGATATGTTGTTATGTGTGCGGCTGACAAAACGGTGTATTATTATGACAAGCGTTACTCGGCGTGGTACACAAGGCGGCTTGCGGATGTAATCTCGGCGCACGAGATAAACGGCAGGCTGTATGCCGTTACCCGTGACAGCAATAAAAAGATGAGGCTTGTAACGCTTGTCGGAAACGACAGCGGTTATACGGACAGTGACAGGAGCGAATTTTCTGCGGTCAGCGGCGAGCTTGGCAGGGGAAGCATATTCAGAATATATAAAAAGCTGAGAATGTCGCTGTATCACAAAAAGCAGGACAACGAAATGCTTGAGCTGTCGGCATATATAAGCACTGACGGCGGAGAATGGAGGAAGGTATATGAGCTTTGCAGTGAAAAGGGGAATGGCGAAGAAATAGCTGTCGCTCCTGTAATACCGCTCAGAAGCAGAAAGATAAAAATAAAGATATGCGGCGAAGTAAGCGGTGACGCTTATGCGACGCTGTACGGCATATATCTTGACAGTGAAAAGGGAAGTGAGATAAGTGGATAATCTGAATATGAGCTTTGCTCCCGATAAATCGGCGGAGGACAAAGGGCGGATAAATGCGGTTGAGGATTATCTGTCACTCCTTACCGAAAGGATAAAATTCTGTTTTAACGGCATTGATGAGAATATTGCACAGAAGTCGGACGGCAAAGAGGAAAAACAGCTTATTTACAGTACGATTGCGGACGAAGTGGGGCAACTCACCGCTACGGGCAAAAACTGTGAGATATTCAACGACTATGAAAATAATATCGCAAGCTCGCTTTACGCTCACGCCGAAGGAAGCGGCACGAAGGCAACGGCACCCGGTGCGCACGCAGAAGGGAACGGCACCACAGCAAGCAACTCATACGCACACGCTGAAGGGAGAGAAACAACTGCTTCAGGGGAGAGTTCGCACGCAGAAGGAAACAACACCACAGCAAGCGGTTATTGCAGCCACGCAGAAGGAAACGGTACTGTCGCAGACGGCGGATACAGCCACGCAGAAGGGTATAATGCCGCTGCAAGAGGTTTTTACAGCCACGCAGGCGGTATTAACAGCGAAGCGAAAGCGGAAGCATCCTTCGCTCACGGCGAGTATGCGGTATCCAATTATCGAGGCGGTGCGGCTTTCGGCATCAGCAACAAAACCAAAAACGCACTTTTTGTTGTCGGAAACGGCTCACCGGGAGGAAGTTACGAAAGCGATGCGCTGGTGCTTGACGATGGCGGAAATCTGTGGGTGGCGGGTAGTATAAAGTGCGGCGGCGACAGCGGAGGTTATACCTTGCCGCCTGCGACAGCCGACACGCTCGGCGGTGTGATGATAGGCGAGAATATTAATGTATCGGACAGCGGTACAATATCGGTTGACCTGTCGGCATATCTGAAATCAGACGAAATATCGGACTGGGCTAAGCTGTCGGAAAAGCCGACATATACAGCAAACGAGATAGGGCTTGGCAATGTAGACAACACCGCAGATATAGACAAGCCGATATCTACAGCGACACAGACGGCACTTGACGGTAAGGCAGATACAGGACATACGCACAAGGTATCCGACATCACGGATATGCCTGCATACTTGACACAAGAAACCGATCCGACAGTGCCTGCGTGGGCGAAAACAGAAAATAAGCCTACATACACAGCCGATGAAGTCGGGGCGGCGAAAAAGAATCACACACATAACGTGTCGGATATCACAGATATGCCAGAATGGGCGAAAGCCGAGAATAAGCCTGTATATACGGCAAGCGAGGTCGGTGCGGCAACAGCGGCGGATATTACTGCGGCGGTGAATGCTGTCGAGATAGGCGGAAGAAATCTGCTGTATGACAGCACCGGAAATCTTAAAAAAGGCTGGAGCGGTAACACTATAATAACGGTTGATGGCGGAATATCAGGAAATAGCCTTGCAATATCCAGAACCGGCTATTCCGGCAATGCACGATATTTTGGCACGAGCAAGAGGTACTTTCTGACGGATTTCAGGGTCGGCACAAGCTACACGCTTTCGGCGTGGATAAAGGTCAGAAGCGATGTCGAGCTTGACGCAAGCGGCTATGTAATGGCAAGATTCCGTTCCGCTGATAATACGAAGCTGCATATTTTACCGCTTACCGTCAACAGCAAAACCAAAAAGGACGAGTGGCTCTACTACGAAAAGACTTGGACGATAGACGACAGCGACATAGCGAAGCTCGAATGCGTAGCTCTTGCGCTTGATAAAAACGGCATGATCGAGGCTTGCAACATCAAGCTCGAAAAAGGCACTAAGGCTACAGACTGGTCGCCCGCTCCCGAAGAGGATACAGAGCGTATCGCAAGCCTTGAGGCAAGAGTTGCGGCGCTTGAGGCTATGGCGGTATCGGGAGGTGAGGTATAATGTTGGATTTTGGCAGATGGATAGTCGAGGTTGCTGTGAACGGCGTTAAAAGCGGCAGTTTTGACAGGGCTTGGGCGGCAATGCAGCTCGGCAATCATTACAGCCGTGACAGAATCACGGCGGAGGATATTGCGAGGTTTGATGAGGAGATGAACGGGTTTGAGGCAAAGATGAACGAGGCCGATTGCACTGAAATTTATGAGGAGGTTATATGAGCGAAAAACAGAAAAACAAGGATAAGGACAGCGCTCCGGTATATAAGAGCGGATACGGCGACGCACTGAAAAACAATCTTGCAAAGGTTATGGAAAAGAAGAACTTCACCTATGACGCAGATAAGGACAAGCTGTTCTCACAGTATAAGAACAGCTATGAAAAGTCGGGCAGAACGGCTATGCGTGACACAATGGGAAATGCGGCATCGCTTACTGGCGGATACGGCAACAGCTATGCGGTCACGGCAGGTCAGCAGGCGTACAACAGCTATATGTCAAAGCTCAGCGATAAGATACCCGAACTTGAACAAAGGGCGTATGAACGTTATAAGGATGATGAGGAAAGTGCTTATAAACGGCTTAACACGCTTATAGGGCTTGAGAAGTCGGACTACGGAAGATACCGTGACAGTGTTGACGATTATAACACAAACAGGAATTTTGAATATAATAAAAGTAAGGACGCTCTGGCACAGCGTAATTTACAGGCACAGTTTGAACGGGATAATTACGAGAACGACAGGGATTATAACCGCAGGGTATATGAAAACAACAGGGATTATAACCGTAGGGTGAGCGAAAATGACAGGGATTATGCTCAGAAGGTGTATGACAGCGACCGCAATTATCAGATAAAACTGAACAGCTCGCTGAAAGACGCTGTGGAGAATGAGGAAACCGGCAGTACGAAATTTTCGCCGAGAGACGCTTATGATTTTATCAGCAAGTACGGGGATAAAATCTATACGGACGAGGAATATATCGAGGCGCTATATCAGCTTTACGGTGATAAGGAGGGCTTCTTTGACTGGGTGGAGCAGATGGAGATACCCGGTGACACAAAGGGCACAACGTATCTTGAGCTGTTGTATGAGATACATCCGGAGCTTAAGCCGACAACGTTTAAGAAAATGGGTATGTCTGATGACGAGCTTATAAGAAAAACCGCAACAGGCGGCGGAGCTACGCCTCCTCATTCCCAGAGCTTCTGGTGGTTGAATCAAGGGATGACAAAAAAGTAAAAAAGTCAAAGCGAAGGAGGGGAAATATGAGCAGGATACAGATAATTATAGACAGCATAGCAGGTGCTGTCGGAGCGGTGCTGGGATTTATGTACGGCGAGGTAAACGGCTTGTTCCGTGCGCTTATCGCTTTTATGATCCTGGACTATGTGAGCGGTGTGCTTGCGGCGATAGCGGAGAAGAAGCTGTCAAGTGCGGTAGGCTTCAAGGGGATAGCGAAAAAGCTGCTGATACTTGTGTTCCTGTCGGTAGGTCATATTGCAGACACATATGTGCTTGGCGGTGTGCCTGTCGCTATGACGGCGGTAATGCTTTTCTATATCGCTAACGAGGGAATCAGCATTGTCGAAAACGCATCGGCACTGGGACTGCCGGTGCCGCAGAAAATAAAGAATGTACTAAGGCAGATAAAAAGCAAAAGCGGGGAGGATGACAGTGAGAACAAAGGGCATTGATATAAGCAGGGCGCAGGAGCAGTTCGATTTTACGGCGGCTGTGTCGGCAGGCGTGAAGTTTGTGATTATCCGTGCCGGCATACGAACGGATGAGGACACTTACTTCAGACGCAATATCGAGCAGTGCAGAAAGCTCGGTATAGACTTCGGCTGTTACTGGTATGTTACGGCGACAGACACGGCAGAGCTTGACAGGCAGATAAATGCGTGCGTCAAGGTGATAGGCGATGAAAAGCCGTCATATCCCGTGTTCTGCGACATGGAGGAACAGCGTCAGATTGACAACCTCACAAGCAAGGAAAGAACCGATATGGTGCTTGAGTTCTGCGACAGGCTGAATAAGGCAGGGCTTCCGTCGGGAGTGTATGCAAATCCTGCGTGGCTTGAAAGCTACTATCAGAAGGAACGTATTGTTGGAAAGCGTGATATATGGCTTGCGCACTGGACAGAAAGCCCGGACTATGCAAGCAGATATGACTACGGGCAGAAAATGTGGCAATGGGGCATTGACAGCATCGGCGGAAATGACGTTGACGGGGATATTTGCTTTGTAGATTATCCTGCGATAACGGCAAAATGGTATAAGGAAAACTGCGGTGATGTGCCGGAAAAGCCGGAAAAGCCGGAAAAGCCCGTGAATCTGTTCAAAAAAGGCGACAGCGTAAGGGTGAAGCGTGGTGCGAGGTTTACGAACGGAGTAGAGCCGTATTCTTATGTATATGATACGGTCTATACCGTTCAGAAGGTGTCGGCAAGCGGTAAGGAAACGCTCATAGGCATCGGCTCGGTGCCTACAGGCTGGCTTTATACAGAGAATCTGTACAAGGCGGAAAGTACGGAAAACAATGACACAACGCAGAAATTTGCTGTAGGCGATAAAGTCAAGGTGAATTACGGCGCAAAGACGTATAACGGCGGTTCGCTTGCGCTGTTCGTGTACACGAATGTGTACGAGGTTATGCAGGCAGGCTCCGGTGACAGAGAGGATTATATCGTCATCGGTCAGGGCGGGCAGGTCACTGCGGCGGTAAGAGCGGGGGATCTTACGAAAATATAGCATAAAAATAACGCACAGGCGAACAGCCTGTGCGTTTGTGCTTTTAAAAAGTGCTATTATGCTTATCTGTAGGCCGTGAATTCCTGTACCCAGTAATACTTATAAGCATCGTTATATGTGCCGAATGCTACGGCGAGATTTTCAAAATCGGGATTGAGTATATTTTCACGGTGACCCTTGGTAGAAGCCATCCAGCTGTCGACTACTCTCTGTGCGGTGGGCTGGCCCGAGCCGAGATTTTCTCCGACGGAGCAGAACTTATACCATAACTCATCATCACTGTAGCCGTATATGGTCTTGAAGTTTGAACCGTCCGGCCGCAGATGGCTGAACTGCTGTTCAATTTCAGTGCAACGTGCCTTTGCCGCCTTGTATGCGTTTGTATCCCATTTATAAGGCTTAAGGCCGTAGGAAACACGGATCTCATTTACGATACGGAAAACCTCTGCCTCCTCTGCGGTGCAGTTTACGGGGCTGTCGGTTATAGCCGATGTGGGTGTTGTGTTGTCCTGCACGGCGGGTTTTGCCGCTTTGGGAACGGTAGTTGCGACAGGCTTGCTTTCGGAAAGATAGTCGCTGTGGATATATGTGCCGTCATCGAGCTTATAGTAGCCGGTGTCTGTCAGTGCGGCGATATTTACCGCATCTCCGTAATATTTATAGGAAACGACCTCAGAGCCTTGTAAGCCCTCTTTTCTTGCACAACAGCTTGAAATGTTTATGTACCTTGTGCCGCTGCACTTCTTTTCTGTCCATGCGGGCTTTGGTGCGGCGGTTGTCGCAGGTGTTGTAGCTTTGGTTGTCGCCGCTGTGGTCTGAGTGGTCTTTGCTGTTGTGGTTGCCGATGTAGCCTTGGCTGCTGTGGTTGCCGATGTAGTTACCGATGTTGCTGCCGATGTTGCTGCCGATGTTGCAGCGGTGGTTTCCTGTGCCTCGTTATGCTTGATGGCTTTGGTGGGAACCTTTTGTTCCTCGACAGGCGAAGCGGCGGAATATGATGACTCTGAACCGTTGCTGTAGCTGATACCCTCGTCATCGGCTTTGACTCCGAACCATGAGTAACGGCTTGAAAGAACGCAAAGAGCGACTACGACAACAAAACCGCATGACGCACAGCCGATTTTAAGAAAAGTGCCGTGTGACTTCTTTTTCCTGTCGTATGTCTGAATCCCGCTTTCCGGGTTTTCGGTTTTGTTTTCTTCGTTCATGTTCATGGGTATCACCTGCCTTTTGCCTGAACTTAACGGTAAGCATAATTTAACACCTATATTCTATCACAAATGCGTTGAGCGTGTCAACAGATACTGAAATTGCCAGAAAATATTTGTAAGGATTGCACAAATTAACGTGTGGCGTTTATGTAAAATCACAATAAAATAAGTCTGTTAAAAATACACTGTTACAAAAGCAAAAGTAGATGTATTTTTGTGCAAAAGGTCGAAAAGGTTACAAAACGGTAACAAAATGGTTACAAATTGTTGCGGGTTTGTAATCTTTTATGTTATAATGGCGGTGACGGAAAAGATTTGCTGTCTTTCATGACGGAAGGAAAAGCAACCTTAAAGGTGTGGAGCGGGCGTTATGCCCGTTCCTGCTTTTAACGGAAAAAGCGTTGATTTATCACCTGTCGTTCACAACGGCGGGTTATTATATAAATATATTGATTGTTTGGGGCGTATGCCCGTTTGATTTGGTTTATACGGAAAAGGATTGATAATGGGAAAACTGATGATACCCGATTATCGTGACGATATTGAGGAAACTATACTTCCTGACAGCGACAGTGAAAAGGAAGCGCAGGAGGCTGATGTAAAGCCTGCGGTTGCCGATACGTCGGAGAATCGGAATGAAGAAAACAACGAAGAAAAAGACAAAGGCAAAAACGGTATATCGGCTGTTGCCGACAGAATCTTTGATTTTCTGGTTATGGCAGGGCAGTATTTCTGCCATATCATAGCCGATGTATTTTCAAAGCCTGCTGTATATGTGGCTTATGCCGCCGTGTTTATATGGAAGCATACGGCGCTTTTCAGGGACGCAGTAAAGAGGACGTTCTGCGAAATAGGCAGCTTCTTCTTTGCACCTTTGTTAAAGTCAAAGCGTGTGCTTCAGCGTACAAACAGGCAGATAAGGACCGCAAAGGAGCAGGGCGACAACAAGAAGGCGGCAAAGCTGTACGGAAGTATAGCGAAGGACGCAGTATTCGGCAAGCAGGGTCTTGCAGTAACACTGTTCAACTATGCCGCACCGATCATCGCAATAGTATTTCTTATGAGTGTTGTCGGATATGCGACGGGTACAGACTATGCGATAAAGCTGACGGTTGACGGAAAGTTTGTAGGATATGTCGAAAGCGAGCAGGTGTTCAATGACGCAGAGCGTATAATGCAGGAGCGTATCACATATATCGGCAACGAGAAGAAGATAAGCATGGAGCCGGAATATTCGCTCGAAATGCTCGGCGACCAGGAATATCTGACGAAATATCAGCTTGCAAACAAGCTGCTTGAGCTGAGCGATACTCCTATCGAGTATGCATACGGAATGTACATAGGTGGAAAGTTCTATGGCGCACTTGTTGACAATACAGCGGTTGAGGCTGAGCTTGAGAAGATACTTGACGGCTACCGCACAAACGCAAAGGACGAGGACGTTGCCTTTGAGAAGGATATAGAGTATGTTCCCGGTCTTTATCTGTCGGACAGTATTGTGTCGAGTGATGAAATCATCAAGCTGATAAATTCCAAAAAGGAAGAAGCGTCCTATTACACTGTGGTTGACGGCGACAGCCATTCGGGAATATGCTCAAAGCTCGGAATAAGTATGGAGGAGCTTGAGGCATTGAATCCCGGCATTATGGATGAGGACTATGTGCTGAGAGCCGGCGAAAAGCTCCTTAAAACGCAGGAGGTGCCTTTCCTGTCGGTAAGTATTTCAAGAACGGAAACATACAACGTTGAAGTTCCGTATGAAACGAAATATGAGGACGACGATACACGCTATGAGGGTGTTGAAACGGTTTACCAGGAGGGCGAGACCGGTACGAACAAAATCACGGCAAAGGTGTATTATGTAAACGGCGAAGAGGTCAAGCGTACCATAAAGAAAACCGAAAGAGTGAAAGAGCCTGTAACGGAGATTATCCTTCAGGGTACACTGCCTCCGCAGTCATCACATTATTCAAACGCTTCTGCCGATACGGGCAAGAAGTATATATGGCCTGTTGACGGCGGCACATTCTGGGAGTGGGGCTGGTGGGACGGCGGTTATGCCGGACACAGAGGCGTTGATATAGGCGCACCTTACGGTACGGATGTATATGCCGGAGCAAGCGGTACTGTAATATTTGCAGGCTGGGACAACGGCGGACTCGGTAATGCTGTGATGATACTTCATCCCGACGGATACACAACGGTATATGCCCACAACAGTGAGATATTCGTCAGTGCAGGTCAGGAGGTAAATCAGGGCGACTGCATAGCCGCAGTAGGCGAAACCGGCCTTGCGTACGGCTGTCACTGCCACTTCGAAGTAAGATACGGTTCGGAAAGACTGAACCCGAGATATTATCTCAGCGGTCTGCCGGATTTAGGATATTGATATGAAATTTAACGGATAACAGGAAACAACCGCTGTGCTGAGGCATGGCGGTTGTTGCGTGTCGAAAAAGTATTTTTCGACACGCTGAAGACGTTGAGAAACACACGCAGACAAGGAAACCGCTCCGACAGGCGTACAAAGGTACGTTGAGGGGCGGTTGACGCAGTAAGCAAAAATGCTTTCACCCAGCCGTTTTTACGGCTGGGTGAAATTCTTTTACTTATCCTATTTTAATTTTGTGTCAGATAATTTATCTGCATTTTTGCGGTGCGTGGGTTTATCGACAGTCTGAACCGCTGTGCTGAGGCATGGCGGTTGTGTTTTATTGCGAAACGGTCATAAATTTTCTTCTCATTTCATAGATTTACTGTAGAGTACCCGAAAGGAAAGGACGTGCAGTATGAACGAAATTATGACAAGGGAAGAATTTTTAAAGGAACGAAATGCGGTATACGAGCCTGACGCTGCGGCGGGCGGAGACGATGCTTGCAAGGGGCAGGATGCGGATACGGCGGTTATGACGGAGGAAAACGAGAAGCTGAGTGCCGACGGTATAACCGTATCGGAAGTAGTGGTGAAGGGCAGGCGCAACAGGCAGTATGCAGGGCTGATACTCTTTATAACGGCGGTTGCCGGGGCTGTTGTCGGGGCGGTGTTTTACGGGAAGGCAACGGTGACCGTGCCTGACGAGATGCTGGAGGGCTTTCTCGAAGGAAGGATACACGGCGGATTTTTCGGGAATGCCGCCGCTTCGTTCATATCGGCGCTTATATGGTGCATTGTGCCGTTTTTAGCAGGGCTTTGCGCTGTGGGACAGCCTGTGGGTTCGCTTATACCGGCATTCAAGGGTATAGGCGTGGGAATGACGTTTGCGGCGCTTGTGAATACATACGGGGCAAACGGGATACCGGCTTTTGCGGTGTTTGTTCTTCCGTCCGCATTTATAGGAACGGTAATCTGCTGTTATCAGTGCCGCCTGTCCGTGTTATGCTCAAACAGTGTGCTGGCTGTGCTTAAAGGCAGGCGTGACGAGGCTCCGCACTATTATAAGATATATCTTGAGCGGTTTGCGGTGTGCTGTATCGGGTGCTTTCTGCTGGGGATAGCTGACGCTGTTATAACTTTTTTGTTCCGCCCGATATTCGTTATATGAAACACTTGAAATTTTCGTTTCACGGGTGTATAATGTTAACAGTAAAAATTGCCTTTGGCATGAAAGAAGGATAACATTATGGAAAAAATGGAAGTATTACTGGAAACCTCCGCACGTCACATCCACGTTACGCAGGAGGCACTCGAAACACTGTTCGGCAAGGGTCACGAGCTTACAAAGAAGAAGGATCTTTCTCAGCCCGGTCAGTTCGCTTGCGAGGAAAGAGTTACTATAACAGGCCCCAAGAGATCGCTTGCAAACGTATCTATTTTAGGCCCTGTTCGTCCTGCTACACAGGTTGAGCTTTCCGCTACGGACGCACGTTCTATCGGATGTCCTATATTCGTAAGAGAATCGGGCGATATTGCAGGCACACCCGGCTGCAAGATAACAGGTCCTGAGGGCGAGATCGAAATCAGCGAGGGCGTTATCGTTGCAAAGCGTCACATCCACCTTGTTCCCGAAACCGCTGAAAAGTGGGGCGTGAAGAACAAGGACGTTGTAAGCGTAAAGGTTGATTCTGACGGAAGAAAGGCAATTCTCGGCGATGTTGTTATCAGAGTAAGCGAGAATTTTGCAGACGCTATGCACATTGATACAGACGAATCAAACGCTGTAATGGCCGCTCCCGGCATGATGGTTGAAGTAATCAAGTAATACGGCGTTACATATGACGGTTTTATCTCCGTGGCTTTGGGCTGCGGAGATTTTTTTGTAAAATATATTGAAACTTCACAAAAAATACTGTATAATACTATTATTACAATTACTGTATTACAAATTAACAACAGACTGAAAAAGGAGGAAATATGAAAAATCTTTTCAAAAGAATTATTGCGGCGATAACAGCCGCTACGCTTGCGGCAGGAAGCGTGCTGCTTAATATGACAGCATCGGCACAGCTTGCGCCTGTGAAGGTTAACGGTCACGGTATGCTTTCATCGGTGTCGGAAAAATATATAGGATATATTGATTCCGGTGAGGGCAACGAAGTGGGGGCTGCGCCGTCTATGCTTGATATGTCGTATCTTGGCGAAAGCTACGCACAGCTTACACAGACGGCAAATAAAAAATTTCCGTCATCGTATGACCTGAGGGATTACGGCAGGGTGTCGCCGGTTGAGAATCAGTCGCCGTACGGTACCTGCTGGTCGTTTGCGTCGCTTGGCACGATAGAGTCACAGCTTATAACGCAGTTTACCGATATTTCCTTTTCTAAAAAACACCTTGTCTGGAACGCATATGAGAACGATTATATGCGGGAATTCTTCAACGGGGTAAGAAGCAAAGAGGATTTCGATAATCCCTATGATATGGGTGGTTTTGAGAGCCTTGCAACGGCTACGCTGGCGGAGTGGAACGGTCCTGTTTATTCCTACAGATTGCCGTATGACAAGGATGATACCGATGAGCATCTGACGGGTGAAAGCGATTTTCATCTTACAGATGTGTACTTTGCAACGGCAAATACCTATATTACGGACGGGTATGATAATATTTTAGAAAAAGAAGTTTCCGAAAATATCATAAAGGAGCTTGTAAGCGAATACGGTGCATCGACGATTTCGTTTTGCAGTGATGATGCTTACTACAACAATGAATATTACACTTCTTTTTGTTATGACGAGAATAAAGTTTCCGACCATGCGGTTTCGGTTGTCGGATGGGATGATGATTTTTCAAGAGAAAAATTCGGCACAAGTGATGACACCCGTCCCGAAAAAGACGGCGCATGGCTCATAAAGAACAGCTGGGGTGCAGACTGGGGAGATGGCGGATATTTCTGGCTGTCATATGAAGACCCGACTATAGGCTCGGTGGCAACATATATCGTTGACAGCAAGAACAACTACAGCAATTATTACGGTGTCGGAAAGATGTGGTCGCTGAACGCTTCGGCGGATACGTTCTATAAAGACGAAGACGCCAAGAAATACGGATATATGTCGAATATATTCACAGCAAAGGGCAATGAACAGCTTGAAGCGGTTTCGTTCTATACGACTGATGTAAATACGCAGTATGAGATAACTGTTTATACCGATACCGACAAGGAAAACCCCGTAAGCGGCAGCATAGCTTCAAGCGGTCTTACGGGAACGGAGAAATATCCCGGTTATCATACAGTGGAGCTTGACAAGGCGGTCGCACTTAAAAGCGGAGAAAATTTTTCGATAGTGGTAAAGCTGACTAATCCGCAGTATGAATATCCGCTGCCGATTGAAACGTATTTTAACGGCTTTTACAATTCTTCGCCGAAGTATTCCGATGACGGCAGAGTATCAATGTACAGTGAAAACGGCAAGGATTGGAATGACGTGTCGGAGCTGTCCTATGTAACCGACGGATATACATTATGCGCTACCGGCTTTTGTCTTAGTGCGTTTACAAATCCTCTGCCGGAGAGCAGGATTGCATCGGAAAATGTGAGGTTTTCGATAATTGAAGGTCCTGTTGCACTCGGAAGCAAGCTGGAGCTTAGCGGAGCGGATGAAATATGGTACAGCATAGACGGAGGTGCGGCGATACGCTACACAAAGCCGATAATTCTTGAAAAAGCCTGCACTGTTTCGGCGTGGAGCAAGACGAACGGCAGCAGCGGAAATATTGTCAGCCGTACATATACAAAGGCGAAATCGGCGCTTACGGAGTATGCGATAAGTTACGGGGATAAAAAGATATATGTAACGCCCGATGACTATGCTAATGAGAACGTGATAGCTCTTCCTGTCGGTGTGAGCGGTATTTCGATACGTCCGAGAGGATGCGATGAAATAACCGTTGACGGCAAAAGAGTTATGTCTGATGAGTGGTCTGAGGAAATCACTTTAGCCCCCGGCGAAAGCCGTGATATAGTAATAAAATCGTCTGCAAGCGGAAAGGACGCTTCGGAATATACCGTAAAGGTAACAAAGAGGTATATCGGCTATGATAAGGACAAGGAAACGATACAGTATGATGAAAGCAGATTTACCGTAAAGGATAAAGACGGAAATATACTTGCAGACGGTGACCCGGTGGCTGACTTTACAAAGCAGGAGATAAGCGTTTATGATATGAACGGCGAACTGCTTGCAACGGAAACAACGCCGAAGAGATACACGATTAATCCCGCTGTAAAGACTCTTGTTTATAGCAAGGAAGCTACTCTTTACACATTCTCGAAGAATTTCGTATACTCGTATTCTTCCGATATGAGCGATGCGGCAGCACTCGATGAGGAAACAATACCGCTTACACCCGGAAAGAATATCTACCTTCAGCGTATAGCTGATTTAAACGGTTTCGCAAGCGAGGTGCTTTGTATAGAAGTGCCTGAAAGACCTTCCGCTCCCGAAAATGTAAAGGCAAAGCCGGGACCGGATTATATCGGCATTGACGGAAACGGAGTATATGAATACCGTATAAAAGGTCAGGACAATTGGGTAAGCGACAGCGACTATATTATGGGGCTTGACAGTGACACGGAATATACGGTTGAGGTAAGAAAGAAAGCTACCGACAGCGAATTTACTTCCGATATTGCGACTGTCACGATAAGAACGGTAAAGGGCGTTATCGTACCTGTATATTTTACTTATTACGCAACGGTTGTTTTATCCGATGAGAAAGAGTTTACGACGCTCGGTGAAAACGTAATCGAATATGACGAGAAGGATCTTGAAAAATTCGGATATGTATTCACACGAGCAAGCAAGGCGACCGTCAATATCACCGAAGAAAACGGCAAGTATGTTTCGGATAAGAGTTATGTGATATTTGATGTAACGCCTGCCGTTGATAACTCAGACAAGACAACTCGTGTTGTTTACTGTGACGCATTCACCGGAGATGTAGTGGATGAGGGCATAGTAACTTATGCTTATCACACAATATTCAACATAGATAACCTTGATTGCCCTGAGGGATATGATCATTATCAGTATGAACTGAAAAGCAGGAATGACGCTATCACGAAGCTGCTTTATATAGACGGCAAATGGTATCCTGCCGACAGCGAGATTGTACTGCTTATTGAAAAGCTCCCTGTAATCAAAGTAAAGATCGTTGACGAAAACAGAAATACGGTTTATGAGTACAATGAATACGCACCTTACGGCGAACATGAAGCCGAGGCTGATATTCCTGAGGGATATACGGCTGTAAGTGATGAGAATTTTACCGTAAGCGTAACGAGAGATGAAAACGGCAGGCTGATAAGCGATATATCGGAATTTGTTGTAACGGTAAAAAAAGATTCCGAAAAGCCGGAAGAGCCGGATAAACCGGAGAAGCCGGAAGAACCTGCTAAGCCTGCAAAGCCTGAAGAGCCTGAAAAGCCGGAAAAACCTGCTAAGCCGGAAGAACCTGCTAAGCCCGAACAGCCTGTAGAGCCTGATAAACCGACAAACCCGAATACAAGCGGAGATATACCGTTTGCGGCGGCAGCTGCCCCTGTTGTTGCGGTTGCGGTGATGATAAGCACAGTTACGGCAAGAAAACGCAAAAAGTAAATATTACGGGAAAAGTCAGGTGTAACGCTTGGCTTTTTCTTTTGTTTGTGGTAAAATATAAGTGGTAAGTCTAAACTAACTTATATTGAGGTGACGCAATTGGAGATATTTCTGATACTGATGATACCGCTTATGGGAACAACGCTCGGCTCGCTTATGGTGTTCCTTATGCGTGACAAGGTGAGGGCCCAGACGGAGAAGCTGCTGCTTGGGTTTGCATCGGGAGTTATGATAGCGGCTTCGGTATGGTCGCTTCTGATACCGTCAATGGAACTGTCCGAACAGGGCTACGGGAAAATGAACTGGGTGCCTGCTGTGGTCGGCTTTGCGGCGGGGATACTGTTCCTGCTTGGGATAGACAGCTTTGTGCCGCATCTGCATCTTGACAGCGATAAGCCTGAGGGCATGCGTTCGGGGCTTTCAAAAACTACTATGATGCTGCTTGCGGTGACCATCCATAACGTGCCGGAGGGAATGGCTGTCGGTGCGGCTGTAGCCGGGTCAACCGGCACGAACGGTGACAGCGTTACTCTTGCAAGCACATTTGCACTGGCGCTGGGTATCGCAATACAGAACTTCCCCGAAGGAGCGGTGGTTTCAATGCCGCTTAAAAGCGAGGGAATAAAAAAGGGAAAAGCGTTTGTGATGGGAGTGCTGTCGGGCGTTGTCGAGCCGATAGGTGCGGCGGTGATGATACTGCTCGCTTCATTCATCGCTCCGCTTTTGCCGTATATGCTGTCGTTTGCGGCAGGGGCTATGATGTATGTTGTGATAGAAGAACTTATACCCGAGGCACAGGGCGGAGAGCATAGCAACATAGGAACGATAGGTGCGGCGGCAGGGTTTGTTGTTATGATGGTGCTTGATTGTACGTTGGGGTGAGAAAATGCCTTTTGTTTAATGTGCTTCGATTATATCATTCAGCTTTGACCATGATAGCAAGCTACCGATAGTTCTTTTTGTCGGACAACACTTCTCGGGTTCGCTATTCGAGTGAATGCACCTGTCAATATGAAAGAGGGAGACAACCAAAGGGATCAGGAAAACAACTTCTAAGCAACTACAATCCCCACCGTCACGGCTCGGAAATATTAGTAATTTATAAAAGCTGGATTTCTAACTAATATACTGATAAATGCAGAACTTGTTGTGCCAGCCGTGCCACCTCCCCTTTTTCGAGGGGAGGCAAGTGTGATAGTACTTTGGCAATAAATGGTTGCACTTCTAAATAATGTATAA
>ULSG01015236.1_pt1 | contig 18864 bp, 18 predicted proteins | sample 1956191 | NCBI WGS metagenome assembly ULSG01 (sample SAMEA4835703, study PRJEB28245) | human gut metagenome | biome: gut microbiome; material: fecal sample | place: Denmark | collected 2008 | reverse complement strand
CGCCCCCTAAAGTTACTTCTGCCTCATAAGAGCCATCAGCTAATTTTTTTTTTCAGGATTAGAAACAGATACTTTGTGGTCGTACCATTTTCCCTTTGTTCCAATTAATGCAAGGTCAAAGTCTTCATCCACTGCAGGAACCGGAACATCAAAGCCGTATACTTCTTCGCTGGTTCCATCACTGTATTCTACCGTATCTGTAGTAGGATCAAGAAGCTTCGCACCATCTTTCTGTGCATCTGCTGCTGTTCCAACAAATAAATTTACAATGTTCTTAGATGGAAGTGTGATATGTGCTGTCATTTTTCCATCCTTTACCGTAAGTTCTGCCTTGCCTTCTTTTGCTTCATTTACGTGAAACATTGTGCTGTCTGTGTTGAAGTCTACGGTATAAGTTCCATCCTCTAAGGCTGCAGAGGAATTGGAACCACCTGCTGTTGCAAGTGGTTCTGCCTCTAAAGCAGCCTTTGTATGTGCTACATAAATATCCTGGACTGCTTTGATTCTTCCAAGACCTTCAATCTGTGTATCTACACTGTCAAATGCTTTGGATGCTTCAAACTGGCTCTTCCAGGAATCTTCATCATCTCCAGCCATATCGTTGTTTGCATGGTCTCCGGCAACAACCATTAACGGACGAAGAATTACTTTTTTGTATCCTGCTTCTTTTACCTTTTCAATAACAGCTTCACATGCGGTATCTTCCGGTTCACCTTCTACGGTTCCAACGAATGCATTCTTATAATTCAGTTTTTCTAACTGGGTCTGCATCTGGTCATAAGTTACATTTGCTGTATGGGAAGTGCCATGTCCCATAAATACAAATGCTGTTCCGTCTTCTGCTGCAGCATCCATGCTGTCATATCCAGCAAGTTTAACTGCTTCTGCTGTAATTGCTTCTGCAACGGCAGCCTTGTCTTCGTTGATTACAGTTGCATCACTTCCAACTTCACCTAACAGAGGTTCTGCGATACGGACTGTTTCAAATTTATCCTGATACTTCTCAATTGCTTCTACCAGTTCATCATATTCTGCACCATGCATTAAATGGGTCGGCTGTACCACAAGATTCTTAACGCCATTGTCTACCGCACGCTCTAATGCCTGATCCATGTTATCGATTTTTTCATCATCACGGGCCTGTATATGGTTAATAATAATCTGTGCTGTAAATGCTCTTCTTACAGACCAGTCAGGATTTGCTTCCTGTAATGCTTTTTCAATGCCGCCGATATCTGTTGCGCGGCTGTCATTAAAGGATGTACCAAAGCTTACTACCAAAAGCTCATTCTCTCCAATATCATCCTGATTTAAAGGATCATCCTTTGATGCATCTCCGGTATCTCTTCCAAAGTAATCCGGGTCTGCATTTTCTCCGGATACCAGTTCCTTCTGAGCATCTGTCAGTGCATCCCATGCTTCTTTTGCTGCCTTACACTGTGCATCTGTCTCATCAGTTCTTTCCTGCACATAAATTGCATCAATCAGTGCTGCTACCTCATCTGCTTTTGCCTGATCATCCTTTTCATCTTCTGTCGAAACAGCTTCTGTTGTTTCAGTTGTCCCTGTTGTTTTCTTATCACCACATCCCGCAAACATGGTTGCTGCCATAGTAAGTGTAAGAACTACAGTCAATGCTTTCTTTTTCATTTTTTTCTCCTTTTCTCATGTTCTGGTTTCATTTACACATGAAAAAACTCCGTTCCATATTGCTATGAACGAAGTAAATGACATACTAACTACAGGAAATACGCTTTACGGATTTCCCTTGTTATCAAACAGTACAGCCAATTACTCGTGACCCGGAATCTCTTCCCGTACCAGATAAACGGCAGGTTTCCTGACTCAAAGATTAACGCTCCGTAATCACCTTCCCAATGTCTGTGCATCAGTGGCGCTTTTAAAAGCCTGACTACGTTACTCCCTTCTTACAGTGACGAGTTCGTACAGGATTTACACCTGTTTCCCTTTTACCCTGCATATGAATGAATTTCATTGCAGGCACCGGTTATCTTTCTATGAAATCGCTACTATACTAACACACTTTTTATTTTTTCACAAGCCATAGTTCACCCAGCCTCAACAAACTTCACCCTTAAAAAGTTCTCTAGCCTTTCAGCCGGTGGGTCAGTACCTTCATAATGGCATCATAATGTTCTGCCTGATGGGGATACGTGCAGTTGGTACAAATCTTAAGTTTTCTGCCATTTGTCTCTTTGTACTCCGGTGTTCCCGGACAATGCTCCATTTCATACATCGGGCAGTAGCAGAACATACAGTTAATCTGCTCAATGTCCCTATGGCATGGATAATAAGCGCATGCACGATTCTCGAAAAAGCGGCTGCTGTTATGCACCGGCTCATCTTTGGTCTTTACAATCACGATGGTAAAATATCCGCTGTTTTCCGGTATGTTATCCACACCGGAAAAGACTTTTTCTTCCTCTTTTCCACAATCGGAAACACTATACACTTCTAACGGACGGATGGTGCTTTCCTTTTGCAGCATTTCTTTTAACTGCTTCAGCTTCCTTCCGGACTTCATATAGATTCTGGTGCCGGAAAATTGTCTCGATTCTTCTATCTCATAGGAACCGGGAATAATATGAATCTGCTCTTCCTTTTCTCCCAGCGAAATACCAAGTCTTGCTGCCACTGCACAAAAAGACGGTACCCCGCTGACCATTTCCGTATGGCCACCATGCTCTTCGATTTTCTGTGAAAGATAAGTATAGGTGGAATAAATTGCCGGATCCCCCAGCGTTAAAAAGGCAACCTTTTCTCCCCTTGCAAGATATGCTTCTATATTTTCGCATATCTTATCATGGGCTTCTTCTAACTTTTTCTCATCTCTGGTCATGGGAAAATTCCATGCCACAAGCTGATGCTTCCGTATGTCCGGCACCAGTTTTTCTACAATCTGAAAAGCATTACACTCTTCTATCGATTCGGACGGCACTACTATGGTATCGCAGCATTCTATCACCTGAACTGCTTTATGGGTCAAAAGCTCCGGCTCCCCCGGTCCTACTCCAATTCCATATAAAATTCCACTCTGTGCTTTTTCTTTCTGCATCTGTCTTCCTCTTACTTCAAATTATCTTTTTGCTTCAATTTCGATTGTTGATACAATCCTGCCTGCTGATAGAAATGCTCCACAAAAGAAGGGTTGGACGGATAATAAAGATGAGGAAATCCCCACCAGTGGTTTTCTCCTTCCCAGACACATTCCCACCTTCTGTTTCCGGTCGGTTTTTTTGCCACGCAGTCCGTTCCATTTTCCGTACTGTCAAAATAATGGAATTCGTGTCCCCGGATTCCTTCTTTTTCCGGCAGGAAACAGCTCTCTTTCTCGGTAAGCTCCACATAGCCAAAACGCACCAGTTTTCCCCGGTAATCTGCATCTGCATCAATTACGCCCGCCATGGAATATTGTCTGCCTTCCATATCCTTCAGTGATTTATGAAGATAAAGAAACCCGCCACATTCTGCCAGTGACGGAAGTCCGCCCCGGATGGCTTCCCGGATGTCTGTCTTCATGCTGTCATTTTCGGATAATTTCTTTGCAAAAAGTTCCGGATATCCCCCGCCTAACAGTAATCCGCTGATATGCTCCGGCAATTTCTTATCATGCAGGGGAGAAAACGGCATCAGCTCAAAGCCCCTTTTTGAAAGCAGTTTCAGGTTCTCCTGATAATAAAAACAAAATGCCTCATCTCTTGCGATGGCAAGGCGGAGTTTACTTTCATGGGTGTCATTTTCTTTGATATCTGCTCTCTGATATGTCACTTTGTTTTCATGACTATCAACTTTTGGGGATGCCGCATCCTTTTCTCCGGCTCCCCCAATTGCTAAAATCCGCTCTATCGATACCGTTTCTTTTAAGCTGTCTGCCCCGCGGCATACCTGTTCTTTTAAATCACGCTTTTCTTCCGGAAGTTTTAAGCCTAAGTGGCGGCTCTCCAGATGAAGCTCCTTCTGTTCGCTAAAACAGCCCAGCACTTCTATGGATAATTCGGTTTCGATTAACTCTTTTAATGACGCATAGAACATTTTACTGACCCGGTTTAGTATCACGCCCTTTATGATTCCGGCTTTGTCATAGGATAAAAGTCCCTGTATCAGTGGAAGTATCGTTCTTCCCATGCCATGTGCATCAATTACCAGAATCACCGGCAGAGAAATTGCTTTTGCCAGGTGATAGGTGGAACCTTCTTCTAAAATTCCGCCAAGTCCGTCATAAAGCCCCATGACACCCTCTACCACTGCAAATGCATCTTCCGGTGTCTCTTCCATAAATATCTCTTTTGTCTTTGCTTCGCCGGTAAAATAAGTATCCAGATTCCCACCCGGCACACCTAAAATCGTCCGGTGAAACATCGGGTCTATATAATCCGGTCCGCACTTAAATGTGCAGACATTGACTCCTGCTTCTTTCAAGGCTTCGATTAACGCACAGGTAATCAGTGTCTTTCCACTGCCGCTTTTCGGTGCTGCAAGAACTACTCCTTTACGCTTCTGCATCCGCTTCTCCTCCCTGCAAATCAAAGGAACATATCATAACCGGATTTTCTGCCTTTGGCATATAATAAGAACCAAGCTCATGATAACGGCTGACCTGCATCTGAATCATTTCAAAATTGCATACCGAAAACCGTTCTTTTACCTGTTTGAATTCTGCCACCGTCTCAAGACTTATAGCATTCATTACAACTCTTATTCCTCTCTTTTTTGCTGCCAGTACTTCTAAAATTTCCATCAGGTGTCCACCGCTTCCCCCGATAAAAACATGTGTCGGTTCCTCTAATCCATTGCATGCCTCCGGTGCCGTTCCCCGGATAATCTCCATATTTGCTACCTGAAACTTCTCTTTATTCTGTGCCAGAAGTGCTACCGCCTCTTCTTTCTTTTCAATGGCATAGACTTTGATTCCTTTGGATAAATGGGCTGCTTCCACAGCAATCGACCCCGTTCCGCTTCCAATATCATAAAGCACCGAATCTTTCTGAAGCCGCAGGCTGCAAAGGCTGACCTGACGCACTTCCCCTTTGGTCATTGGAACTTTCCCACGAATAAAGGCTTCATCCGGGATTCCCGGTGACAAAGTTGCCGGCTCTTCCTGCGTTTCCTGTTCCCTGCGCTTTCCCTGCTCCGCATATTCTTCATTCGCTTTCTGTTCTTCCTGCTCTATCATGACAACATACAATCCTTCCTGTTGTGTCTTCTTGCACGCTTCCGGTGTAAGCACCATCAGCTTCTGCTGCGGATAAGATAACTGGTACCCTACTGTAATTCTGCAAGCTTCTTTATCCGAAAAAAGTGCTCCTAATTTCCGGATGTCTTCTGCTCCGGATACCAAAAGAAACAGCCGCCCATTTTCATGCAGCCTGTGCAGCACTTCTGCCTGCCAGCCATCCGTATCTGTTTTGCCATGTATACTGTAAATTCCGGCATTTTCCCAGCTTACGCCACAGGCTGCTGCCATCATCTGAATGGAAGAAATGCCCGGAATGCTTTGCAAGGTTCCATGAAGTATGCCCTTTTGCAGTGCTTCCTGCAGACAGATTCTTACCTTGCTCCAGCCACTATAAAAACCAATATCCCCGGAAAAAAGGATGACTACCTTCAGTTTTTCATGCACCGCATACTGTCTGCTCTTTTCCTTAAGCCATGTAAGGATTTTATCCGGCAGATAAAGTGCCTCTTTCTCAAGCTTCGGTGTCACTGCCTCTATCAGACGTTTCGCACCTAATACAAGGTCCGCTTCTGCCAATGCTTCCTTTAACCGGACGGTCATCATATCTGCATCCCCCGGTCCGATTCCTGCCAGCGTAATCATAAGCTCCGCCGGTCTTAAGGAAAGGTTTACTCCTGTTAATGTTTCGATTTTCTCACAGACTGCATCAAAGGAAAGTCCGTCTTCCTCTGCTGCCTCCCGACGAATGATCAAAAGCGGGATACGATTTTTTAAAGCTGCTTCTTTTTTCTCTAAAAAACCTCCGGTAATGCCGCCCTGCTTTGTTACCATACATTTTATCCCATACTGATGAATCAGTGCGTCATTCAATTCTTCGGAAAAAGGTCCCTGCAGTGCCAGAATCTGTTGTGGCAGAATTCCTTCTCTCCGGCAGATTTCAAGACTTTCCATCCCCGGCAGTACCCGGACGTAAAGACGTTTTTTTACTTCTTCGGATGCGGTATATACGGAAAGTTCCTTACTTCCTGTGGTAAGAAGAATGTTTCCCTTGATTTCCTTTAATGCTTCTGCGCAGGCTTCATTGCTGTCAAAGAAACGAAGTCCCGTTTCTTCTGACGCCTGGATGCTCCGTTTCAGCCGTAAGTAAGTGACCTCAAGTCCATCCGCTTTCATTCCGGCAACGCAGCTTTTTATGGTTCTGGTCACTTCCACCGCATAGGGATGAGTGGCATCGATTACAATGTCAAAGGATTCTTTCCTTAGAAATTCTGACATAGCTTCTTTGGAAAGGCGTCCTTCCTGAATCTTCACCTTCGGATGCGCCTTCATAACCAGCTTTCCATAATCGGTTGCCACCGATACGGTGTGGGCTATGCCTGCTGCCGCCATCAGCTCCGATAATTTTCTTCCTTCTGTTGTTCCTGAAAAAATGATGATCTTTTTCATTGCTCTATCTTATAGCCTCTTGGTGTGATTAATTTTCCATCCTGAATTCTGGTTCTGGAATTTCCGACAAAAACGGTAGTAAACATATTTACTGATTTACTCTGTAATTCTTCTAAGGTACAGGTAACTGTGCTTTCTCCGTCTCTTCCGATATTTTCCACATAACCGCATGCGCGCTCCGGTTCTATCTCCTGAAGCAGAATCTTACATGCTCTTTCCAAATAGTCTGCCCGCTTCCGGCTGGACGGATTATAAAGTGCAATAGCAAAATCTCCCCGTGCTGCCATAATCAGCCTCTTTTCAATTAACTCCCATGGTGTCATAAGGTCACTGAGACTGATAACACAGTAGTCATGATTTAATGGTGCTCCAAGAACCGCCGCACCGCTGTTGGCTGCGGTAATTCCCGGTATCACTTCCAGTGAAATCGCCGAATATTCTTTTCCAATCTCATACATCAGTGATGCCATTCCATAGACACCGGCATCGCCGCTGCATACCATTGCTACGCTTTTGCCTTTTTCTGCTTCCTCAAAACACATTCTGCAGCGTTTTTCTTCCTGCCGCATCGGCGTGGAAAGAAATTCCTTGTCTTGAAAACGTTCTCCTAACAAATCAAGGTATACGGTATATCCGATGATTACGTCCACCTGTTCTAATACTTCGATGGCTCTGCCTGTCATCATCTCTTCATTTCCCGGTCCCATTCCAACAATCCATATTTTATTCTTCATATAAAGTCAGTCTCCAATCTTCTTTTGCTATTGCAAGTGTCATTCCGTTTTCCGCTCTTTTCTGAAGCACCAGCCTTCCATTATCCCGGCAGGCTGCCATGGCTGCCCGCTCGCAGACATTATCCACGCCCACCTGGCTTGCCACAAATGCCGATGTATCAAATGTCCCGGGCACCCGGCTTAAGGTCTCTGCGTCAAAGACAAGAAATGGAATGCCATGTTCTGCCGCAAGTTTTAGAATTGCCTTCTCATCCTTCTTTTTATCAATCGAAGCAATCGCCCGTATCTGTTTCCAGTCTACTCCGGCTTCCTTTAAACAGCTTTCTGCAAATGCCTTAAGTTCCTGTTCTTCTTTATTCCTTCTGCATCCGATTCCAAGAATATATTCTTTGGGGATTAAGGTCAATAATGGCTCCGGCTTCTGTCCATCCTCTGGTGTGCCGATTGCCACATCCACTTTTGCGGCATATTCCGGAGCGATGGTCATGGAAAGCTTCTTTTTTTCCAGCACCTTTGCAGAAACCTTCTTAATGCCTTCTTTTTTATCAATGGATAGGTCATGCTTTTTTGCAAATACATCTATGGCAAAGGCATTATTAATGTCGGTCGCTGTGGTAATTACCGGAACTGCTCCTAATAACTCTGCCAGTAAAAGTGCTATCTCATTGGCGCCTCCTACATGCCCGGATAAAAGAGGAATGACATAATTGCCTGCCTCATCCAGTACCAGCACCGGACTGTCTGTCAGCTTGTCCTTAAGAAATGGGGCAATTGTCCGCACTGCAATTCCGCATGCTCCGATAAAAATGATTGCATTTCTTAGGGAAAACTGCTCCTTTGTCCACGCGTTCAGATTTTCCACCTGTTTTCTGCCATGATAAGTATGAATTTCACAGGGAAGCTGCTGCTCTTGGGAAAGTCTTTTTATCTTTTCGGCAAGCTCTGCTCCCTTTTCGGTAAAGCTGATGACACTCCATTTCAATGACTGCATTTTCTTTCCGCCTTCTTATGAATTTTTTGCTGCCCGGAATTCTGTGGAGAAATCTTCTGCATACAGTCTGGATTTGCTGTATCCGCTCTTGTTAATGACATCTCCAACGAGAACCAGTGCCGTTTTGGTAATTCCATGTTCTGCCGCTGTCTGTGCCAATGTTTCTACCGTGCAGATATATATTTCTTCCTCCGGCCAGCTTACCTTATAAGCCAGTGCCGCAGTGGTATCCTTTGAATAGCCACCCTTTATCAGTCGCTCAGATAACTTCTCCAACATTCCGGTGCTTAAATAGATTGCCATGGAACACTGATGGGCAGCAAATGCCTCAATGCTTTCTTTCTCCGGAACCGCCGTCCGTCCCTCCATTCTGGTAATGATAAGGGACTGGGAAATATCCGGCAGGGTATACTCCAGATTCATGGCTGCCGCTGCTCCAAAGCAGGCACTTACTCCCGGCGTAGAATCATAGGCTAGCTTTCTTGCATCCAGCTCCTGCATCTGCTCCTGAACCGCTCCATATATGCTTGGTTCTCCGGTATGCAGCCGCACCACATCTTTTCCTTCCTGCTCTGCCTCCACCATAACTGCAAGGACTTCTTCCAATGTCATCACTGCACTGTTATATACCTGACAGTCTGCTTTGGCATAGTCTAAAAGCTTGGGATTTACCAGTGAACCGGCATAGATAATCACATCCGCTTTCTCCAAAAGATGCATTCCTCTTACGGTAATCAAATCTGGTGCTCCGCACCCTGCTCCAACAAAATGAATCATTCCTTTTCCTCCAACAGTTCTTTTAATAATGCCACTGCTCCCGGCGTTACACCTAAAAGTCCGATGTCATTACTATAAACCATACATTCTATTTCCAGTCCTCCCCCGGCACGATGCTTAAGATGGTCTTTAATTTTTTCCATGACATATTCCATGGCAGGTTCTAAAAATCCGGCTTTTTTAATCCGATCTACCGCATCCTCTGTACCAATGCAGTCTAATATTTCACGAAGCAGTGTCACTTCTGCGCCCGCCCGGATTGCTGCCGCCGCCAGAAGCTCCATCCGGCAGTCTGCCTCTCTGGAATGGGTGTTCATAATGCCGCCGGATACCTTTATCAGCTTTCCGATATGACCGGTTAAAAGCATTTTGGAAAATCCAAGTTCTTTTACCATATCAATGGTCTGTCCGATAAAGTTGCTGCATTTTACACTGCGCTCCAAATCATAACCATAGGTCCGTTTCATAAATTCCAATCCGTAGTTGCCCGGTGATATGGCAACAATAGAATGACCTTCTGCCCGCTTCTGTTTCAATTCCACTGCTATGGTATCCAGCAATGCCTTATCACTCATAGGCTCCACAATCCCGCTGGTTCCAAGTATCGAGATTCCGCCCTTTATTCCAAGTCTCGGATTAAAAGTCTGCGCCGCAAGATTTTCTCCTTCCGGCACTGAAATTACGACTTTGATTCCGCCCTGAAAATCAAACAGATGGCAGACCTCTGATACTTCTTTTGCAATCATCTGCCGTGGTACCGTATTAATTGCGGCATTTCCTACCGGCTGGTCTAATCCCGGCCGCGTAACCCTGCCAACACCGATGCCGCCATCTATTTCTATCTGATTGTTATTTTCTTCACAAATGCTCACCGCTGCATAAATCCATGCCCCCGTTGTCACATCCGGGTCATCCCCGCCGTCCTTTTGTACCGCGCAGGAAACTTCTGTTTCCTGAATTTTGATATGCTCCACCGTTGCATGGTAGGGAATTCCCTTTGGTGTCTCAATGGTAATCTCTGTTTTTCTTCTTCCACTCAGCAGCATATAGACTGCTGCCTTTGCTGCGGCTGCGGCACAGCTTCCGGAGGTAAACCCGTATTGCATCTTTCTTCCCCCTGATTTTACTATCGTCTTAATTGATACAAAATTGCATTGCAGATAGCTGCGGCAACATTGCTCCCGCCCTTTCTGCCCCGGTTAATGATATAAGGTACTTCTGTTTCCATAATCAATTCTTTTGCCGGTACCACATTTACGAAGCCTACCGGAACTCCGATAATAAATGCCGGCTGGTAGCGTCCCTCCGTTATCATTTTATGAAGCTCGATTAACGCCGTCGGTGCATTTCCCACCGCAAAAATAACTGGTTTTTCAATGGCTGCGGCTTTCTCCATGCTGATGGTGGCTCTTGTTACCTGCCGCTCTCTGGCAAGCTGTGCTACATCCAAATCCGCCATAAAGCAATGGGCCTCTCCGCCAAATGATGCCAGTATTTTCTTATTGATTCCGGCAAGTGCCATGTTGGTATCCGTTACAATATCGGCACCCTTAAGAATCAGTTCCTTTGCAATTTCTACTGCATGGTCAGAATAACACATTGTCTCTGCATAATCAAAATCTGCGCTGGTATGTATCACACGCTTGGTAACAGGCTCCTGCTCCTTAGGCAATACAATCTGACGCTTTTCTAATTCCTCTGAAATAATCTCAAAGCTGCGTTTTTCAATCTCTCCAGGCAATACAACTTCGATTGGATTCATTTTCCCATCACCTCTCTTAATGCGCTTATCAGCCGCTCATTCTCTGCCTGCCCTCTTACTGCAATCCGGTAATACCCTTTGGACAGACCTCTGTAATTTTCACAATTTCGAATCAAAATCTGTTTCTTTAAAAGCAACTCATATAATGGCAGCTCTGTGTAAAATAAAATATAATCTGCCCGGGAAGGATACACCCGGAAGCCTAAGGATGCCAGCTCTTTTGTCAGAATACTCCGCTGCTCTTTAATGAGTTTTCTGCTTTCCCCGATAAATTCCGTTTCTTTTGCTGCAGCACATCCTGCCATCTGAGCAAATACCGATAAGTTCCATTCCGGAAGCTGCCTTGCAATCTTCTGACAGACTTCCCTGTTCCGGCAGATAAGATAACCCAACCGGACTCCCGGTATGGCAAAGGTCTTGGTAAAAGCTCTCACCTGAATCAGATTCCCACATTTTATGCCAGCTTCCATTTCTTCATAAAGCTCTGCTTCTTCACAAAACGGCAGGAAGCATTCATCTACTACCACTATTATATCAAGCTCCTGACACCGCTTTAAAATCCCTTTTAAAATCTCCGGTGGAATTAACTGTCCGGTGGGATTATTGGGATTAGCAAGGTATATAAGCTCCGTTTCTTTATCTAATGCCTCAATAAAGTCCTCTCCCAGCACAAAATTATCCTGTTCCCGCAATGGAAAATAACTTACTTCACACGCTTCCGTTCCGGCAGCCCACTCGTAACCATAAAAAGAAGGAACCGGAATCAGTATTTTCTTTGGTTTTAATGCATGAAGAATTGCAGGAAAAAGTTCAGAAGCTCCATTTCCGCACAATATCTCATCTGCCGATACCTTATCCATCTCAGCAATGGCTGCCTTCAGCTTCTCCTGCCTGATATCCGGATACCGGCTGCATAAAGGCACCGCTTCCCTAAGGGCTGCCTCTACAGATGCCGGTATGCCCAGAGGATTGATATTTACAGAATAATCTAACGATATGCAATTACGGTAGATGTCTCCTCCATGTACCATATTCCTGTTCCTTTCCTGAATTTTCATCCTTTCAATCATATAAAGAATAACAATCCCATCACCAAAAGGCAAATGCCTTCACATAAAAATGCAGTCGCATACAAAAGCCGGTTTGCTCTTCTGATGTCCTCGTATTCCACCGGACGCAATGCATCTCCGATAAACGGCTTTTTCACCAGTTTGCCAAAATACCAGGCATCTCCTGCAAGCTGTATGGACAGTGCTCCTGCACAAACTGCCTCTGTCTGGGCAGAGTTCGGGCTGGCATGATGATACCGGTCCCTTTTATAAATGTAATATGCATGCTTCCCGTCATATTCCTTTCCAAGGAAATACGTCCCTGCAATCATCAGGTATGCACTGATACGGGATGGGATATAATTGCAGATATCATCGAATTTTGCGGCAGCTCTGCCAAAATGAAGATAACGTTCATTCTTATATCCTACCATGGAATCCATTGTATTGACTGCCTTATAAAAAAAGCCCAGAACCGGTCCGCCAAGTGCGGTATATAGCATCGGTGCAATGACTCCATCCGAAGTATTTTCCGCCACCGTTTCAATGGCAGCCTTTGCCACTCCGGTTTCATCCAGCCGCCCGGTATCTCTGCCTACAATCATGGAAACAGCATGTCTTGCCGCTATAAGGTCATTCTCTTTTAAACACTTGTATACCTTCATGCTTTCTACTTTCAGGCATTTTGCAGCAAGAATCTGATAGGTCATAATCATTTCCAAGATAACACCTGCCACCGGATGAATCCGGTACGCAAGAATCAGAAGAAATGCGGTCACCATAAGAACTGTCAGCAAAACAAGCGCAACCATTCCAATGCCTGCTCTTACAAGGTATTTCTCACTGCACTCCTTTTTATTCATTCTTTTTTCCAATATCCCTATAAAATTTCCAATCAACCGGATGGGATGTGGCAGCCAGTATGGATCTCCCAAAAGAAGGTCCAGGCAAAATCCCAGTCCGAACGCAATCATGTGATAAATCATATTGTAATCTCCTCAAGGGAATCTAATTTCCATTCTTCCCCGCAAAGTCTGAGCTTACAGCAGTAGCCGCCTCCATTTTTCACCTGATAATCAAAATAATTTCCGCCTGCAAGAATGTGAAGCAGTGCCATAATTGTGCCGCCGTGTACAACCGCAGTTATATTCCGGGGCTGACTTTCTGTCATCTGATTTTCTGCTATTTGATTTTCTGCTATTTGATTTTCTGTCATCTGACTTTCTGCTATCAGTTTTTCAGGCTCCCGGAGTTCTGTTATTCGACTCTTTGATAACGGCATTGCAGCATCTGCGATTTCTCCGGTGATTTTTCCCTCTATGATTTTTGTTGCGGCATGAAGTCCCCTTTGGCAACGTTTTATATATTCCTGCTGGCTCTCGCCTTCCGGAAAAGGCAGTGTGCCATTGCTGTCAATCCATTTCTGATAATAGGAATCATTTTTCAAATCTTCGTAATTCTTTCCCTCATATGCACCAAAATTCATCTCCCGCCATTCTTCTATCGGATAAGCTTTCTTTCCCGGAAAAAGTATACCAGCACTCTCCTGACAGCGCAGCATCGGACTGATGAAAAGCAGCCATGGTTTTTTTAAAATGTCTTTTTCTGCAAGAATCTCCAACTGCTTTCTGCCTTCCCCGGATAAAGCTTCTTCTGTTACACCCAAATACCGGTGTTCCCGATTTGACGGGGTCTTTCCATGACGGATAAGCAATAAATTTATTTTAATCTCTGGCTGATTCCACATACAATGCGTTCTACCCTTTCTGCCTTCTCGGCAATCCGTATCTGTAGTCTTCCGGTCCGCTCCCTGTAATCCCGTTCCAGAGCATCCATCGGTACAATTCCGTTTCCAATCTCATCACAGATGAAAATAAGTCCCGGATATGTTTCCAGCAGTTTATCAGCTAACAGCTCCACATCTGTCTGCTGCTCAAGACATTTCCGAATCCACAGGTGTAAATGGTTGATGACCGGATTCTCAAATTCCTGCAGTTCTTTTATCATTCCATCCCAGTCTGCAGGAAGGTTTTCGCCCTCTATCACCTGACCTTTACATTCCGGGTGAAGCTTTAACACATATTCCTTTTTTCCCTGGTAACATCCGCCCAAAAATAATTCCATGATTTTTCCTTTCTAGCCTGCTATAAAACAAAGAATGTGCCTCGGCACATTCTCGCGCCTGCGGCGGTTGCTTGCGGCATCTACCTTATACGCCGCAGTGCGCATACTCGCGGAGCGTTTTTTACTTTACAGGAAAGCAATTTCCTGTAAAGTGAAAAATAACTGCAACTGCAACTGCCATGGCATTTTCGCATAATGACACAAAATATCCTGCGGTATCACCATTGATTCCGCCAAATTCCTTCCGGCTTTTCCAGCTATAATAACCATAACAGAGCAATGCCACAACTACTGCTGCAAGCCCTGCCCACAGGTTTACATAAATCATACATCCACTGTAGACAACTGCCTCTATGATGAGGACTGCCAGCACTCTTTTTTTCTGGGCGCTGTCTGCAAAATAAGCAAGCATACCGTCTTTTTTTGCCGCCTTCAGGCTTACCACACCAATTCCGCTTAAGCTTCGTGATAACGCAAAGCCAATTCCCACTACAAGAATTGCAGACAATTCCGTAAGTTCCGCATATGCTGCTCCATAAATAAGATAATATAAAACCAGCATCAATACGGAAAATGCTCCAATATGCGGGTCCTTTAAAATTGCCAGCTTCTTCTCCTTATCCTGATAGGAATGAAATGCATCCATGGTATCCATAAATCCATCCATATGAAAGCCACCGGTAACAAGCAGTGGAATTGCCACCGCTATCAGCGTTTTGCAAAGATGGCTTATCCCGACTGCATTTCCCAAAAAGAACCAGCCGGCTTCCAATGCACCAATGATAAGACCAATCAATGGGAAGAAGCAGAGGTGATACTGCATATCTTCTTCCTTCCAGTCAAACTGCGGCACCGGTATTTTTGAATATATGGAAAATGCAATGACGAATCCTTTTATAATTTTCATGTATTCCTCTTCTTTCTTAAATTCCATCCTTTTTTATAAAAATCGGAATTCCTGCTACTACTTCAATAACCTGCTCTGCCCGCTCGGCAATCTGCCGGTTTATATCTCCTAACAACCGGATATAATCCATTGTGGATGCGTCATAACGGATTCCGTCTTCAAATATCTGATTCGTGACAATAATCAGTATATCACAGGAATCCTGCAATGCTGTTACTCCACTTATAATTTCATGGGAAAGCTGCTTTACTTTCGCTTCATCCATCACAGCAGACAGATTTTCTTCTGAAAACATTTCGTTGGCAACGAGATTCGACATACATTCCAGCAAAACTATTTTCCCGGCTGGCACTCTTTCTGCTGCAACTTTTCCTGCTGACACTTTTTCGGTTGCCACTTTCTTTGCTGCCTCTTTAAGTCTTCTCGGCTGCTCTATCGTAAGAAAGCCTTTTCCTGCCCGCATTTTCTGGTGACGCTCTACTTTTTTCTTTCCTTCTTCATCATACACCTGCATGGTGGCTACATAATAAAGGCTGCCGTTGCCTGCGGCTTTCACTGCCATTTGTTCTGCATATGCAGATTTTCCGCTGCCGCTTCCGCCGATTACCAATGTAATCATTCTTCATACCTCTTGTACTGTTCTATCTCAAAATTTGCAAAGGATGCTCCCTGCAAATACACGCCCAGTGCCACATCCAGCAGGGACATCATCATCACTGCACCGCTTCCCTCACCCAGTGCCATATCCGCATCCAGTACCGGATCTAAATGCAGCTTTTTCATAATCGCTGTCTCTGCCAGTTCCCGGCTCTTATGGGATGGTATCATATAATTTACGGCACCCTTGCAAAGAGTCTCTGCCAAAAGTGCCGCAACGGCACTGATGACGCCATCGATGACAACCGGTATCTGCTCGATTGCTGCTCCGATAAATACGCCTGTCAATCCGGCTATGTCCAGTCCACCTACCGTCTTTAATATGGTAAATGCATCCGCATCACGAAGGGAATATTTTTCTATTGCTTCTTTAATTACCCTGCATTTTCTTTTTAATGCTTCATCCGTTAATCCGGCGCCCTTGCCGGTCACCTGCTCTACCTCTAAGTCTAAAAGTGCTGCTGCAACAGCTGTACTTGTGGTTGTATTTCCGATTCCCATCTCTCCTGTGGCAAGTATCTCATACCCTTCTCTGTGGCATTGCTGCACCAGTTGTATTCCGGTTTCTATTGCCTTTAAGACTTCTTCTTCTGTCATTGCAGGTTCCTTGGCAAAGTTTTTCGTTCCCTTTGCAACTTTTCGTGGCAATACTCCGGGAATCACTTCGTCTGTATCAATTCCAATGTCCACCGGAATTACATCCACGCCTGCCACTGCTGCCATCTTTCCTACAGAAGAATTATTTACTCCCATGGCTTTTGCCACTGCAAGCGTTACTTCTTTTCCACTCTGGCTGACCTGCTCTTCCACCACGCCATTGTCTGCACACATAACAAGAACTGCTTTTTTCTGAATGGATATTTTGGTCGTCTTCTCTATGGCTCCAATCTGTGCAATCAGATGTTCAAACTTTCCAAGCCCATCCAATGGTTTGGCGATTCCATCCAGCTTCTCTTTTACCCTGCGATACCAACTATCCTCCAAAGGCAAAATCTTTATGCTATCCAATTCTGCTTTTGTCATATTCTGCCTCCTGCAGCATTCCATAAACCGCTTCCATATCAAGATATTTCCGCAGTGTATCCGCCAGCAAATCGTACTGGCTCTCCTTATACTGCTGATAATTCATGCCCTGATTATCTTCATAATGCACTCCCTTTTTCTCCGCTAATGCCCGGATAAAAGTGGATGCGATATCTCCTTCATCAAAAATACCATGGACATACGTTCCGTAGACATTTCCCTTCTGCACAACGACTGCATCCTGTGTACTGGATTTCTCCTGTGCAGTATGTCCCATATGAATCTCGTAGCCTTTGTATTCTTTGCCGGAAAGGGAAGCTAACATACCGGTGAGAGGGTCTATAGTTCCCGTTACCTGACGGCGTACCTTTTCCTGGCTCATCACCGTCTTAAGTGGCAATAGTTCCATACCCCGTAAGCTGCCGCCTTCCTCTACCGAATAAGGGTCTTCGAGGCTTTCTCCTAACATCTGGTAACCGCCGCAGATTCCAATGACCGGAGTGTCTGCGGAGAGTTTCTTTATCATAGCTTCCATGCCATTTTCGCGCATCCATTTCAGGTCACCCATTGTATTCTTACTGCCCGGCAGAATAATGGCATCCGGATGATGGATTTCCTGCACCGAAGTCACATAGCGCACCGATACTCCTTCCATATGCTCGAAAACATCAAAATCCGTAAAATTAGATATTCTCGGATAACGGATAACTGCCAGGTCTATCAATGCCTCTTTCCGATGCTTGAATTTTCCGGTCAGGCTGTCTTCATCCTCAAGCTGTACCTTCATATAAGGCACCACTCCGCAGACCGGAATGCCGCCTTTTTCCTCTAACATCTGAATACCCGGTTCCAATATGGATACGTCTCCGCGGAATTTGTTGATGATTAAACCTTTTACACGGGATTTTTCCTGCTCTTCTAAAAGCATCAGCGTTCCTAAAAGCTGTGCAAACACACCGCCCCGGTCAATATCTCCTGCCAGAAGAACCGGTGCATTTACCATCTCCGCCATGCCCATATTTACAATGTCATTTTCCTTGAGATTAATTTCTGCCGGACTTCCGGCTCCTTCTATTACAATAATATCCGCCTGCTCTTCCAGTTTGTGAAATGCCTTTAATATATCCGGGACAAGCTTTTTCTTATAGTTAAAATATTCCCGCGCCGGCATATTGCCAATGACCGTACCGTTGACAATCACCTGGGAGCCAATGTCATTGGTTGGCTTTAAAAGAATCGGGTTCATGCAGACCTGCGGCTCGATTCTAGCTGCCTCTGCCTGCATAACCTGTGCCCGTCCCATTTCAAGCCCTTCTGTTGTAATATAGGAATTCAATGCCATATTCTGCGACTTAAAAGGCGCCACGCGGTATCCATCCTGATAAAAGATACGGCATAAGCCTGCTGTAATCAGGCTTTTTCCGGCATTCGACATTGTTCCCTGTATCATAATCACTTTTGCCATGTGATAAGTTCCTCGATTTCTTTTGTTTTCTATACTATCTTGCTTCCAGTCCCTGAAGCAGTACCACATAACATGCGAAGTCTCCGATTCGTTTTCGCTCTTCCCCTAACCAATCATCCCAGTCATTGCCCAGCTTATGCTCATACATATAAACGGACAGTTTGTTTTTCGCACTGATCACAAGATTATGACAGCGGGTGCGCTCCGCATCTGCCTGTCCTTTCTCTGCCAGCGATTTCTGGTTCCATCCGTTTCTGATTCGCACATAGTCTACTGCACATTTCAAAAAACGGTCTATGAGTTCCCTGCAGGCTGCATCCGCCTCCCCCTGCTCTGCAATCTGGTTCCAGATCTGCATGGCTTCTTCAACGGGCAGTGACGTCTCCTGTTTTAAGTACTCTTTGTATGTTGTATACATTGGACATCCTCCGTATATTTTTATCTTAACAGATATATTGTATAACATTCCTTGTTTTTAGAAAAGATACTTTCCCTTTTGATTTATGATTCTGCTTTTCATATTCCGCTTCATCTATGCACGCTTACTCCAAAGGAATATATTAAGCATCTGTAACCTGCTACCGGTAGTTTTTATATTTATTTAGCTATTTATTTAGCTACTATTATGGAGATGTCCATTGACCATATAGCAAAATTTTTGTATAATTTTGTTATCAAGCAGGAAGGGGTTATTATGCCAACAATTAAATCAAGTGCTGATTTAAGGAATCT
>ULSG01047809.1_pt1 | contig 19245 bp, 10 predicted proteins | sample 1956191 | NCBI WGS metagenome assembly ULSG01 (sample SAMEA4835703, study PRJEB28245) | human gut metagenome | biome: gut microbiome; material: fecal sample | place: Denmark | collected 2008 | reverse complement strand
TATAAAGGTAACTCCGGTTGATGCATACATATCTGGCAATATCCGAGACAAGAATTTCATTGGAATAATTATTTCGGATAAACTCAACGGCTTTTTCCACGTAAAGATTGCCGCTCTCCCGTGCAGAAGGATCGGCAAGCGTGATTTCGCGGGAAAGAATTGAGAAAAACTGGTACAGACAGCCTTCCAGAAGATACTGGTCCGAGGTGTCATAGGTATTGTGCTTCTGCATCTGAAACAAGAGGGACTGCAGTTCACCGGAAAAGTTGCACTGGTAGACAGGGTGCTCCTCGGAAAGACCGAGTTCCTGTACATAAGAGGCAGCTTTTTCGCCGTCAAAACCGATCCAGAGATATGTCCAGGGATCATCCGCATCGGCTTCATAGTAGGTGCGGACATTTGGCATCAGGAAAAAGCCCTGTCCGGCGGTTAAACGGTAAGTGCGGTTTCCGATGGTAAAAGTGCCTTTCCCGGAAATAATATAGTGGATCACATAATTGGGGCGGACAGCAGGGCCGTAGCTGTGCAGTGGCTGGCAGGCTTCGTAACCGCAGAAACAGAGATAAAGATCCGAAAATTTATGCTTTTGGACGGGAAGTGTCCAGGAAGTTTCCATAAGTATACCTCACAAAATGAATCATCAGAAAAGCCGGAATGTCACAAAAGGATGAGATTCCGAAATGTCAGTAAAATTATATCGTGTTTTGCAGGATACTGCAAGCCGCTGTAGGAAATCAAAGGCCCGGAGTAGCAGCCGTTGCGGTTCACGCAGCACCGGAACACTTGCTGTTCGGGTATGTAAGAAAGTGATTTTGGTGTGAGCAGACCGAAAAAATGCGATAAGATAAAGGAGAAAAAACCATGGCAATCAAAGTAAGTGAAAATGGACGGTTATTTACCCTCCAGACAAAAGACAGCAGTTACCAGATGTTCGCAGATGACAAAAATGTGCTTCTGCATCTCTACTATGGAGAAAAAATCGGTGAGGAAAATCTTTCCGGTCTGATTTTCTGTACGGATATGGGATTTGCAGGAAATCCGGAGGAAGCAGGCCCTAACCGGAAATATTCTCTTGATACACTTCCGCAGGAAATTCCGGGAAGTGGTGTCGGTGATTTCCGTGATGATATGATTGAGATCCGCCACGCGGACGGCAGCTTTGCAGCAGATTTTCGTTTCGATTCGTTCGAAATTCTGGATCATTCCTATGCTATTCCCGGAATGCCGGCGCTGTACGATACAGAGGAAGAAAAAGGTGAGACTCTTGTTATTACAATGACGGAGAAGGCTTCCGATATTGTGCTGAAGCTGTTTTACGGTGTATTTGAAAATGAAAATGTAATTACGAGAGCGGCAAGACTCGAAAATCACGGAGAAACGGCGATTGAGCTGGAAAAAATGCTGTCATTCAGCATGGATCTGATGTATGAAAATTATGAGATGATTTATTTCTCGGGTCGTCATGCGATGGAGCGCACGGCAGAGCGGATTCCGGTGCAGCATGCAAAAGTCGAGATCGGCAGCACCCGCGGTACATCGAGCCATCATTACAATCCGGCTGTGATCCTCTGCGAGGAGGGTGCGGGTGAGACACACGGTTCCTGCATCGGCGCATGCCTCGTTTACAGCGGAAACTTTGTTGAGGCAGCACAGAAGGATCAGAAAAATCAGACCCGTTTTCAGATGGGTATTCATCCGACCAATTTCTGCTTCCATCTGGAAAAAGGAGAGGCGTTCGATACCCCGCAGGCAATCTTAAGCTATTCCGGAACCGGCCTTACCAAACTGTCACAGCAGTATCATGAGATCATCCGCGAGCATATCTGCCGCGGCGCATACAAGCATGCCAAACGACCGATTCTGATCAACAACTGGGAAGCAACCTATTTTGATTTCAACGAAGAAAAAATTCTGAAAATTGCAGAGCAGGCGCAAAAGCTTGGCATTGAGATGCTGGTGCTTGACGATGGCTGGTTTGGAAAACGAGAGGATGATAACAGTGGCCTCGGCGACTGGTTCGTCAACGAGAAAAAGATGAACGGCTCCATGGCGCAGCTTGCAGAAAAAATCCATAGGATGGGCATGAAATTCGGTCTCTGGTTTGAGCCGGAGATGATTTCCGAGGACAGTGATCTTTACCGTGCACATCCGGATTGGGCATTTGCAATTCCTGGCCGTGTGCCGAATCACAGCAGAAATCAGCTTGTACTTGATATGACGCGTGAGGATGTGCGTGAGTATCTGCTGGAGCGTCTGACAACCATTGTTCATGATGCAAAGATCGATTATGTCAAATGGGATATGAACCGCAGCGTCTGCGATGTTTACAGCCATGTGGCAGCTCAGAACAGAAACGGGGAGCTGTATCACCGCTACGTACTCGGCGTTTATGATCTGCTCGAGCGTTTCCTTGCCGCATGCCCGGATCTGCTGCTTGAGGGCTGCAGCGGAGGCGGCGGACGATATGATGCCGGTATGATGTATTACTCCCCGCAGATCTGGTGCAGTGATAATACCGATGCGATCAACCGTCTTTCTATCCAGTACGGAAGCTCGTTCTTCTACCCGATCAGTACCGTTGGTTCCCACGTTTCTGTATGCCCGAACCATCAGACCGGCCGTGTGACACCGTTCCGGACAAGAGGCGATGTGGCGCTGGCAGGAAGCTTTGGATATGAGATGGATCTGAATAAGATTTCAGAGGAAGAAAAAGAGATGGTAAAAGAGCAGGTTGCTGCGATGCATGAATATTACGAGCTCACACACGAAGGCCTGTATTACCGTCTGACCGGACTGAAAAAACAGGATTTCATGGCATGGGAGTTCGTGGCAAAGGATCAGAGCCGCGCACTGCTTACGATCGTAAAGACTGACGCAGAAGGAAATATGCTTCCGGTTCACACGAAAGTGTGCGGTCTTGCAGAGGATAAGCTGTACCGCTGCAGCCTGGACCAGGAAGTCCGCCTTGGCCGTACCTGGAACCGTGCGGGGCTGACCCTGCATCAGGTGCTGGAAGAGTATGAGAGTATCCGGGTCGAATTTACAGAAGTAAAATAAAAAAGATAAGAAAAATCTTCAACTGGATTTGAGGGGGAGGGAACCTCAATCTGGTTGGAGATTTTTTTGCATAAAGAAAATCAAAGCAGGAGGGAAGAAACGTACTCTTTACAGTGCAAAAATAGTTGTGATACAATAAGCAAAAGAAATTTTCTGACAGAAAATAAAGACGGAACTGTCAAGAAAGGAAATTGTACATGAGAAACAGAAAAAACTGTTTAGCTGTTCTTCTGATGACAACTATTGTGGTAATGGGATGTGGAAATCAGCAGGTGGAAAAGGAGAATCCATCGGCTGTCTACGAAAGAGCATCCAGTGTCCAGGATGAGTCAGAAGATGGTGAAAAAGAGTTTCTTTCTACATACCAGAATATTATAATCACACTTCCAGAAGGCTGGAATGTAATGAGAGATGAGAAAATCCAATGTAGTTTCATATCGGAAGATGGGGAAAGTCTTGAGATATCGTATCGGGAAGGAATGGCAAAAGTAGTGCTTATGGATTTTCCGGAGGACGAAGAGAGCGCTGAAAATTTGCTCTACCCGAATGAAATAACAGGGGAAAACAGCATCAGCGATTTTATGGTGAAAACAGCTAACGAAGGAAAAGATAACGAGAGTTCCTTTTATCGTTTCCAGGTAAAAAATTCCCTGCAGATTCCGATTGCATTTTTCTGCGGGGTGAAAACGGAGAATGAAGGGTATCAGATCATATGGAAAAAAGGAAGCGGCAGCAACGATACACAGCAAATCGTGCCGGAAATACTGGAGTCTCTGCAGTTCCCGGACAATGAGCTGCTGACAGAAACATTTCAGACGGCCTGCCAGGAGCAGAAAAGAGCGCTGGAAGCAGAAAATAATTCGGATGGCGTGAAAAAGCAGAAAGGAAAGAAAACAGTCACCTGTATCTCCCCGGTCAATGTACGCACGGAACCCAACATCAGCACAAGCCAGGTCCTCGGAGCTCTGACGACAGGGGAAGAAGTGGAAATGCTCGGAAAAGAGAACGGATGGTACAAGATTTCGTATGAGGGAAAAACGGCGTATGTGTACGAAGACTATGTGAAAGAAAAAGAAAATTAAAAAAATGATATTTTCAAAAAAGCTGCCGAAGCAAACAGAACCGGTAGCTTTTTTGAAATAATTTTGAAAAAGAAAAATCCCGGAAACCATCTGTTTCCGGGAAAATAGAGGCGTCGACCGGATTTGAACCGGTGGATACTGGTGTTGCAGACCATTGCCTTACCACTTGGCTACGACGCCATATGACTCCGACGGGAATCGAACCCGTGTTACCGCCGTGAAAGGGCGATGTCTTAACCGCTTGACCACGGAGCCGAAGTTTTTGATTTGTCTGCCGTGATTTTTGCTCAGCGACAAGTAGTATATTATCATAAGAAAACGAGTTTGGCAAGTGTTTTTTGAAAAAAAATCAAAAATTTTTGAGATTTGTGTTGCCGTGCATTCAGAAGGAAAAAATTTGATGTTTCGCTGTGTAAGAAAGTGATTTATCTTTGCGTAGATATAAAAAGGGAACAGAAAAATTTGCCGGGTCAGGGCATGGCTTTTCGATATTCTTCCGGTGACATACCAAAAGTCCGGCGGAAAATGCTGGCAAAATAGCTGGGGCTTTCAAATCCGGTATCCAGAGCAATTTCCAAGATAGAAAGCGAGCTGCCGGTAAGAAGATCTGCGGCTTGGGTTACGCGGTACTGGTTGATATAGGAAATAGGCGTTGTGTGAAAGTGCGTTTTGAAGAAACGACAAAAATATTGTGGATTCATATTGAGTATAGCAGCAAGATCTGAAAGACGAATTTTGGAATCATAGTTATCCTGAATATAACGTAAGAGTTTTTTACACTGATCAGATCTTTCTTTTTTACGAGTGCAGAGGGGTTCCGGATGAAGAAAAAGCTGGTATTGCGCCAGAAGTGCAAGAATCCGATACATGTCACTTTTGATCAGAAGAAACCAGCCGATGGGTTTGGTATCGTATGCATACAGGATTTCCTGGAAAAGCTCAGATAATGTCAGTACAAATGTTTTCTGTGTCTGAGAGGAGGCTTCAGCAGCAGAAAGCTCTTCCAATGGAAAAGCCGGAAGAAGCAGTTGATGAGAGAGCAGCGGACGAATCCAGTCTGCTTCACAGGAATCCAGATAGGCACATGAGAGAATTTCTGGAAGAAATACAAGGGCATGGTGAACCGAAGGGGTAGTTCCAATGCTGCAGAGCTGATGCAGTTCGTGACTGTTGATGAAAAGAAAAGTACCTTCGGAAATTGTCCGGGTTTCAGTTTTCAGTGTCAGAGTGAGAGTACCTTTTTCAACCCAGATCCATTCTAATTCTTTATGCCAGTGAAAAGGAACAGAGAGCCCGCCATGCGCATAATCCTGATGATAGATATGGAGCGGAACAGGTTCGGTTCCATGCACGGTAAAATCCCGGATTCCGCCAGAAAGAACAGGGGAACAAGATTCAGGAGAAAAGAGCTCTTTTGAACGTTCTTTTTTCATAAAAGTCAAAATCCTTTCATTAAATACGAAAATCAGGTTAGAAAATATAAGATAATATCATTATACTGCTCTTATAGGAAAAAAGAAAGAGAGGACAGAAAATGAAAAGAGAGTGGTGGCATAGCTTAACCGTATATCAGATTTACACCAGAAGCTTCTGTGACAGCAACGGAGACGGCATCGGCGATTTTGGAGGGATTCTGCAGAAGCTGGACTATCTGCAGGAGCTTGGTGTTGGAGCCATCTGGCTTTCGCCTTTTAACGATTCTCCTAATTACGACAATGGATATGATGTCAGTGACTATTATAAAGTAATGGAAGAAGCGGGCACAATGGAAGAGCTGGAAGAACTGATCGCAGCCTGTGAAAAGCGGGAAATTGTGGTCATGATGGATCTTGTTTTAAATCATAGTTCCCATCTGCACCCATGGTTCCTGGAAGCCAGAAAGGATCGAAACAGTAAATACCATGATTTTTACATCTGGAAGGAAGGAACGAAGGAGCAGCCGCCAGAAGGCGGCGGAGCATTCTTTGGAGGAAGCACCTGGGAATGGGTGCCGGAGGTTCAGGAATATTATTATCACAGTTTCAGTGTAATGCAGCCGGATCTGAACTGGAAAAATCCGTCGCTTCGGAAAGAGCTGTACCGGATGATCCAGTTCTGGATGGATAAAGGGATCCGTGGTTTCCGGCTGGATGCAATTGACAATATTGTAAAAGATGGACATGGAGGAAATGATACTCATTCAGAGCAGATTCATACATACTTAATGGAAATGAATCAGAATACGTATGGAAAATCAGAACAGATCCTGACAGTGGGGGAAACCGGAGGTGCTACGGTAGAAATGGCACAGCAGTATTCTGATCCGGAAAGCCAGGAGCTCAGTATGATTTTTCAGTTTGAACTGATGGGAATCGACGGCATCCGAAGTGGAAACTGGGATCCGAAACCGTATACGCTGCCGCAACTGAAGCAGCTCTTTGAAAAATGGCAGACGGGACTGGAAGAAAAAGGATGGAACAGCCTGTTCTGGGGAAACCATGATTTTCCGCGTGTCGTATCGCGCTTTGGAAATGACAGGGAACCGTATCGGGAAAAATCAGCAAAAATGTTGGCTGTCCTTCTCCATGGGATGAAAGGAACTCCTTATATTTACCAGGGAGAAGAAATCGGTATGACAAATGTGTCAGGGCTTCGGATCGAGGACTATCAGGATATCGAGTCTGTAAATTTTGCCGAAGACCGTAAAAAAGAAGGCTGGGAGGAAGAAAAAATTCGTACCTATCTTGCACGGAACAGCCGGGACCATGCGCGGACGCCAATGCAGTGGAATGCGGAAAAACACGCCGGATTTACAGCGGGAACACCGTGGATGGCGGAAAATCAGAATTACGAGGAGATCAATGTGGAAAACAGCAGAAAAAATCCGGATTCCCTCTTCTATTTCTATCAAAAACTAATTGCGCTGCGTAGGAAAAATGACACTCTTGTTTATGGGGATTTCCGTCTGATTGAGGAAGAAAATCCGGATATTTTTGCTTATGAGAGAAATCTGGGAGAGAAAAAGCTGATTGTGCTCTGCAATTTCCGGGATACCGCGGCAGAGATGAAAGCCCGATATGATTTGACAAAAGGAACGGTTCTGATTCATAATGATACAGAAAGTCTCACAAAAGAAGTGTGGAAGTTACAGCCGTATGAGGCGTATATGATTGAACTTCTGCAGTAAAGAGACAGAAATGAAAAGCAGCAGGAGAAGAAAACTGCAGGAGCAACTGGAAACAGGAGGGAGAAAATGTATCGCGTTCTTCTTGTAGAAGATGAAGAAATTGAACTGGAGACATTGCGGGATTATATTGACTGGAAAAAGAACGGGATTTCCAGAGTATTTACCGCGCGCAATGGCAGAAGGGCACTGGAGTGCCTGGAAGAAAATATGGCAGATATTGTGATTACGGATATTCAGATGCCAGGAATGAGTGGAATTGAACTGGCAGAGACGATCGTACGCCGGGGGTATCCATGCAAAATTGTTTTTCTGACAGGATATGATGATTTTTCCTATATCCATTCCGCTTTTCAGGTGAATGCCGTGGATTACCTTTTAAAGCCATTTACGATTGAAGAAGTAGAAGCATGTCTGAAAAAAGTGAGAAGTGAACTGGAGAAAAGTGAGATAGCAGACTGGTCGCGGAAAACGGCGGCGAAGCAGTTGCTGGAAATGGCTTTGCGGGAAAAACAGGAAACAGAGCTTTTACGGAAAAATTTCCGTGGTGTATTTGGAGAAGAACTGGAAGAGTGCAGGTTTGGAATCATAGCGGTTTATGGAAAAACGGAAGAAAACATCTGTAGCCAAATTCAGGAAAAATACAAGGGCATCCGTTACATCAGCAAAACGGAACGGATCAGTATGCTGCTGCTGGCGGGGTATCTGTCGGTGAAAGATACGGCATTTCAGATCTGGAATGATTTGAAAGAAGACGCACCGAGAGCCGTTGGATGGTGCAGTGGAGCATGGACAGCTGACTGCCTGTACGAAAAGGCGGAAAAACTTCGGAACTGTTGTGTTCTGGCATTTCATATGGATCCACCGGAACTTTTCTGTGCAGATGAAAAAGAAACGGAAGAGGAAAAAGCATATCATTTCCGGGAACAGAAGGAGCGGAGAGAAGAAATCTGTCGTCTGGTCAGCAACGGGAAAAAGCAGGAAACGCTGCAGACCATGAAAGATTATTTTCAACAGCTAAAGGGGCTTGCGCCGAAAACATTTGCGGGAGAAGTTTACAATCTCTATATGTATCTATGGAACCGTCTTGTTTTGAGCGATGAACTGCTGGAAAACTGGATGGAAGCAGAAAAAATTTTGAGAGAAAATGAAATTTTTGAAGCAAACAACAGTTATCAGATGCGGGAAAAGATGAAGCAGTATCTGGAACGGATGTTGGCATTTTTTGAAGAACAGAATCAAAATCCAAATTACTATGCCGTTTATCAGGTAAAAACATATCTTCAGGAGCACTGCTCGGAAAGCGCAGATATCGAGAAGCTGGCTACGGAGGTCGGTTTGTCTCCGAATTATCTGAGGAGCCTGTTTAAAGAGGCAACAGGAAAAACGATTTTGGAATACAATACGGAAATGCGTCTGCAGAGGGCGGCGGAACTGTTAAAGAATAAGAAAAATAAAGTACGGGAAGTGAGTCTGGCGGTTGGATATGAAAATGTTTCTTACTTTGGCGTTGTTTTTCAGAAAAGATTTGGAGTGACACCAAATGAATATCGTAAAATGGTATAAAAATCGGAGTTTTCAGTTTAAACTGGTGATCGGCTATCTGGTACTGGCACTGATTCCAATGCTGTGTGTTACCTGGTACAGTTATGGAAAAACAAGGAATGTGCTTCTTACTGAAGCATATCAGAGTGCAGAACAGGAAGCAGAACGAATTGAAAAAAATTTTTCTACGATGGTCGAGCCTTACGAAACAATTCTGGATGTGCTGTATGTGGATCAGATGCTGAGCGGATATTTGTTTCAGGATTACAGCAACGATTCTTATGAAGATATGTTTTACTATATTGATAAGAAGCTCAGCGAAATCTGTCTGATGAATGCAGGAATTTACAAAATCTGTTTTTACAGCAACAATGAAACGCTTCCGCAGGATAATTATTATTTTTATTCCATGCAGGATCTAGATCGGAGGGAATGTGTGCTGACATTTGATGCGATAGGGGAAACGGTATTCTGTGGGACATCTGGAGACGGAAAAGCATTTCATATGAATCGTCTGATGAATTTTTATCCACAGGGCGGGATGAAGGGCGTACTGTCGTTACAGATTGAAAATCAGCAGATACAGTCCCTCCTCGAAACAATAAATTCCACCGATGAAATTTATCTGGTGGATCAAAAAGGATATATTCTGGCTGCTTCCGAACCGGAAATGGCAGGCCTTCCGATCCGGACCAGAATGCCGGAAGAGGATCTGGAGCAGAAAGCGCAGATTGAGTTTGAGCGTGACGGCATTTCAAAAATCGGAAATATCCAGAGCGGAGTTTTCGGAACAAAAATTCTTGTGATTTCGGATAAGGAGACGGTTTTAAAAGACGCAAAAGCTGTTTCAAGAAGGATGATGTTCCTGATCCTCTGCAGCGCGGCTATGGTATTTCTCTGCATTATCTGTTACACAAGATGGATTTCCGCGCGGGTGCAGAAAGTGGTGTATGCAGCAAAACGGATGGGACAGGGAGAATTTGATTACCGTCTGGAAAATATGGGAGAAGACGAGATCGGACAGATCGGGCTGGCGTTTAATCAGCTCAGTGATCAGATTCAGGAGCTAATTCGGGAAAATTACGAAAAGAAAATCCGGATTCAGACGAGCGAACTGAATCTGCTGCAGGAACAGATCAATCCGCACTTTCTTTACAATGCACTTGCGGTTATTTCAGCACTGGCGATGCGGGAAGGTGGAAAACAGACGATGCAGGCGGTCAAAAATTTGTCCAGCTTCTACCGGATTTCCCTGAATAAGGGAAAACAGGTGCTTTCCATCCAGGAAGAAGTGGAACTGCTGCAGAGCTATCTGAAAATCCAGCAGATGCGTTTTCGGGACAGCGTACAGGTGGAGTATGAGATTGCAAGAGAAGTACTGACATATCGAACCATTAAACTTCTTCTGCAGCCGCTGGTTGAAAATGCCATTCACCATGCGAGAAAAGAGGAAGAAGTTCTCCACATTGCGGTCAGAATTCAAAAAGAAGAAAGGGATGTGGTATTCCAGGTGACAGATGATGGATGTGGAATCGAGGCGGAAAAACTGATTAAACTGCGAAGTTCTCTGCGGCGCTCAGAGGAAGGATATGGACTGAGAAATGTTGCAAACAGGGTTCGTCTGGCTTATGGAGAGGATTATGGTGTCCGAATAGAAAGCCAGGAAGGATATGGAACGACAGTTTCTGTCAGAATTCCAGTAAACGAATAAAAAATCAAACAAAGCAGAAATAACTTCGTATTGTTTGCATAGAAGAGGAAACAGAAACCGGCTGATAAAGGTGATTTTGCCCGTCAGCCGGTTTCTGTTTCGTTAGATATTGACAGAAATCGTAAGAAAACAACAGAATAAAAAAGAGAATTATAAAACTCCGTTAAATCGAGATAGAAATCATAAAAAAGTGAGATTGTTGCAGGACAGACTATCCATTAGAATGGAAACATAGACAGCAAGAGTGTACAAGATGAACAAAAAGAAGAAAGAAGGAGAAGGCATGAAAAAAGAAAACGTGCATGCAAAGCACAAAAAAAGCCTCGCGGAACGGTTCTGGAAACAGAAATATCTGTTTTTACTGCTGCTTCCATCGTTGGTATGGGTCATTCTGATCTGCTATGCACCAATGACAGGACTGTATATGTCCTTCATCAACTACACGCCGCAGGGTAGCGGCTATTTTGCGGATATGGCGAATTCGCAGTTTGTCGGTCTTGACTGGTTCAAGTATTTCTTTTCCACAGATTTCACAAAAATCATGAGAAACACACTGGCAACCAGCTTACTGACACTGTTATTCTCATTCCCACTGCCAATCATTCTGGCGCTTTGCCTGAATGAAGTTCGAAACCAGAAGGCAAAGAAATTTGTACAGACCGCATCTTATATTCCCTATTTTATTTCCTGGGTTATTGCGGCAAACATTTTCCTTACATTCCTTTCTTCAGACGGCGTCATCAACAATCTGTTAAAATTCCTCGGATTAACCGATGAGTCGATTCTGTTTTTCCAGAAAGGACCATATTTCTGGTGGATCATCGCGATTGCAAATGCATGGAAGGTACTTGGATACAATGCGATTATCTATATGGCGGCAATCTCCGGCATCAGCCAGGATATGTATGAAGCAGCGGATGTGGATGGTGCGACGAGAATGCAGAAGATTCTGCATATCACACTTCCGGCATTAAAGCCGACCATTATGATTCTTCTGATTCTGGCAATCGGAGGTGTTCTGAATACAGGATATGAGCAGCAGCTGTTGATGTCTAATGATGCTATTTTAAATTATTCTGATGTACTTGATACGTATGCATACCGCTATGGTCTGAAAAACGGAATGTATTCTTACGGTACTGCAGTAGGATTCTTTAAATCCGCAGTCTCCTTCATTCTGGTCATCAGTGCAAATGCACTTTCGAAGAAATTCAGTGATGATAATACGGCACTGTTTTAGGAGGAAGGAAAATGAGAGAAAAAGCAATTAAAATCAAAAGAAAACGTTGTGCCAGTGACTGGTTTCTTGATATTTTCAAAGTGGTTTTTCTGGTGTTAGTTACTGTGATCTGTGTGTATCCGTTCTGGAACATTTTTGTGGTATCCATTAACGATGCAACCGATGCACTGCGCGGCGGGCTCTACTTTCTGCCGAGAAAACTGAGTCTGGCAAGTTATAAAGATATTCTGGGACGTGCCACATTTTTGCATGGCATTCTGATCACTGTACTTCGTACTGCAATTGGTACACCGCTGGCGGTCCTTGTCACGACAGCACTTGCCTATGTGCTTTCCAGAAAAGAGCTGCTGTTCCGGAAACAGCTGAACCTGTTCTTTATCTTCACCATGTATTTTGGCGGCGGAATGGTTCCGTATTATATGGTATTAAAGAGCCTTGGAATGCTGAATAATTTCATTGTATTTATTTTCCCGAACCTGGTAAGTGTTTATAATATGATTCTGGTAAAGAATTATATAGAGGGAATGCCGGCAGAGATTTTTGAATCGGCGAAAATTGACGGAGCAAACGATCTGACAGTTTTCTTTAAAATGGTAATTCCATTGTCCAAGCCGATTATTATGACCATTGCACTGTTTGTTGCAATTACCCATTGGAATTCTTGGTTCGATGCATATTTGTTTACGAATGCACAGTCTTTAAAAACAATGCAGTCCATTTTGGTTGAGATTCTGAATCAGTATCAGACTGCATCAGCGAACCAGGCGGCAAATCAGGCGTCACAGACCATTACACCGGACAGCATTCGAATGGCTGCTACGATGATTGCGACCATTCCGATTATCATGGTTTATCCGTTTATTCAGAAATATTTTGTTAAAGGAATCATGCTCGGATCTGTAAAGAGCTGATGATAGAAGGAGGAAAAGAAAATGAAGTTCAAAAAAAGTATCGCAATGGCGATGAGTGTCCTGATGGCAGCGGGAATGCTTGCAGGATGCGGATCAAATGGCAGTACATCATCAAGTACTGCATCCGGCAGTGCATCATCTGCATCGGGCGAGGTATCAACAGACGGAGTTACGATTTCTATCTTTGACAAAAACTCCGGAAGCAATACCTTTGATGATCCAGTTGCAAAAGCAATTGAGGAAAAAACAGGTGTCAAAATTCAGGTAGAAAATCCAACCGGAGATCCGCTGGAAAAATTGAACCTGATGCTGACCGGTCAGAATTACCCGGATATCGTCCTGATGGATCGTGGAAATGATATTGTAAACCGTTACATTGAGGCAGGCGCACTGCTTCCGTTGAATGATCTGATCGATGAGTACGGCCCGGATGTAAAAGAGATGTACGGGGAAACCTTAAACAAGAGTCGTTATACCGATGGAAAGAATTACTATCTGAATAACTGGTACGGAGAAGATCCGGATCCGGTAGCCGGTGTTCTGATGCGCTATGATTATCTGTGCGAAATCGTTGGAAAAGACCGCGCAGACAGCGATGAGCCATTTACACAGGAAGAGTATATTGACATTTGTAAGAAATTCAAAGAACTTCATCCGACCATTGACGGAAAAGAGAGTATTGCCATTACCTTTGATGCAGAATCCAAAAACTACGATGGAACATTAAAAGGAATGTATGGTCTGAAAACATATTATCAGGATGGGGACAATCTGGAACATGTTGCCAAAGCACCAAACTTCAAAGAGATGATGTCCTTTGCCAATGAACTGTATACCGAAGGCCTTCTGGACAAAGAGTGGGTTGTCAACAAGAAAAATCAGTGGACGCAGAAACTGTCTGCAGGCAACGTATTCAGTACCTTTGCTTCCTACTGGGATACCGATGCAGCAAATACAGCACTTGCTTCTTCTGTAGGAGAAGATGCAAAATTCTATTCCTATAAAATCCTTGGAAACGGAATCAGCGCAGATGAAACTACTTACTCCGGAAGAAGTACACTTGGCTGGGATGCAATCGCGATCACCAAGAATTGTAAAAATCCGGAAGCAGCCATGAAGATGATCAACTACCTTGCAAGCGAAGAAGGACAGTATCTTCTGATGTGGGGTATTGAGGGAACCAACTGGAATATGGAAGATGGAAAACACGTTCCGAACGATGATCTGATTGAAGGATTCCAGACGGATTTTGACAAAACACAACTGGATACCGGCGTCCGCAAATGGACCTGGTTTGTAAAGAACGGAAATGGTACAGACGGAACTCCATACGATGTAACACAGTATAAAGTAAAAGAGACCCGGCAGGTGGCTATGAATCACTTTGGTGAGAACGACAGATGGGATACCGCAGAGTTTACAGGCCTTACCCCGGCAGGAAGCACTCCGGATGGCTTGAAATGGCAGAAAATCCAGGATATCTACGATCAGGAATATCCGAAGATTGTGAATGCAGACAGCCACGATGCGGCAATGGAAGAGTACGACAAGATGATTTCCGAAATGAATGACGCAGGACTGGAAGATGTAGAAAAAGTTATCACACAGAATTATCAGGAGCGTATGAAACTCTGGAATGAGTAAGCTAAAGTAAAATAAAAAAATCATACACGGAAAAGAACCGGCAGAAATCGAAATACAGATTTCTATGTCGGTTCTTTTTTATCAGAAGAAGCATTGCGATTTTCAAGGAATCTGGATATAATGAGGAAAACTGGAAAAACAGGGAAATCCAACCGCATGAGACAGGAGGCATCGTACATGGCAGCGAAAGAACAGTTAACCGCAATGGAAATGATCTGGGGATTTATGAGTGGGACGACAGGACATATGGGAAAGACGGACTTTGCGCCGCAGAAGGAAGCGTTCGGGGATTTTGCATCTCCGGAGACATATTTTCCGCGTGTGACGCCGGAGAGTGAGGGAATCTCCTCGGAAAAGCTGACGCAGATGCTTCGTGAGCTCGCCGCCGCCCGCCATACGGACATGCATCACCTGCTGGTCCTGCGGAACGGACAGGTCATCTGCGAATGCAATTTCGCCCCATACCGCAGCGGCATCTGGCACGCGACGTATTCGATGTGCAAGAGCATCACCGGCATGGCGGTCGGTTTTCTGATCAGTGAAGGAAAACTTTCCCTGGACGAGAACGTCTATGATATTTTTGAAAAACGAAATGGTCTGCTGCAGAAGATCCTGCGCCCGAATCTGACCGTGGAGCATCTTCTGACGATGAAGAGCGGCGTACAGTTCAATGAGATGGGCGTTGTTTCCGGCAACGACTGGGTGGACAGCTTCTTAAATGCGCCGGTCAAGGGAACGCCGGGCGAAGCGTTTGAGTACAACAGTATGAACACGTATCTGCTGTCTGCAATCATACAGGAGCGCACCGGCATGAAAATGGTAGATTACCTGCGGCCGCGTCTGTTTGAGCCTCTTGGCATCCGGAAAGTCTTCTGGGAGAGCTGCCCGGCAGGGATTACGAAAGGCGGCTGGGGCCTCTTCCTGTGCCCGGAGGACGCGGCCAAGCTCGGGGTGATGTACGTGAACGGCGGAAAATTCGAAGGAAAACAGATCGTCCCGGCGGAATGGGTCGCAGCGTCCACCTCCGTTCATGCGACACCGCCGGAAAAGATGGGAAAATATGGCTATGGTTACCAGGTCTGGATGGAGGAGCGGCCGGGCAGCTTTGCGTTCAATGGCATGCTGGGGCAGAACGTACTCGGTTACCCGGATACCGGCGTGGTGATTGTGACGAATGCGGGCAGCAACGAGCTGTTCCAGACGTGTGAGATGCTCGACATTGTGCGGAAGTATTTCGGCGCGGAATTTGGTGCAGAGCTGAAATCCGGCGAGGCGGAAAGCCCGATGGCATATCAGAAGCTGGTGCAGACCTGCCGTGATCTGGAGGGCGCGAAAGAGACACCGGGAAGAATCCTGCGCGGCGGCTGGAAGCGGAGAACACCTGGGCCGCGGAACAGCGGAACACCGCGTCAGATCGACATGGCGCAGCTTCTGCACGGAAAAGAATATAAAATGGAGGACACGCATGTCGGCATGTTTCCGCTGACGCTGCAGGTCTTCCACAACAACTTTTCCGACGGCATCCGCCGCATCGGTTTCTTCTATGAAAAAGGCCGTTTCTTTGTCGAGCTGACCGAGGGAGAAAAAACACAGCGCATTGCGATCGGTCTTACGGGGTCCAAAGTTGTAGAATGGGTGGAAAACGAGGAATCGTATCTGCTCGGAACGACGGGACAGTTTGCGGAGAATGAAGACGGCGAACTGGTGCTGAAGCTTGAGTTTGCATTTCTGGAAGAGGCCGCAAGACGGAAGGTCAAAATCATTTTCCAGCGTGATTTCGAGCGGATCAGACTGGAGTGGAATGAGACGCCGGGCAAGGATCTGATTATCGAGGGCCTTGAATCCCTCGTGACGGATGTGGCGATCGCGCCGCTTCTGCCGTCGCGGTTCCGCGAGCGGAGCCTTGACATGATCCATCTGCTGATGGCACAGACCATTGAGCCAATGGTAGAGGCACACCGCGTGCGGCCGGGGAAAGAAACGGAGACAGAAGAAGCGGCAGCGGAAGCTGAATTGGCCGCGGCAGTGGAAAATGCGGAAAACGCAGAAGAAACGGTGTAAAAACAGAAAAAATCAGAAGAGAAATGTGGATAAAAAAGGGAATGGAGCTGCCGGATGCGCAGTTCCATTCCCTTTTAAAAATACAGATTACAGATTCAAAGCCATATCGCCGGATTTGATCAGGTTTGCCTTGCGGAATACCTCTGAGAAGAACAAGGTGATCACAGCCGGAAGCACGAAGTGGAGCAGAATGATTTTGATGATGACGAGCTTCGGATCATCATAAGCGATCATGATCTGGTAGGTTGTGATCTGTCCGACAAGACCTGCAGAGCCCATGCCGCTTCCCGTTGCATTATTCTGCATATTGGCAATTATGGTGGAAACCGGTCCTAAAATCGCACTCGAGAAGATGACGGGCAGCCAGATCAGCGGATGACGCATGATGTTCGGCACCTGAAGCATCGAGGTTCCAAGACCCTGTGCGACAAGGCCGCCGAATTTGTTTTCCCGATAACTTGCAACCGCGAATCCGACCATGTTGCAGCAGCAGCCGATCGTTGCGGCACCGGCGGCAAGACCGGAAAGATTCAGAATGATGCCGAGTGCAGCGGAGCTGATCGGCAGTGTCAGAACCATACCCATGACGACCGAAACAACGATGCCCATGATGAACGGCCGCTGTTCCGTTGCCCAGTTGATGATGCTTCCAAGGCCTGTCATCATCTGGGAGATCGGCGGTCCGACGAGCAGTCCGACAACGGAACCGGCTCCGATGGTGATGACCGGTGTCACGATGATATCAACCTTGGTCTTGCCGGAAACCAGATGGCCGCAGGTGATGCCTGCGAAAGCTGCGATGAAAGCGCCGAGCGGTTCGCCAGGTCCTGCCAGAACGGCATTTCCGTCCACAAAGAATGTGCCGCCGGTGATCTTGCCGGCATAACCGCCGACCATGGCGGCGACGGCTGCAGAAACCGTGACAAGCGGGCTTTCCCCATATTTCACTGCCACGCCGACACCGATACCGGCACTTGTCAGGGCTGCGGCAGCTTTTCCAAGCAGATAGATCACATTTCCGGTCGAACCGCCGATCAGAAGACCGATCTGCTGAATCATCGTACCGATAATCAGGGTTGCAAAAAGACCCTGCGTCATGCCGCCGAAGCCATCAATGAAGATGTGCGAGGCGACTTTTTTGATTGTTCGCATATGGAATTCCTCCTCATGTATGTGGTGTGTTACTGTATTCACAAGTGACTTGTCAGTCGACTTTTAGTCTATCATAAGATGGGGGCGGGTGCAATCCTTTTCCGGGGGCATAAGTTGACAAAAGAAAGGGGCACGCTTATAATTGAGACAAATTCAGAGCGCTTCCAGAAAACAGCGCAGACAGTAAAAAAGTGATAAAGGAGACGCATGGGAAAACAGAAAAAGAAACAGAAAAAACGCGGCAATCCGCTTTGGACTCTGGTATTTTTAGCGGCACTTGCTGTTTTCTGCTTTTCCGGGTACAAGCTGATCGGCATTTACCTGGATTACAAGACCGGCACGGATGAATACCGGGATCTGCAACAGTATACGACGGAAATTACAAAAACACCGGAGACACCGGCACCGACGAAAACAGAGGAGCCGCAGACGGAATCCGAACCGGCGGAGCCTTCCGAACCGGAGCCGGAACCACTGTCGTATCCGACAGAACCGCCGCTTGCCGTCGATTTTGAATCCTTAAAAGCGATTAACCCGGATGTGAAGGGATGGCTTTATATCGAAGCTCTCGACATCAGTTACCCGGTCGTACAGGGGCCGGACAACGATGCGTATCTTCATACGACGTACGAGGGAACGAGCAACTTTGCGGGTTCCATTTTCCTCGATTACCAGAATCAGGATGATTTCAGTGATGGAAACACAATCGTTTACGGTCATAATATGAAGAATCTCTCCATGTTCGGAAAATTGAAACAGATGAAGGAGCAGGAAAAATATAGGGACAGCGTCTATTTCTGGATGCTGACGCCGGAATCAAACGATGTGTACCAGATTTTTTCTGCTTTCTATACCGAGGCAGACAGTGATGTCTACACATTGTATTCCGGCGGAGGCGAAGCGTTTGTACAGTATTTGAATACGATGGCGGCGCGTTCGGAGATCCCGGTGGAGCAGCTGCCGATGGATGAAAACAGCCATATCATTGTGCTGTCTACCTGTGCGGCGAGTGATACGACCGGCCGATTTGTTGTACTGGGAGTACGACGGAACCGGTAAAGTTGTGAAAAAGCTTTTTTGAAGGCTGCATACAGGCCGCAGGTTTTAATCTGCGGAAAGAATTCGGCAACGATTTTCTGATCTTACTATAGAAGGAGGAAGGCCAGATGGAAGAGGAAAGAAAAATCGAAACATTGCAGAGAATGATTGACACGCATGAAAACATCGTATTTTTTGGCGGCGCGGGTGTATCTACGGAGAGCGGAATCCCGGATTTCCGGAGCGTGGATGGTCTTTACCATCAGAAATACGATGTTCCGCCGGAGACGATTTTAAGCCACAGCTATTTCCTTCGCTATCCGGAAAAGTTTTATGCTTTTTACCGCGACAAAATGCTTCCGGTCGGCGCGAAACCGAACGCGGCGCACAAAAAGCTTGCAGAGCTGGAAGCGGCGGGAAAATTAAAAGCGATTGTGACGCAGAACATTGACGGACTGCATCAGGCGGCGGGAAGTAAAGTAGTGTATGAACTGCATGGAAGCACACATCGCAATTATTGTATGAAATGCGGGGCATCCTGCGATGCAGAGCTGGTGAGAAGGAGCAGCGGAGTTCCAAGATGTGAAAAATGCGGAGGCATGATCAAACCGGATGTCGTACTCTACGAGGAGAGTCTGAAT
>ULSG01029439.1_pt1 | contig 21764 bp, 19 predicted proteins | sample 1956191 | NCBI WGS metagenome assembly ULSG01 (sample SAMEA4835703, study PRJEB28245) | human gut metagenome | biome: gut microbiome; material: fecal sample | place: Denmark | collected 2008 | reverse complement strand
CGGCCGCGTCTGGGAGCGCTGGGAGCTGGAAAAGGCCATGGAGTTGTACAAAAAGTATAATGTCTACGTCGTATCCGACGAGATCTGGTCGGACATCATCCTCTCCGGCCACAAGCACATCCCCACCCAGTCCATCAGTGAGGACGCCCGGATGCGCACTGCCGCCCTCTACGCCCCCTCCAAGACCTTCAACCTCGCCGGTCTCATCGGAAGCTATCACATCGTTTATAACCCGTGGTGGCGTGACCGCATCAAGAAGGAATCCTCCCTCTGCCACTACAACTCCATGAACGTCCTCTCGATGCACGCCCTTATCGGTGCCTACCGCCCCGAGGGCTATGAGTGGGCCGACGAGCTCTGTGAGACGCTGACCGGCAATGTGGATTTCGCCTGCGACTACATCGCAAAACACTTCGAGGGTGTCCATGTGACAAAGCCCGAAGGCACCTATATGCTCTTTGTAGACTGCACCGCCTGGTGCGCCGCCCACGGCAAGACCATTCAGGACGTGGAGAAAGCCTGCTGGGCCGTCGGTGCTGCCGTGCAGGACGGCGTGATGTTCCACGGCCCCTGCCATCTGCGCATCAATCTGGCCTCGCCCCGCGCCCGCATTGAAGAGGCGTTCCACCGGATGGACAAGTATGTGTTCAACGCAAAGTAATTTCAAATAAAATTTATACAACAAAAGGCCCTGAATCTGACGATTCAGGGCCTTTTGTTTCATTATTGATGCATTTTTCCCAGCCGCTCGCTCAGCGCCCGCAGGCCGTCCCGCACCTCGGCGGGCGAGACGACTTCTATCTTGCCGCCGAAGCCGCAGACCCAGCCGTAGAACTGATCGCTGACGCAGACGGGGACGTCGAAATGGAAATGCTCCTTCCCTTCCGACACGAAGATGGGCGAAGCGCCGAAGCGCTCCCGCATGGCTGATTCAAGGTCGGAAGTACACCGCAGGGTGACTCTATACTCCGGCCCGCCGAACATCTGGAAGTGCTTTTTCAGGTAGGCGGGCAGGTCGAGATCCGCGAACTGCTCTTTGCCGCGGCGGGGCTCGTCCAGCACCGTGACGCCGGCCATTTTATCCACCCGGTAATGGCGGATGCCCACCGGCTCCTTCTCATCCTGATAGGCGATGAGGTAGTAGCAGCCGTTCTCCCACGCCATCTGCCAGGGGCTGATGGTGTAAGGCGCGGGGCGTCCCGCCTTTTTGTAGCGGAAGCGCACCATCCTGCCGGTGTTGATGGCCGTAAAGAGGGCGTCCACGCTGTAAGGCAGGTCTTTGTTGGCGCTCTTGGGGCGGCCATCGACATAGACCTGACGCTGGAGCTGACTGCCCTCATACTGGGAGGCCAGCCCTTCCAGCTTATGGATGAGCTTATCACTGGACGCTTTCGAGATGACCCGGCTGGACTGGACAGCGTCCACCAGAAGCTTCAGCTCCGCCAGCTCGAAAGGCCGCGTCGCCATCCAATAGCCGCCGCTGCGGCCCCGGCGCAGCCGGATGTCATAGCCCAGCGCGTTCAGCGCGTCGATGTCGCTGTAGACGCTCTTTCGCTCGCAGAGGATGCCCTGCCGGGCCAGCAGCTCCACCAGCTGAGGCACGTTCAGCAGATGCTCCTCGTCGGTCTGCTGCTCAAAGATATGCAGCAGCGCCAACAGTTTGGATTTTTGTCCCTCCTGCTTGGGCATGGGCGGCCTCCTTTACGGTCACGAGTCCTTTTTGTCGAATGCGGCGCGGCGCTGGGTGGACAGACGGAACATCTCTTCCAGCTTGTCCCGGTCGTCGGCCACGAGGGCGTCCCGCAGCTGGTCCAGAGCGGAATCGAACTGGTCGATCTCGGCGATGAGGTTCTCCTTGTTCCAGAGGAACAGCTCCGCCCACATCTTCTCGTTGATGCGGGCGATGCGGGTCAAATCGCGGAAGGAGTCGCCCGTGTACTCGCAGAGAGAAGAGTTGTCGTTTGCACACATGAGGCTGACGGCGATGGCGTGGCAGAGCTGGCTGACGTAGCCGATCATCTTGTCGTGCTCCTGCACCGTCAGGGTGCAGATGTGGCGGAAGCCCAGCACCTCGGCCAGCTCTTTTGCCCACTGGACGGCCTCGGGGGTGTTCTTCTCGGTGGGGGTGATGATGAAGTTGGCCGGAGCAAAGCTGACCTCGGCGGCGTGCTCGACGCTGGAAGTCTCACGGCCTGCCATCGGGTGGCTGGCGATGAACTCCACACCCTCCGGACACATGGCCTGCACCGGCTCCACAAGGCCGGTCTTGACGCCGGAGACATCGGTAAAGATGCAGCCGGGCTTGATGAGATGGCCGTAGGTCTTGAACCAGTCGATGAGGGCCGTGGGGTAGAGGCCGAAGATGATGTGGTCGGCCTGCGAGACGAGGTCCTCGAAATCGTGGGTCTTGCCGGTCTCGATATAGCCGTGGTCGAGAGCGTACTGTAAGTGTCCCTCGCTGCGGTTGATGCCGTCCACATGGAATCCGGCTTTGGAAAGCTCGAGGGCGTATTTGCCGCCCAGCAGTCCGAGGCCCACGATAAGATAACGCTTTGTTTTATCCAGCATATTCTACCTCCGCGCCTAACGGCTTGATGGCTTCAAAGAAATGGGGCCAGCTCTTCTGCACGGCCTCGGCGTCGTCGATGGAGAGTTCCAGCCCGGCGGCCAGCGCCAGCACCGCAAGGCTCATCACCACACGGTGGTCGTTGTGGCCGTGGAGCGGCGCGGCGGGGGCGTGGAGCCTGTCTGCACAGCCGTGGATGGTGATGGTGCCGCCCTCGCTCTCGAGAACGCCGCCGCAGGCCCGCAGTTCGGCTTCCATGGCTGCAATGCGGTCGCTCTCCTTGATACGGAGACGTTCCGCGTTGCGGATGGTGGTGGTCCCTTCGCAAAGCAGGCCCAGGACCATCAGCACGGGGCCGAGGTCGGGGCAGTCGGCAAGGTCAATGTCCACACCGTGGAGAGGTGCTTTCTCGAACACGATGCCTGCATCGGTGGTGCGGAAGCTTGCACCACAGCGGCGCAGAATGTCGAGGATCGCGGCATCGCCCTGCAGGGTGTCGGCGGATAATCCTTTGAGGGTCACGCCGCCCTGCACCGCTCCCAGCACCGCCGGGAAGGCCGCCTGGCTGTAATCGCCCTCCACCGTGTAATCGCAAGGCCGGTATTTCTGCCCGCCCGGGATAAAGAGGGTGTTTTCGTCCTGCCAGCGGCTCTCGACGCCGAAACGGCGCTGGGCCGCCCGGGTCATCTCGATATAACTGCGGCTCTCTACCGGCGGGATCAGGTGGAGGGTGCTGTCGCCTGCCAGCAGCGGCAGGGCAAACAGCAATCCGCTGATGAACTGGCTGGACACGTTGCCCGCCAGCTCGTATTCGCTGCTTTTCAGAGTTCCTTCGACGGTCAGGCCCGCCGAAGATTGTTCAAATCGGAGAGACTGCTCCTGATACAACTTCTCGTATACTGTCTGAGGGCGTTCCATCAGCCGTCCGCGGCCAATAAAGGTCACTTTCTGCCCGGTGAGGCTGGCAATGGGGATGAGAAAGCGCAGGGTGCTTCCACTCTCACAGCAGTCCACCGGAGCGCTGACGGGCAGAAAGCTCCCCAGACCCTCCACGACGGCACGATCCGCACCGGTGCGCACTTTGGCGCAGAGCTGCCCGGCGGCGGAGAGGGTGGCAGAAATATCCTTGCTGAATTCAAGGTTTTCGATGTGGGAAGCACCCTCGGCCAGCGCCGAGCAGAGCACCGCACGGTGCGCCATGCTCTTGCTGGGTGGCGCGGTGATGGTGCCGCCGATGCCGCCGGGGGCGCGTTTTATCGTAGCATTCATATCACATATCCCGGCCAATAGCCCATGCGACCTGACGGCACTTTGCCATAGCCTGTGCAAAGGCGTCGGGGGTCAGGCACTGTGCGCCGTCGCTCCATGCGTGGCGGGGGTCGTAGTGGACTTCCACCTCAAGGCCGTCGGCACCGGCGGCGACAGCGGCGATCATCATGGGCTCCACAAGGTTTGCCTTGCCGGTAGCGTGGCTGGGGTCCACGATGACGGGCAGATGGGTCTTCTCGTGGATGATAGGCACAGCGGAGAGGTCGAGGGTGTTGCGGGTGTACTTCTCGAAGGTGCGGATGCCGCGCTCACAGAGGATGACCTGCTCGTTGCCGCCGGCCATGATGTACTCGGCGCTCATGATCCACTCTTCGATGGTGTTGCAGAGGCCGCGCTTGAGCAGAACGGGCTTGTGCATCTTGCCCACAGCCTTGAGCAGCTGGAAGTTCTGCATATTGCGGGCGCCGATCTGCACCACGTCCACATACTCCTCGAACTCGGGGATGCGTTCCTCGCTCATCAGCTCGGAGACGATGGGCATACCGGTGGCCTCGCGGGCCTTTACCATGTCAAGGATGCCCTCAGTCTCGAGGCCCTGGAAGGAGTAGGGAGAGGTGCGGGGCTTGTAAGCGCCGCCGCGGAAGAGGGTCGCGCCGCCGGCCTTGACGCCCTGTGCGATGCGGAGGGCCTGCTCTTCGCTCTCGATGCTGCAGGGGCCGGCCATGACAGCGATCTTCTCCTTGCCGCCGATCTTCACGCCGCCGCAGTCGATGACGGAATCTGCCGGGTGGAAGAGGCGGTTGGCACGCTTATAGGGGGCAGAAACACGGGTCACGTTGTCGATCCAGGGGTTGGCGAGGACGTCGCGCTCGTCGATCTTGGTGGTATCGCCCACGAGGCCAAAGACATTATAGTCCTTGCCGGTGATGAGGGTGACGTCGAGGCCCTGCTTTTCGAAGCGGTCAACGATTTTCTCGAGTTCTTCCTTCGGGGTACCCTTTTTGGTGGAGATGATCATAAGATTTTTCCTTTCTATCCTTCTTTTCCGCGCCCTCTTTGCTCCGCTTTCCAGCAGAAGAGAGTCGATTTTTACATCACTAAATGGGTGTGCGCACTGCCGTCCAGCCGCAGCAGCTGGGCCAGATAGGCGGCAGCGTGGAGATAGCCGCTGATGCCCTCGCCGATGAAGTGGCCCTGACAGCCGAACGAGACGATGTCCGTCTTGCGGAAGGGCTCGTGCTCGTCGGGCTCGCTGAGCAGCACTTCCACGGCAGGCACGCCGCAGAGGCGCAGCGCGTCGAGGATGGCGACGCTGTAGTGGGCGTAGCCGCCGGGATTCAGGATGATACCATCGGCCCGGTCTGCGGCAGACTGGATCTCGTCGATGAGGTCGCCCTCGTGGTTGGACTGGAAAAATTCCACTTCCATGCCCATCTGGGTACAGCACAGCTCGAGGTAATCCAGCAGACCGTTATAATCCAGCTGACCGGCCACACCCGGCTCGGTGAAGTGCATCATGTTGAGGTTGGGGCCGTTAATGACTAAAAATTTCATCCAGTGCCTCCATTGCGGCGGTCACGGCGTCTTCCACCGTGCCGCTGTTCGGAATAACGGCGTCTGCCGCCGCGAGATACAGGGGGCGGCGCTCCGCCTCCATCTTTTTCAACGCCTCGGTGCTGGACGAGAGCGGACGTCCGCCGCCCACCGTCAGCGCATCCAGGGGCCGGTCGAGGAAGAGCACGACGCCGTTCTGATGCAGCGCCCGCAGATTCTCGCCCCGCTTGATGATGCCGCCGCCGCAGGAGAGCAGCTGTCGTCCCTCTTTGGCAAAGCGGGCGGTCTGGGCGGATTCCTTCGCGCGGAAGCCGTCCTCGCCCTCGGCGGCGAAGATGTCGGGGATGCTGCGGCCATCAACCTTGACGATCTCCTCGTCGAGGTCGATGAACTTTTTGCCCAGCTTTTCGGCCAATGCACGGCCCACGGTAGATTTTCCGCTGGAGGGCATTCCGATGAGGGCCACGTTGAGCATATCGCGGCGGAGTGCGGCAGTGATGCGGCCGATCTCCCCTGCTGCGTCGTCGAACTTCCGGCTGAGGAAGTATTCGGCGGCGTACACGGCCTGCGCCACCAGCATCTCGAGGCCGCCCACAGCCACCGGGACCCCGGCCTCTTCGGCCCGGAGGATGAGTTCCGTCTTATCGGGGTTGTACACCACGTCCAGCACAGCTTCCAGCCCGGGCATTTTTGCCACGTCCAGACTGCACACGCCCACGTTGGGGTACATTCCGGCGGGGGTGGTGTTGATGACGATTTGTGCGCCGCTGAACACAGCCTCTTCATAGGAGAGCTTGCCTTTGGCGGCGTCCGGCGTCCGGCTGACGGTGAGCACTCTGGCCGCACCCTTGTCGCGGGCGACGGCGCTGGTGGTGTTGTGGGTGCCGCCGGTGCCGAGGATGAGGACGGTTTTGCCCGCAAAATCGACGCCGTGGGCGTCGCACAGGTGGGAAAAGCCGAGATAATCGGTGTTGTAGCCGTAGAGCAGGCCATTCTTGTTGACCACAGTGTTCACCGCGCCGATGGCCTTGGCACGGGGGTCGATGTAGGTGCAGTATTCCATCACCAGCCGCTTATAGGGGATGGTGACATTGATGGCCTTGAACTGCCGCCTGGTCAGGAAAGCCCGGGCCTCCTCTTCGGTGGGAAGCGGGCAGAGGTCGTAGCGATAGCCGCAGAGCATCTCATGGATGATCTTCGAGTAGGAATGGCCCAGTTTCGAGCCGATGAGTCCGTATTCCATCACAGTCCCTCCCTGCGGTAGCTGGTGGGCCGCTCCATCCATGCGGTGCCATAGCGGGCGGTCATCAAATCGCCCACAGCCAGCGCGGCGGCGCAGGTCTGGACGATGGCGGCGCGAGGCACGATGCAGGGGTCATGACGGCCCTGAATGGAGAGGGGCGCGTCCTGCTTTGCAATGTAATCCACCGTCTCCTGCTCTTTGTAGATGCTGGGCGTCGGCTTGACAGCGGTGCGGAAGACGACAGGCATTCCGTTGGTGATGCCGCCGTTGATGCCCGCGTTGTGGTTGGTGGCCGTGACCACCGAATCGCCCTTCATGCGGAAGGCATCGTTGGCCTCAGAGCCTTTCAGGTCGGCGAAGCCGAAGCCGGTGCCGAACTCAATGCCCTTCACGGCAGGCACCGAAAACGCCATGTGGGAAATAAGGCTCTCCACGCTGTCAAAATACGGCTCGCCCACACCGGCGGGCAGGCCGAGAATGGCTGTTTCAAGGATGCCGCCCACGCTGTCGCCCTCCGAACCGGCGGCACGGATGGCCGTTTTCATCGGCTCTTCGACGGAAGCATCCAGCAGGGCGAAGCCCTCGTCCCTGCTTTCCAGCACGCTCACCTGAGCGGCCAGTGCGGCGGCATCGTCCAGCGCAAAGGGCGTATCGGAAATGCCGGCACAGCGGGCGATGTGGGTGGTGATGTCGATGCCGGCGCGGTTCAGCGCACCCAGCACGATGGCACCGCCTGCCACCAGCGCGGCAGTGATGCGGCCCGAAAAGTGTCCACCGCCCCGGGCGTCCTGAAAGCCGTGGTATTTGGCGTAGGCGGTATAGTCCGCGTGGCCGGGGCGAAGAAGGTCAGCCGTCTTGGCGTAGTCGCCGCTGCGGATGTTCTGGTTCTCGATCATCAGCGCGATGGCCGTGCCGGTGGTGTGACCGTTCACGACGCCGGAGAGCAGCTGTACGTTATCGGCCTCCACACGGGGCGTCGAAAGCCCGTCGCCCCGGGCGCGGCGCTTATCCATGCAGGCGGCAATGAATTCCTTATCCACCGGCACACCAGCGGCCATGCCGTCCAGCACACCGCCGATGGCCCTGCCGTGGCTCTCGCCGAAGATGGTCAGCGCCAATGCGCTGCCAAAGGTGTTTTTCATGGCTTTAGTCCTCCATGCCCAGCAGGGGGCGCAGACCCTCCACCGGGATGGTCTCCGCGCGCCAGCAGCCCAGACCCGGCACCTTGATGACGGTGATCTGGCCGCCCTGTGCCTTTTTGTCGTGGAGCATCTCGGCGTAGACCTTGTCCTTATTGTAGGCGGTACGCAGGGGCAGGCCCAGACGGCGGTAGACCGCACGGACGCGCTTCTGCAGTGCCTTGGACTCGATCATCGGCAGCATCCCCAGAGCCACGCACTCGCCGTGGTAGAGGCCCACGGTGCGGCGTCCCTTGACGCCCTTGACGGCCTCGATGCCGTGGCCGATGGTGTGGCCGAAATTGAGGGCCTTGCGCATTCCATGCTCCGTCTCGTCCTGTTCGACGATGCTCTTTTTGAAACGGAGGCTGCGGTAGATGATCTCGCCGATCTGCTCGTCGATGTCGCCCTTTTCAAAGATGGCGAACAGTTCCGGGTCGGCCAGCAGACTGGCCTTCACCGACTCGGCCAGACCGTTGATGTACTGGCGGCGGGGCAGGGTGGCGAGGGTGCTGGGGTCTACGATGACCAGCTTGGGCTGCCAGAAGGAACCGACGATGTTCTTCGTCTCCCCCAGATCCACAGCGGTCTTGCCGCCGATAGAGGAATCGATCATCGAGAGGGTGGTGGTGGGGCAGTTGATGAAGTCGATGCCGCGCATATAGATGGAAGCAGCAAAACCCGCCAGATCGCCCACGACGCCGCCGCCGACGGCGATGACGAGGTCGCCGCGGCCCATGTTGAACTCGAGCATCTGGCGCAGGACACTTTCGAGGATCTTCATGCTCTTGCTGGCCTCTCCCTGCGGGACAGTAATAATTTTTGCGTCGCGGCACTGGTCGGCCACACGCTGTGCGTACTCGGCGGGAACGCCTGCGTCCGTCACCACAGCCACCCGGCGGTCGAGGCGGGCAAACTGGTACAGATTTTCCAGTGCGCCGTTTTTCAGGATGATGTCATAGCTGCGCTCACCCAGATTCATGGTGAGCTTGGTGCCGATAAATCCACTCATTTTGTATACACTCCTAACAGCCGCACCGTGCGGCAGGTATGGTCCAGCTCACGCAGCAGCGCGGCGGTCTCGTCGGCGGAGGGGTCGCCCACCAGCTCGACGTAAAAATAATAATCAAAGGGGACATGGGGCAGCGGACGGCTCTTGATGGACTCCATGTCGTAGCCGAAGCGGCCAATGACCTGGATGACCTCAGCCAGCTTGCCGGGTTTGTTGTCCAGTGTGAACAGCAGCGAGAAGCGGTTGCCCGCGGTGGGCTTTTCGCGGCTGAGGACGATGAAGCGGGTGGTGTTGTCGCCGTCGGTGTTGATGCTGGGGACGAGGACTTCCAGCCCGTAGAGGGCGGCTGTCTCGGCGCTGGCGATGGCGGCTTTGGACGGGTCGCCCGACTCGGCCACGAACTTTGCGGCCATGGCCGTGTTGGGCATGGCCGTGGCGGGCAGACGGAACTGCTTTAAGAACGTCTCACTCTGGGCGATGGCCTGCTGATGGCTGTAAACGTGCTTGAGCTGGGCCAGCTGGGTGCCGGGCAGGACGAGCAGGTTCTGGGAGATGGGCAGGTCGTAGACGTCCACCACCCACAGCTCGGGGTGGTTGTAGCACAAGTCGAGGACAGCGGAGACATCGCCTGCGTGGCTGTTCTCAAACGGCACAACGCCGTGGGCGGTGTCGCCCCGGCTGACGGCATCGAACACCTCGTCCCACGTCGGGTAGCTGACGGCCTCCGCGTGGGGGAAGAGCGCCCGCAGCGCGATGTGGGCGAAAGCGCCTTCCACGCCCTGATAGGCGGCGCGGTTCCGGCCCAGCACCTCAGCTTCGTACTGCTTGGCGACATCCATCATGTTCTGGACATGGTCTTTATAGTAAGGCCGGAGGGCAGCGTTCTGGATGCGGGCCGCAGCTTTTTCCAGCACCACCGCCTCCCGCGCGGCGTCAAAAATCGGCAGGCCGTGGGCCTGTTTGTATTGGGCGACGCTGAGCACAGCGGCCATCCGCCGCTCAAACAGGGCGGCAAGCTGCGCGTCCACCGCGTCGATCTCGGCGCGGGCTTGTTCCAGTGTGTCCATCTTTCCACATCCTTTGGGTAAAATTTCAGTTCTTACAGCGATGATACCTAGTAAGTATACCATAACCCGGATGAGGAAACAACAAGCCCGGCTCTCTTTGAGGGTAGATAATATTTCAAATCCGGGGCCGTCAACGCGAAGAGATTGCAACAGGGGGACCCTCCTGTTTCCGGGGCCTGCGCTGTGTTTTATGCCCTGCGCCCTCCTATTACTCTGCGCTAACATCTGACATAAAAATCATAAATTTGACTTTATACCACGGCAAGTTATAATGAAATTGTCAACAGAAAGGAGGCAATTTCAGTGAAAATCACCGCAAATAATTTTTTCACCACCTCGGACGGCATCCACATTTATTTCGAAGACCGAGGTTCCGGGCTTCCTATCGTGATGGTCCCCGGATTTTTATGCACCACCAAATTTTTCGAAAAAAACGCTGAGGTCCTCTCCAAAGAGTTCCGCGTCATCACGATGGACCCCCGCGGACAGGGCAACTCCTCCAAGACCTGCCAGGGCAACACCATCCGCCGCAATGCGCAGGACATCAAGGAGCTCATCGACCATCTCGGTCTGGAGCACGTCGTCCTGCTGGGCTGGTCGCTGGCCTCCTCCATCGTTGTCAGCTATGCAGCCGAATTTGAGCAGTACAAGCTCAACGGCCTCGTGACGATGGACGGCTCGCTGTATCCGTTCTCGGACGCCGACTGGAACCACCACCGCGGCCGTGACTACAACCTGCAGAACTGGTTCGACACCTACCTGCCTCTTTACTACGACCCCAAGCTCTTCTACGACAAATTCATCGCCCGCGTTTCCTGTGCGGAGGGAATGGACGATGAGATTCGGGCCTGGTTCGAGGCCGAGTGCAAAAAGACGATGCCCTGGACGGCGCTGGAACTGCACTACGACTTCTGCCTGACCGATAATTTCAGCAATCTGAAAAAGATCACCGTTCCTTACGCCGTATTCGGCGCACAGTCCAAAGCCTACGGTCTGGACATGGTAGACCGCTTTGCTGCCGAAGTGCAGGGCTACAGTGAGGCCCACAAGTTCTACAAGAGCGGCCACCTGATGTTCCTGTACGAGGCGGAAAAGTTCAACGCCTGTCTCGCTGACTTTGTGCGGAAAGCCGACGCGCTCTCCCGCCAAAAATAAAAACACCACACGAAAAAGGAGGAAAAAACAATGCTGCTCGCGCTCACAGGTTTCGTCATGATAGGCCTGCTGATGTACTTCCTGCTGAAGGGAAAGGCCATCCCCGTGACCCTTTTCGTCGTCCTTCCCATCATCGGTGCACTCATCAACGGCTTCGGCATCGCAGACATCACCGATTACATCAAATCCGGCGTCTCCACCACCTGGGGAATGGCCGCCCTGTTCGTCTTCGTCATCACCTACTTTGGCATCATGACCGATGTCGGTATGTTTGATAAGCTGGTCAAAAAGCTCATCAAGATCGCCAACGGCCGGGTATTGGGCATCCTTCTGGTCGTCGTCCTCGTCTCCATCCTGGGCCATCTGGACGGCAACAGCCCCACGACCTACCTCATCGTCATCCCCGCAATGGCACCCCTGTGCAAAAAGCTGAACATCCGCATCAGCACCATCATGATGGTCTGCACAGCCACCATCACCGTCATGAACCTCGTACCCTGGGGCGGCGTGCTCAACCGTCAGTCCATCACGCTGGCGATGGATTCCAACGAGTTGTGGCATATGTATCTGCCCCTGCAGGTCTGCGGCCTCGTCTGCTGTGTCGGTCTGGCCGTTATCATGGCTCGTGTCGAAGTCAAGCGCGGTGCCGGTAAGATCGACGTCTCTGCCACGCAGGAAGAAGAAGCTGAAGTCGTAGATAAAGCCGCTGCGAAGCTCCTTCGCCCCAAGCTGCTCTGGTACAACGTCCTGCTGACTGTCGTCGTCTTCGTGCTCCTCTTCACCACCAAGCTTCCCAACTACTTTATCTTCATGCTGGGCTGCGTGTTCGCCCTTGTCGTCAACTTCCCTGACCCCAAAGAGCAGGAAGCCCGTCTCGCCGCACACGCTCCCAAAGCCATCTCCCTGGTCGCCACCGTTCTGGCCGCCGGCGTCATGGTCGGCATCCTGAACAATACCGGCATGATCGTCGCCATGGCAGAGTTCATCATCAACATCCTGCCCGCCGCACTGGCCAAGCATCTGCACCTAGTCTTTGCCTTCCTGGGCGGCTTCATCGGTCTGGCCGTCTCTCCTGACCCACTGTACTACGGCATCCTGCCCGTTCTTATCGAGGTCTGCGGCAACTACGGCATCCCTGCCACCAGCGTCGCCATCGCATTCGGCGTCGGCGCAGACTCCTGCTTCACGATGGCACCGGTCATCGCCTCCACCTACCTCGGCCTGGCCGTGTCCGGTATGTCCCTGAAGGACGTCATGAAGACCAACTTCCTCCCCCACTGGATCATCGGCCTCATCATGATCGTCTTCGGCTGCCTCATCGGCACCATTGTCGTCTGAACCGTATTCTCGCTCCTTCCTCTTCCCGGAACTGGCCGGTGCTCTGCATCGGCCAGTTCCGCTTTTCATTTTTCCCATTTTGCGCTATGATAAAAGCGACGAAACGCCCTCTCTGGCAGAATGGAGCTGTCTCATGGAATACCGAGATTTTGAATATGTTCTAACCATCTATCAGGAAAAAAGCCTCTCGAAAGCCGCCGAAAAGCTCTATATCACCCAGCCTGCCCTCAGCATTTTCCTCACACGGCTGGAAACGCAGCTTCAGACCCGGCTTTTCGAGCGCACCAAACGTGGACTTGTCCCTACCTACGCAGGCCAGAAATACATCGAATTTGCCCGTCAGTCCATCGCGCTTGGCCACAGCTTCGACCAGGAGCTGTGTGAGATACAGGCCGAGCGCAAAGGCATCCTTCGTCTCGGGACTTCTCCCCATATCGGCTCCATCGTTCTGCCCGAGATGCTTTTTTCTTTCCAGAACCGCTATCCGAACATCCAGCTTGCCATCACAGAGGGGACTTCCCTCACGCTGGAAAAGCTCATCGACAACAACGAGCTGGATCTGGCGCTCATGCATCTTCCTCTGCTCTGCGAGCACGCAGGCTATACCCGCGTCAGCGACGACCGCTATGTCATGGCAATAGCGAAAGACAATCCCCTCACCCGCAAAGCCTACTCCAAACCCGGCTTTGCGCACCTCTTTCTCGACCCGGCGCTGGCCGCAGAGCAGCAGTTCATCCTCGCCCACCCTCAGCAGCGCGTCCGGCAGATCTCCGACCGCATCCTCCGCCATGCAGGCATCGTGCCGAAGATCCGGCTGGAGACCAGCAGCATCCAGAGCGCCCTCTGCTTTGCATCCAACGACCTCGGCATCACCTTTGCGCCAGAAAGCTATATCCCCCTTTTCAATGCACAGAAAGAACTCGCCTATTTCTATCTGGAAGATAAATATGAAGCGTTCTGGACCTTCTGCGTCGTCTATCCTCAGAACGTCACACCCTCCACTCCGGCCCGCTTCTTTTTGCAGGAAACACAGCGGCTCTTTGGCCGATAACCAAAACGCCCCCTCCGGCATTGCCGGAGGGGGCGTTCTTGCTTATTTGCGCAGGTCTTCCCTGCTGCGGGGGGTGCCGAACACCCGGCCATAGGGGTTGTCGAGGTCGGCAGCCTTCAGAGATGCAGTTTTTTCGGCAGGCTTTTCAGGGATGCTGAGATGCTTTGCCTTCCCCTTGGAGAGAACACGGTACCGCATGGCTCAGCCCTCCGGGGTTGCCGTGGAGGCAGCGCCTTCGGTCAGCTTCTGCCAGAATTCTTCGCCTCCTGCGAGGTTATCAGCAGTGCCGCTGTTCCACGCGCCCCGCATTCCCACATAGAACTGGGACATATACTCCTGACTGGAACCACTCCTGCTCTGGGTGGTATCGGGGCCGTAATCACCGAGGTCGAGGCCAGTCAGGACCGGGCAGTCATCCCACTTGTACACCATGTTCCACCAGTCCTCGTCGCTGTCGGCGGCGGGCAAAGTGCCGTCGAGATACCGCAGCGAGCCGGTGCTTTCTTCAAAGCCCGCCGGGTCCCAGAGCAGAAAGACAGAGCTGAGGCCGCCCTGTACATCGGTGGCCAGCTTGGTAGTTCCAGCCATGGTCAGATAGGCGGCACTCTCGGTCTGGGTCTCAGTGTCGGAGTAGTCGAGAGTGTAGACGTTGAGGGTCACGACCACCTTGCCGTCGCCGTTGCGGTCTTCGCCGTAGGCGGCCAGTGCATCCTGCAAAGCGTTCACGGTGTCCTCGGGCAGATAGTAGGGGGCCACCACGGCCACGTTATAATCGGGCTTGGTGACAAAGAAATACTGTCCGATGAAGTTGTAGGCCACAAAAGCCGCGGCGATGCCGATGATGATGACCCATTTCAGGTTATAGTCCCACCAGTTGGCCCAGCGCTCCTTGCGGGTGTACTGTCTTTCCTTGCGAGGGGCAATGTCTTTCGGGTCGATGTCGCGCTCGTAACGGTAGCTTGCCATGAGGCAGTGTCCTCCAAAAAAGTTATAACTCTGCCAGAATGGTCTGGCGGACGGCGTCAGGCAGCTGCTTCTGCTCGGCCCGGCTCATGTCTGCCGTCTGGATGGGCGGCAGCACCCGGACGTGTACCGTTCCGGGGGTGGCACGGTTGCCGTGGGCCTCGAACAGGCCCCGTGCGCCGGAGATGGCCACCGGCACCACCGGCGCGCCGGTCTTGACCGCAATGCGGAAGGCACCGGCCTTGAACTCACCGGCGCCGCCCTCTTCGCCCTTGTAGCGGGTGCCTTCAGGGAAGATGATGAAGCTCCGGCCGCTCTCCACGATGGCGGTGGCGTCGTTCAACGCGCGCACCGAGGCGCGGACATCGTCGCGCTGGACGAAAACGCAGCCCAGCAGCTTCATCCAGCGGTTGAGCAGAGGAATTTTTCCCAGCTCTTCCTTGGCGAGGATGCCGTAGGGCTCATCAAGGCCGGCCAGCAGCAGCGGGATGTCATAATAACTGCGGTGGTTCGCCACAAAGACGCTGGGGCCATCCTTCGGGATGTTGTCCAGTCCCTCGACGCTGAGCCGGACGCCGGTGACGTTCAGGATGCCTTTGCTCCAATGGGGGATGTGCTTTTTTACCAGCTGGCGCACCGGCTCGGTGTCGCCTGCGGCCAGCGCACGCTCGGCTTTGCACAACACACTGTAATGGACGATCATGTACCCGAACAGATAAACGAATAACGCAATGGTGCGGAAAATGCTCACAGAGCGATACCTCCTTCTGGCTCAAAAAGCCGTTTCTATTGTATCACACTCCGCCCCAAAAAGGGAGAGGAAATACTTTTTTTACATTTAGAGGGCTTTGCGGCTTGCAAAATCCACAAAATCCGGGTATATTTATAATCAGAAAGCCAGCACAATGGCGCTTCCTGCCAAAACCGCGCTGTGCAATGTAAGCCGTCTTTCGGGACGGCGAGAGAGGATAACCATACAACATGAGTCTGTTTCCTTCTGCAAACGATTTCAAGTCCGGGCCGGGCGTCGAAAAGGACGCCCCCCGCAAGACCGGCGTAGGCCGCTTCTTCGAGCTGGTGGGCCGGGATATGAGCGGGATGTTCCTTGCAAACCTGCTCACCTGTCTAGGCTTTCTGCCCGTCATCTGTCTGGTGTACATCGGCTTCCTGATGAACAGCCTGCCCGTCATGGTGCTCAGCGCCGCCGTGGGCGGCATCCTGGCCGGTCCGGTGCTGGCAGGCATGTACGACACTGTCCTGCGCGCTCTGCGCGATGAGGCCGGTTACTGGTGGACCACCTACCGCAAGGCCTTCAAGCAAAACTTCAAAGCCAGCATCCTGCCGGGCGTGCTCTACTGCGTCGTGGTCACGGTGCAGATCTTCCTCGTGTACTTCTGCTTCAACCTGCTCTACCACGGCACCAACGTCGGCGTAGGCATGTGGGTGGCCACGGTGCTCAACCTCGTCATCTTCCACATGCTGTTCTCCTACATGTGGCCCCAGGTGGTCCTGCTGGACCAGCCTTTCGGCCAGACGCTCAAGAACAGCGTCAACTGCATGATCGCTTTCCTGCCCCACGCACTGGCTGCGTCTCTCGTGACGGTACTGTTCTGGGGCCTCGTCATCCTCTGTATGCCGCTGGGCCTGCTGCTCATGCTGGTGTTCGGCTTCTGGTTCCAGGTGGAGATCACCAGCCAGATCGTCTACGGCGACCTCGACCGGGTGTTCCACATCGAGGAGAACATCCGCCAGCTCCACGACGCCGAGTATGAAGCCGAGATGGCCGAGGAGCGCAGCGACGACGAGGAATAAACGACACACCGACGCGGAAAGGGGATGCGTGCAATGGAACAGCGGAACAATCTGGTGCTGCAGGGCACGGAGACATTTTCCCGCGGACAGCTCGATAATGTAGCGCTGGACAACGGCAGCGTCGTGCTGGACAGCGTGGCCGGGCGGTACCTGCAATACGGCAGCTACACGACGCCCGAATTCGCCATGCCGGCCTTCTGCAACCTGAACGTCAGCTGGAACGCCCACGCGCCCCAGAACACGATGGTGGAGGTACGCTGCCGCGTCTACGCAGGCGGCAGCTGGACGGGCTGGATGAGCTTTGGCAAGTGGGCGCCGGATTACCCCCGGGCCAGCATCAGCACCCACAGCGACGACGGCCTCATCTTCCTGATGGGCGACACCGTGACGGTGGCGCTGCCCGGCGGCGGCACCGGCGTCCAGCTTCAGGTCAATCTTTCGACCAACGACGACAAAGTCACCCCGGCGCTCCGGCTGCTGGCGGCGGCGGTCCGCCCCCTTGCGTGGGATAAGCAGAGCGGCCCCCCCATCAACCGCCGCCTGTACTTACCGGAATACTGCCTCTCGGCCCATGACCCCAGCTTTGGCCGGGACATGGACCTGCCGCTGGTGATGGCGGCCCTGATGAACCGCTGGGGCGAGGACATCCTGCCCGAAGAGGTGGCCTACGTCATGGAGGACAAGACCACCGGCAGCACCAGCAACGGCGCTTTCGCCGCCGCGGCAGCGGGCTGCTGCGGTTTTCCCTGCTGGCAGGCGTGGATGGACCTGCAGGATCTGCGGGAGCAGATACACGACGGCTGTTCTGTGGCCGTGCGCATCGAGCGCCGCATCCGGGGCCAGCGGGACCCCATCGGGGTCTGGATGGGTCTGCGGGGCTTCGGCCACGACGACGCGGTCCTCGCCGATTATGTCCTGCTCAACGACCCTACCGCCGACAGCGACGGGGCCGTGAACTGCACGATGGCGGTGACGGATTTTGCCCGCTACTTCACCGGGCGGGCCATCGCTCTCCGCCCTAAGCCCCGGGACACCGAGGCCAACCGCCCCCGGCGGGTCTCCTGCGACTTTGTGTACAGTGCTGAGGATGACTGCTGGTATCTGGCTCAGAAAGGCCAGCGGCAGCTGCTCCCGGCAGAATTTTCCGGCTGGGCGGCCTGCAGCCCTCACGACGGAGTAGCCCACGCCACCACAGCCCACCGCACCTTCCGGCGGATGGAGCGGACACGGACAGGCGGCTTCCGCTTCCCGCCCGAGCAGACCGACGCAGGCGGGCGGTGCAGCGTTTACATCGTGGACCAGACCGGCACCATGCAGTTTGCAGAGGTGCGCCTGCCTGCGCCTCCGCCGCCCGCGCTGCCACTATTGGAAGCAAACCAAAGCACCGAGCCTTCTGTCTCCTGAGAGGCAGCACAGCCAAGAGCTTTTTGGGATAAATCATCAACATGGGAGGAACATATTATGGCAAAGACGATCATCACTTTGGGCCGTGAGTACTGCACCGGCGGACGCTACATCGCCAAGGACGTAGCACGCGCACTGGGCATCAAGCTCTACGACAAGGAACTGATCACGATGGCCGCCAAGAATTCCGGACTGTCCGAGGAGGCCGTGGCCGCCAGCGAGAAGCGGCACACCCACAGCCTGCTGTACAGCCTGTATACGATGGGCAATGACCTTCCGCTGGGCGACCAGGTCTTCATCCTGCAGAGCCGCATCATCAAGCAGCTGGCCGACGAAGGCCCCTGCGTCATCGTGGGCCGCTGCGGCGACTATGTCCTGCGCGACCGCAAGGACGTGCTGCGCATCTTCGTCTACGCCCCCAAGGAGTGGCGTCTGGCTTACGGCAAGGAGAACAATATGCTGCAGGCCAAGGACGAAAAGGGCATCAAGGACGAGATTGACAAGACCGACCGCAACCGTGCCGCCTACTACAACTACTACACCCAGAACCGCTGGGGCGATGCCCACAACTATGACCTCGCCATCAACGCCGCACTGGGCCATGACGCCTGCGTGAACATGATCCTTGCCGCCGCAGAGGCCAAGGAGAAGGCTATGGAGGGCTGATGCCCGCCGCCCCGGAAGGGGCAAAATAAATAATGATGCTGCGTGGGTGGGGTGCTTTTGCGCTCTGCCCACGTTTGCGGCATAGAAGAACTCTGCATCCCCAAGTCATCAACATCAAAAGGAGAAATCGTGGAAAACAAGCAGTCCTTATCCTCTCCCGCCGGTGAGCGGGAAAACATCATGGGTACCATGGACATCAACCCTCTGCTCATCAAGCTCAGTGTGCCGATGATGGTATCCATGCTGGTGCAGGCCCTCTACAACGTGGTGGACTCGATTTTCGTGTCCCACGTCAGCGAGAGCGCCCTGACCGCCGTTTCGCTGGCGTTCTCTTTGCAGAACGTCATGATCGCCGTGGGCGTCGGCACCGGCGTGGGCGTCAACGCCCTGCTGTCCAAGAGCCTCGGCGAAAAGAACCAGGAACGGGCCAATAAGACCGCCGAGAACGGCATCTTCCTGTCCCTGTGCAGTTACGCCGTCTTCCTCGTCATCGGCCTCACCTGCATGAAACCCTACTTCTACGCACAGACTTCGGACATGGACATCGCCCGGCAGGGCATCCAGTATCTGCAGCTCTGCTGCGTGCTCAGCCTCGGCCTCTTTACCCAGACCATGGGCGAGAAGCTGCTGGCCGCCACCGGCCGCACCCATCTGAGCATGATAAGCCAGCTGGTGGGCGCTGTCGTGAACATCGTTCTCGACCCCATCTTCATCTTCGGCTACTGCGGCGAGGCCCTGTCCGGCACCACCGGCGCTGCCGCGGCCACCGTCATCGGCCAGTTCTGCGGCGCGGGCATGACGCTGTACTTCAACCTCAATAAGAACCCCGACATCCAGATCAGCTTCCGGGGCTTCCGGCCCAGCGCAAAGGCTATCGGCCGCATCTACACCGTCGGCCTGCCCAGCATCGCCATGCAGTGCGTGGGCAGCGTGATGACCTTCTTCATGAACCAGATCCTGATGGCCTTCTCGGCCACGGCTGTCGCCGTCTTCGGCGTCTACTTCAAGCTGCAGAGCTTCGTGTTCATGCCCATCTTCGGCATGAACAACGGCATGGTCCCCATCATCAGCTACAACTACGGCGCACGGAAGCCGGAGCGGGTCAAAAAGACCATCCGCCTCGCAGTCTTCTACGCCGAGTGCATCATGCTGGTGGGCTTCTGCATCTTCCAGTTCCTGCCGGATAAGCTGCTGGGCCTCTTCGCCGCCAGCGACGCCATGCTGGCCATCGGCGTCCCGGCGCTGCGCATCATCTGCCCCCACTTCCTGCTGGCGGGTGCCGGCATCGTGCTGAGCTCGGTGTTCCAGGCGCTGGGCAACGGCGTGTTCAGCCTGACCGTCTCCATCTGCCGTCAGCTGGTGGTGCTCATCCCCGCTGCATGGCTGCTGAGCCGCACCGGCGAGGTGAACATGGTCTGGTGGGCCTTCATCATCGCGGAGGTGGTCAGCCTTGCGCTGAGCCTCGTTTTCATGGCCCGCATCAACCGTACCGTTATCGTCCCGCTCTCCGAAAAGCAGGACGCAGCCGTATAACCTGAAAGGAACGTGAACTCTATGGCAAAAAAGCTGAAGTGGAACCTTATCCTCATGAGCCTGCTCTATCTGGCGCTGGGCATCTTCCTGCTGATGGTGCCTGGCACGGCCCTCAACGTGGTCTGCTACGCGCTGGGCGGCGTGGTGCTGGCCTGCGCGGCAGTGCAGCTGGTGCGGTATTTTGTCGTAGAGCGCGGCGTGTTCCAGAGCCAGCTCACCCTCATCTCGGGGCTTGTCTGTCTGGCGCTGGGCGCATTCCTCATCATCCGCAGCGATGTGGTGGTGCGGGTGCTGCCCATCGTGTTCGGCCTGTTCGTCATCTTTGACAGTCTGGGCCGCATCCAGAACGCTCTCGAGCTGCGCCGGTGCGAGTATTCGAGCTGGAAGGTTTTTCTGCTGCTGGCCGTGCTCAGCGTCGTGCTGGGCATCGTGATGGTGGTGGACCCCTTCGGCACCATGGAGACGCTGGTGATGGCCATCGGCCTCATCCTCATCCTGGAAGGCGCACTGAACCTGCTGAGCGCCCTGTACACCATGCTGGCCGTCCGGCGCTTTATAAAGCTGCATCCGGAGACCCAGTCCATGCTGGAAGCTATTACCGGCCAAGATCTGAACGGCGACGGCGTCATCGCCCCGGATGTCTCCCACGCAGATGTGGAGTCCACCGCTGTGGAGCTCGACTATGTGGATGAGAGCGCCGAGGTGGAGCAGGAGAACAAATAACGTTAGCGGGCTTGCCCTCTCCGTCTGCTCCCGATAGGCGAAAGGCTAATCCTCTGCTGAAAAACGAAACCCAAAATCAATTCAACATAAAGGATAAAAAGAGTTATGGAAAAGTACGATCTCATCATCGTTGGTGCCGGTCCTGCCGGCATCTTCACCGCTGTGGAGCTGCTGCGCCGCGGCAGCAAGAAGCACATCCTGCTGGTGGAAAAAGGCAAGCCGGTGGAAAAGCGCCACTGCCCCAAGGCCGAGATCGGCCACTGCGTCAACTGCCGCCCCACCTGCGCCATCACCACCGGCTTCTCCGGTGCAGGCGCCTTCTCCGACGGCAAGCTGAGCCTCTCCTATGAGGTCGGCGGCGACCTGCCCAGCCTCATCGGCGAAGAGTTTGCACAGGAGCTCATCGACTACACCGACAAGATCTACCTCGAGTTCGGCGCTGACCCCCATGTGGAGGGCATCTACACCGGCGAGGACATCAAGGAGATCCGCAAGAACGCCATCCACGCCGGTCTGAAGCTGGTGGACTGCCCCATCCGCCACCTCGGCACCGAGAAGGCACAGCAGCTCTATCTCGCCATCCAGAACTATCTGGCTGACAACGGCGTGGAGATGCTCTTCTCTACCGAGTGCGAGAACATCATCCTCGAAAACGAGGAGTGCAAGGGCGTGCTGCTGCGTCAGGGCAACGGGGAGCCCCGCGCCGTCTACGGCGACACCGTGGTCATCGGCACCGGCCGCCGCGGCGCAGACTGGCTTGAGAAAATTTGTGCAGAGCACCATATCGCCCACAAGCCTGGCACCGTGGACATCGGTGTCCGCGTCGAGTGCCGCAACGAGGTCATGGAAAAGGTGAACAAGGTACTGTATGAGTCCAAGCTCATCGGCTACCCGAAGCCCTGGAAGAACAAGGTCCGCACCTTCTGCCAGAACCCCGGCGGCTTCGTGGCACAGGAGAACTACGACAACGACCTGGCCGTGGTCAATGGCCACAGCTTCAAGGAGAAGAAGAGCGAGAACACCAACCTCGCCATCCTCGTCTCCCACAACTTCACCGAGCCCTTCAACCAGCCCATCGCCTACGCCCAGAAGGTGGGCGAGCTGACCAACATGCTGGGCGCAGGCCACATCATGGTCCAGCGCTACGGCGACATTCTGGACGGCAAGCGCACCTGGGCCAAGGAGCTGGCGCAGTCCAACGTCAAGCCCACCCTGAAGGACGCGGTGGCC
>ULSG01047021.1_pt1 | contig 21798 bp, 14 predicted proteins | sample 1956191 | NCBI WGS metagenome assembly ULSG01 (sample SAMEA4835703, study PRJEB28245) | human gut metagenome | biome: gut microbiome; material: fecal sample | place: Denmark | collected 2008 | reverse complement strand
CTGCTTCAAGATGTTCCTGTTTATGGCGTTGAGAACCCTCGACGAATACAGTGTTTTGCTTTTCCTGCTGCTCAAGCCATTTAACCATTAGAGTAGGATTATCGAATATTGCAGGATCAATATCTTCGTCGTAACCATCGAAGATGTCATCATTATCGTCGTCATCCAGATCATCTTCAAAGCCAAACTGCTCCTCGTCATCTGTATCTTCGAGTTCAAGTTCGAAGCTAATCCGATCGATTTCATCTGAAATATTATGATAGTAGGTTTGCTCCTCCATGCCGGTGTATTGAGGCTCAACATAGTCGTCACCATACATCAACTCAAAGAACAATAGGTTATCCCTTATCATATTCTTAATTTCATCCCTGGACAGAGGAATATCAGAAGAAAGACTCTTTGATATATAGTCAAGGGGCATTAAGCCATAGGATGCTTCTTCAAAGGATACAGGGCGAATACAATACTCACGAGCTATCGCATAAAGGAAATCCAGGAAATAATTTTCACAGGTATCAATGGCGATGTTTTCTATACCGACTCGTTCAACAATCTTATCCAATTCGTATGTGATAGAAAACCAATCTGACAAGATATGTGAACGATCTTTATCAGCAAACGAGATGAGATAGCTCTCCTTGTTTTTGAAGAAAACAATGCTGTGTGTACAGTTCCAGTATTTTTGTAGCAGATGATGAATGTCGGCAATATTTTGACTGCGGCACCGCTCGGAAAAATCGACTGTCGCAGAGTAAATTTGAACATTCTCGTCAAGTTCAGGGACAACACCTGGCCAACGCACATCTACAAGAAGCGATACATTGTCGATTAACGAAAGCAAGTCACGCTCGAATCGATTTGTTACCACATCTTTCGAAGAGTTGATATATAAGGTCTCGCCAGAAGAATGATTGACATAAATAGGAGAGGAGGTGATTACATGGCCCGCTTCAGAGAGTATCGTAAACGCATACTCATAGAAATTCATGTTGTCCATATAATCACCTCCTTAATCTTATCCAATTAATTTAGCAAGCTCATCCTCATAAGAAAGGCCAGCTATTTCTTGCCTAAATGTAGTAAGAACCTCATAGACCTTATTCATATAGTCGTCTCTTGTAGAGCATCCATCAGTGAATTGCTCATACATTTCTTCTATGCCGCCACGAACATAGGAGTGGAACAAGTCCATGTTAGCTGCTAATTCTTCTTTTTTATCTTCTTGAACATCATAGCGAAAAGCTCGATCTACACGAACAGTCGGTTCCAATGTGGTTGTCTTGTCAAGCAACATCACCATTCGATACAGGAATACGCAGTTTTCTCTTTCCGTAGCATAGGCATCGGCATATATTCTTGCTCTGTCATCTGATGTGGTATCACGAGGTGCAGTTCTTTCATACAGCAGCCCCCAGATAGCGGCATTCATATAGACATCAATGTACCTCTCAAAAATTCTGGCCGAAGTGGGAGAGGAATCATCTGCGCCCTTAGCTCCCGAATTCTTAGCGGCAAGAAACTTCAGATATGAAGCGTGTTTGCCAGTGATATTATAATCATTCTCAAACATTTCTTTTCCCTCCTTATTCCAGAATAGTATGAGTTTCACTCTGCTTCTTCAGAATGTACTGTTTGCCCACACGAGAAGCCATAACAGGCTCGGCATAGCGCCAGTCCTTCTGCATAACAAACATGATGACCTGTTCCGCAATTTCCGGCAACACCTTAGAAATATTTGCGGTATGTGTTTCGTCGGCATTGGAGAACGGAGCGTCCATTACCAGAGGATACGGTTCAGAGGAAAGGTTAAATCCTTCTTCACCAGCATTTGCAATGAGTTTCTCTTTCGCCAGAGCAACTAAACCAGCAATAAATGCAAAGCTCTTTACTCGGTTGGAACCCTCAGATTCACCTGCTGCCACTTCCTTGTCCTCAATGGTGGTAAGCAGAGTAACTTGATACCTCTGGTCGATAGAGACCCTTCGGTGTCCGTGATACATCTGCTCGAAGATATGATTAACCTTAGTTTCGAGAGCATCTCGAATGAACGCCTCTTTTTCCTTGTATGTAGTAGAAAGCCAATCCAAGATTTCTTCAGCATACTGGATGAACAGCATGGTTTCTTTGTTTTTGCCAGACACAGCCACTAAGCTGTCATATACTTTCTTATAGCGTTCAATGTCATTTTTCAAGGTTGCATCGTCACGAATTAGGCGCTCTTTTTTATCGTTCAAATCTCTAAGGCGCTTTTTAACATCCGTCAATTCGACCTCGTACTGCTTCATGTTTTCCTTGCCCTTGATCTGAACGCTAATATCAGCCAGTTCATCTTCCCATTCCTGAATGCGAGCCTTAGAACGATAAACCTCCTGGTATCGAGAAGTCAGGCTGTCATATGTATGGTCGGCATTTCTGGAGAACGAATTAAGTTTCTCTCGATAATGACGAACCGTATTGCCGATTGATTCAGGAGGAACATAGTTCAGTTCCTCCATCAAGTGCTTATAGGCGTCATTGCCATCACGGATTTCGGCACCACAGATACATCTTCCACGCTTGATAAGTTCACGAATGGTAGGTGCAGTCAAATCACGGACACCTTTATCATCAATCTTTGTGGCAGCAAGGAAGTCGTTTGCTCTGCCAAGAAGTGGCTGCGTAAACATTTGCAGAGAGCATTTGCTAAATTCCTTAAAGAACAGCCCCATAGTGCTTTCCAAAGAACTCCGTTCTGCGGAAAGGCGACGTTCCAGATCCTCTTTCTTTTTCTGGAGAGTTGCCGTGGTCTGGTTGTCACGCAGAATGTCATCTAACTGGCCTTTGCGAGCTTCATACTGCTTGATTTGAGAAGCACAGGTTTCTAACTGCTCCTTGATTGCTTCACGCTTGGCTTCAGAGCTTTGAATCATGTCCAAAGCATCACGAGCCCTTTTATCCCCATCGGTGTCCATTGCACCATAGAGTTTACCAAGAACAGTCTTTTTGTTTCCTTTTGTGCCAATATGCTTGATTGCACTATCCATGATAGAAAGGCCAAGCAACCCCTTTACGGCATCGGAAACATCTTTTCTTGTACTGATGCTGCGAACACGCTCGGTGTCAAAGAAGAAATATGTAGAAAGGTCTTTGGGTAAAATATTCTCAATGACATTCTTAACCTCGATGGCACGAATGGATTCAGTTTGACCATCAGGCTGCTTGTATGAAACCTTTACCTGGCTTTTTTGTGCTCCAGATACTTTCTTGTTAGAGCACATATACTGCTGAGAGCGTGTAATCATATATTCAACACCATTGTGAATTACACAGATTTCCACGGAAACCGTTGCAGAGTCACCGTTGTTCATCCCGTTGGCAACTTCCAAATTCAGAAGGAAGTCCGGGTTGTTATCGAACATTACGGTTTCATAGAAACACCAGTTAAATGCCTGAAGCAATGTGGTCTTACCAAAGGTGTTGTCACCCAAAATAATGGTGACATTTTTATCCGGGTCGCAGGAGAATGTAACTGCCGTTGTGCCTTTGAACTGTCGGAAGTTCTCCATCTTAAGTGACTTAATTAACATTGAAACACCTCCTTAAAACCCTTTTTTTGCTTCGGTGGTGATAATCTTTCTGATATGATCCACCATCTGATCGGTCGTTTTGTCTTTGGTTCTTAAATTTTCCTGTTCTGCCTTAAGAATTTTCATTTTCATGGCATTCAATTTTTTAGGGTCGATACCTTTTTCATTAGACATAGTCATCGTCCTCCTGATTTTCGTCGTCAATCTCAATTTCGTATGCACTCTGAATCTGAGAAATCAATTCATCAGAGTCAAAAGGATTTTCAGCAATAGACGCAAAATCCTTCATTCGTAAAATCTCTCGTTTTGCCAGAGACTTGCCGCTTTCCAGCGTCTCGGCATCTATCTGATCCATGCAGTCAAGAGCGAATGGGAGGGTAATGAAATCGTAGATAACTGCAAAGTTTTTTCCCTTAAAGAGTCTGAGAACTCGTCCTCGTCTTTGAACATACTCTTTAGGATTTGTACTACTTGCCATAATGAAAGCAGTCTTAATGCTTGGAATATTTACACCCTCGTCTAAGCATCGAATAGCAACCACCGCTTGCAAATGGTCTCCGGCATCAAAGTCAGCTTTGATACGCTCTCTTTCTGTCGCATCTTCCTCGGATGTGAATTTAGAAACACGCATACCCAAATCGTTTCCAAGCATATCCGCAACTAAATCAATCTGTCGAATATCTTCGACATGCGCTTTGCCTTCTTTGTAATCCACATCATGCATGGTAGTGGCACCACAGTAAACCAACATATGATTGTCGTCTTTATAGTTCTGCATAAGGTCACGCAGGACATCTATTTTTTCGACAGCACCAGATACCAGTCGTGCTCGTTTGATAAGAAGCATTTTCGCATATTCGCTAAGAATGGCCTTTCCGTTTTTATCAGCGTGAACATTCTTTCTGATTTTTGCGGTTATATCAAGGTACTCCTCAAGTTCTGTCTCGCTGAGAGAAACAACGACAGGGTGGTAATAGTAGGGGGTAAGCATCTTATTATCGATCGCATCTTTAAGAGTGTACTCAATACACTTCTCTCCAAAGTAATCATACAGCTTCCTGGTTCCTTCAGGATCACCATGACGGTCGATAGTTGCAGAAAGTGCCAACCTATATTTCATATTGTCCATAAGTGTGGTGCTAAGGTTTTCCGCACCGAAGTTATGGGCTTCATCAACCACCAGAACCACATTGCCACGCATCTTTTTAACGATACTCTGGACGTAATCTCCAGAGAAAGTTGCGTTTGTCGTTACAACACAAAAATGGTTTTGAACTCCAAGATTGAAACTTGTCGCTGCGGTTTTTAGGCGGTCTTTCCAGTTTTTCTGCGCCGAAGCCGAATAACATACGATGGGCTTCATACCAAACGCAACAATATCATCTTTCCATTGCTCGACAAGGTGCTGATATGGACAGACAATAAAGACAGCCAAATTCTGCTTGGTTGCTTTATAGAGAGTAGCAACAGCAGCCAAAGCCGTATATGTCTTGCCGGTACCGGTGGCCATATCGAAAATGCCACGGTAATTGTTAGCAGCCCAACTGTTAATTGCATCGATCTGATATGGACGCATTTTAACCTTTGCAGGAATGTGCGGCCCATTGATAGTATCTTTTCTGTCGCTGCTACCAAAGGACTCGGGGGCTTCGCCTAAAAAATCATCGTCAAGAGTTAAATCCGTACCATTAGATACCTGATATTTTTGAATAATCAATTCGGATACCTGCGGGAAATCACGGACACGAATACTCGGTTCATAGTCATTCCACATGGCGTTGAATGCGGATTGCTTTGTCAAAACCCTTTCTTCGTCAGTTGTCCAGGACTTGAATACATCTACGGCTTCATAGTTCTGTCTGAAAGCATTAAAGCTCTCGTTCATAGAACCAGAAAAAGCGATAATATTATTCTCTCGGTCATACATAAGCCCCATTTTTTCATGGAACATACCAACCGAGTTTTCAGTCTCAAGAAAAGCAATCTTGATCTCCAAAACGCCTGATGCAATCAAGTTTGACAGGAGATTCAGCCTTGCAGTTTCCTGTGCTCCCATCGGTTCTGACAACGCACGAATTAGAGCTTCTTCAATCACATCATCCCTACGCCTCAGACCATCGTTAATAGCGTCAATATCTTCAGCAGATAAGCGAGGTGATGCTATCAACTGGATTTTTCCACCATTCTTTACAAGACCGCATATTCCAGCAGACATTTCAACTAAGGCAGTAGAGGAAAAGAAACCAACTGCTCTTTTATAAAGAACCGCTTCTTTCAAAACAGGAATATAGAAATCTTTAATGACATTATCCAAACGAGAACGGTATTCTGGCTTTATATCAATATCTGTAAAACTCATGCGATCACCCCCCTGTTTATATATTTTCTTCGATATGGTCAAGAGCACTAATAAGCTCCTGGAAATCCTGCTCCGTTGTGAAATAGCTCACGCTGAAGCGTATGGTTCCTGCCGGGTAGGTTCCCGCAAATTCATGTGCCAGCGGAGCGCATTGTAAGCCGGTTCGGACTGCAATACCCACTTCATCAAAGATCTTTCCAGCGCTATCGCTACTGATTCCATCAATCAGACAGGAAACAATCCCCACATATTCGTTTTTAGGGAAATTACCTACAACCTTGATAAACCAGTAGTCATCCAGAATCTCAAGTAAACGTTGTCTATTCTGAGCTTCTTTTTCCCTCAAGGACGAAATGGATATGTCATTGATCCATTTAAGTGCAGCATGAAGTCCGGCGACCCCGATCAGATTCATTGTTCCCATCTCATATCTTTCCGGGAGGGAAAGGGGCATATCTTGGTTCGCTGATTCGTAGCCTGTGCCACCAAAGATAACTGCCGGCAACTTTATCTCTGGCTTCATCATAAATCCGGAGATACCGGTCGGGCCGTAAAGCGTCTTATGTCCGGCAAACACGGCGAAATCAATCACATTGGAGCCTACATTGCAATCTACCAAACCTGCGGTCTGAGCCATATCTACAACGGTATAGGCATCAAATTGTTTGCCCAACCTGAATATCTCCTCAACCGGGGAAATCAGGCCAAAAACATTGCTTGCATGGCTCACTACAATTAAATCCGGGCGTTTTTCTTCAAACTGATAACGGATTCGCTCAAGGTCATAGACCATACTCTCTGATACTACGAGCTTGTGAACATTGATCTGACCGCTCACCTCAAATGCGTGTAGGGTGCGAGTCACGGCATTGTGTTCAAATGGGCTGATGTAGACCTCTTTCACACCCATCTTTACTAAACCCTGAAGAACAATGTTCAAAGCTATTGTAGCGGTAGGGGTGAACACGACCTGCTTTGCTTGACAATGCAGCAGCTCTTGTAAAAGCTGTCTGGTTTCCGCAATTAACGCTCCTGCGGAAAGAGATGCACTATAATTTCCACGACCAGCACTGGCACCGTTGCTTCTGTAAAAGTCGCTCATAAATGTATATACAGCTTCTGGTTTTGGAAATGTGGTAGCTGCATTATCAAAGTAAGCCATATTTATCCCTCCTTAACACATCTTCTTCAGAACCTCCATCAGGATCTGACGCTTTTCTTGTTCAGAGATAGAGTGTCCCATAGATTCAATATCAGAGGTAATTGCGTTGAGTAGCAATTTCCCTCGCTTGGTTATCTCAACTCTGTCAAATCGTTTTGTATTAGTTGTCCCACTCTCATCTACAAAAGTTACTTGGTAGTTGCTATCAGAGTGGCTATCGTTCTTTTGTTCAGTCTTGGAATGATACTGTTCTGCAGTTACCTTATACTTGGTCAGATTTTTGGAAAAGCGATTGTGGGTGTTGTCGTCCCAATCTTCCAACCTCAAATCTGTCGCAATCTTGGCGAGTCGTGCGATGAAAGTATCCTCATCATTGGTGATTGAGCGGAACAGAGCAAGGCATTTCTCTGTTCCATCTGCAAATAACTGCTCGTAAACTGTTGCATCCAGCGATTCACACCAGTCCTTGATCACAGACGAGAGGGATGTCATTCCAAAACGCTTTGTATGAGGAGCAGCAAACAGCTCCTTTACCTCTCGAATAAGGCTTTTCTTCAACACGATGATTGCATTGTCGAAATAGTTTTTAGCCGCTGCAACATTCTCTACTACACCAGGTTCAAACTCCGCCGCATATCCGAATGCTTCGGGCAGTCGCTGGAACAGGAACTCGTGCGAGCCGATGTTTTGTCTTAGCAAGCGTGTGAATGCGGTGTATCTCTTATCAACCTTTTCGCCAGAGATAGTTCGCTTAATCTCCTTGGCGTACTTCGGCAAAGACATATACCAACGACGCATTGCGAGTACAACATAGTCATGTTCATTGTTTGCTTTTTCTGCTTCAAGAACATAGTCATGGAAAATCCCTGCCAGGTTTGTGACAAAGAGCTCTTTTTCCGGGTTCCAATCCAGATAGGTCACAGAAAATGCAGAGGGCTCTGCATTAATCTGTAATAAAACATCGGTAGAGGTTGCCACCTGACCAAAGCGGTCGGTAAGAAGAACGCTCTGCTTAAACTCGTGGAGAACCGCAGCCAGGTAAATAGGGATGAGTCCCTTTCGTATACCGATGTGATATTCTGCACCGGTAAGACGACGATACAACTCTCCAAAATTCATCTGTCCATTCTGGCGGGCTTCACGAATGAAGTCAACAATCGTTGTTAAAGCGTTTTCGAGATACGGATCATCAGGACAAAGGTTGATTTTTGTACAGCCAGATTCTTCAACGAGTACCCCCGTGCGAATCAATGTGCTTCGCATGATAGATACTTCCTGTCCAGAACCCGTCAGCCCTAATCCTTTCTCAAGTTCGTTTCGCAACAGGCCAGAAATGATTTTACTGCGGCTGTTATAGGCGATAGATGTAATATCTTCCTTGTTTATTGCTTCGTTATTGATAATAGGCGTCTGAGAGAACACCTCATCACAAATATCAGAAAGTAATCCGGTCAATGCTGCTTTACGACCAATATAACGTTCTTCACCATAGTGGATGTAGCGAGCCATGAAATTCTCAGGCCGGGTATAGGCTTTGATATTGGCATTGATTACCTCACGGAGATCTTCATAAATCACTTCGTATTCATCAAAAAGAACCTTATCATCGCTTGCGGCTTCTCGGAGAATGGATACCGCATTGAACTCGGCAACAACCTCAGAAATATCGGAATAGTTTTTCGGCAGCACAAACACAGCCTGTTTTGCCTGGGTACTTGTGTTCAGCAGTCGAGTTTTGACTTCGTTAAGGTCAACCTTTCGACTTGGAATAATACCATATACAACACCATCGCCAGGAATACCTTCGCTCTTGATGTTCCAGTTTGTCTCTGCGGTTATTTCTGCGGCATCAATAAACACAAAGGAGAAATAGCGAGTCATTTCTCGTTCATCGTTATATCTGGACGGATAAACAAAGCTGTCAAAGTTCGCTTTGTTCAATGTGTCCTTGACAGAGACTTTCCCTCTCTGTGCGGCAATCGTATCACTGATTTTCTGCCGAATATCTACACCTGAAGTCTGTTTAAGGCGAAGATAATTGTTGCTTCGCTTCAAATATACAACAAATTCTCTGCCAATTAGATTGTCAATTGCCTTTTCGACCTCTGGTACTGTATATCCAACGGAATAAATGCCAACCAACTCATCACGGGTCGGAGCCAGTTTTTCAAACTGTTCCAGAGTATAAATCAGAGAAAGCGTCTTAACAATCTTGCTTTCAAGGGACTGCTCATCCAGCTTTGCAAGAATAAGTGCAGTCAACTGATAAGTCTTGTAAAGATCGCTCGTATAAACTTCCTTTTTGAACAGCGGCTCAAAATAGTCATAAATCATATCCGGTGTAATAACACCAAAACAATCATCATGGAACTTTTCTAAGAAGCTGGGCAATGTTGCAGCACCATTTGCAGACAAAAAAGTAAACAGGGTTCGTTCATTCTGTGCTACACACTCGGAAAGACGAGGAAGAATAAATGTAGACACGGGGTGGAGGGGATAGCAGGCCTTAATCATTGCGCCAAGCTCAGATGTTGCCATCTCAGAGAACAAGGAATGACCAGTATATCTTTGAGTAACACTTTCAAAGTTCTCTCCATAGGTATGACAAAACTGCTCCCACAGCTCAGAATTTTTCTGAATAACGGAAGCTATAATTTCGTATGTCTGAGTAAAGTTATTGTTCAGATGCACATGAGTGAATCGCTCAGAAACACCTCTCCATCCATCTACCTTCTGTTTAGGAAGTGTGTCGATGTAGTTGGATATTTCCTTGTGGGAGATAAGCATCAGGTGCATTTGCAGATTACCACTTCGGTTACACTTTTCAGCAAAGTCCTGAAGCATTTTTGTGTCGCTAACAGATGCTTCGGATATATTGGCTTCAAGGAATTTACTGAACTCGTCGTAAATAACATACACACCTGTGAAGCCTTTGGCTTTCAGACTTTTAACAACTCCCTCATATAATTCGACGACATCAAAACCCAAGAATGGGTTGAACACGCTACCCGCAGTAAGAGTTGGGTATATGCGCTCAAATTTCTCATACGCAGTAATGCTATAATCTTCGAGTTCAGCAACGAACTTTGAGATAGGAACATCTAATGATTCCTTGAATTTCTCGTATGTACTTGGGAACTCCTTTTTCCAACGCTCAATAGCATAGATAGCAGCCTTATAATTTGTTTCAGGCATAATATCCAGCAAGTCATTTTCAGCCAAGGTGCGTTGAAGTGCAAGCAGGAACGCCTGGGTTAAACTTGTGTTGCTACCGGTAATGATAATCGGAAGAATTCTGTTGTCGCTTTCATAGTAGTTTTTAACGCAGCTATGAAGTTGCGGATTTTCATATATCTTGGGTAATGTTTTTTCAAACAGGGAAAGGTCACGCTTCATCAGCATGGCCATAATGGTAAGGACGATGTGAGACTTGCCCTTGCCGTAAGCACCAATCAGCACTCTTGCTCTATCTGTCGAGGTATTTCTTGTACTAAGCAGAATATCCTCAAGGAGTTCAAGTGCAGACCTCGTCGGTATAAAGTTTTTAAGTTTATCGTCGTTGTTCAGGTCATATCCGATATTTACCGAATACTGAAACCCTGATGCAACAGAGATCATTTTACTCATAGTCCAATTCTCCTCAATTCTGCTCGTCAAAACTGGAATAGTACATCTCAACACAAGATTGGAAATCCCTATCCGAAAGGATTCTGACGACATCCAAACCAGCGGTTCGGATAATTTTAATCTCACCCAACCGCTCAACTCCACGCAGTAAGTCCAACATGGAAATCGCATCCAAATTGAACACCTTTCCAATGTTACACGGTGCTGTCAGCAGTTCATTTAAGCTGATTTCTTTTCGACCTTGAGACTGATCCAAGATTACAGCCAGAGCAACCCACGGGTTGATAGAAGATACTGCCGGAATTGTTTTCTTGTATGTACGGCGGGTTTTGCTCAGCACATCAACAAGTCCCAAGTCACCAAATGGGCAGTCAATATTGTTTTCGGGACTTGCTTTCGGTGTTCTAGCCTTATGCTTCGGCAAATAAGTATTGATGATGCAAGTGAAATCGTCATTCAAGGAACGAATCGCAACCGAAGCTGTTGCGTCATTCATCAATACATAGTTCTGAATGCCTGCAACAAAATCTTCTTTTGTGAACTCAGACATCGTAAATTCATTGAAGAAGTAATACCACGCAGTTGCATCCTCTATATTGGATGCAAGTTTATACTGCAATAGGAATAAGGTTCCTGCTTCTTCAATAAAGCGGTCATGCTCAAAAATGGACCTGCCTAGTTCAGTAAAGCTCTGTGTGCGGCGACCAGAGTTAGGCTCTGTTGTGAGTCCAACGGTCTGAAGCCAATACCTCAATGCTTTGACCATGTTAGAGCCAATGCCCAGCACATCCATGGGATTATCATTTTTATCAACAAAAACATCTGGCTTGTTGCAGACATACTTCATGCCCTTACTTAACCATCCTTTACGAATGAAGAAAGTATCATGGGCTCTAAATTTCATAGCCATAGTGCTACCTCGGTTCTAATTACTTTGTTCTTAAATACTTGTCCATCATGCAGCCGCCATCAAGATATTTCGGTGTCACGCACATCTTGCAATGGACGCACTTGTCTGGGTTAATGTAGTAGCTGTCTCCTACGATTGAAATGGCTCCTGCTCTACATAACGACTCGCATTTCAAGCATTTACGGCAAGCATTGAATTTACGAATTTGATACCCGACCATGCGCTGCAAATCGTCATGGTCTGCAACGTTCATGGTTCGGATTTTTACAGCATAGTCGTATCCCTGCTGACCGAAAGGCTGAATAGACAAAATCGGGACATTGGTTCTGTTATCAAGGACAAGAACTTCGTTAAGAAGTTTCTGACCAAGCTCAGGAGCGACACGACCAAACGGTGTGAACATACCGACAAGTTCATCATCAAAGGGACGAACCAAACGATATATCTTTGCGTGTTCCTCTGTTGTACAATTCGTGAAGCGAATTTTCACATCGCCCGCAGAAGCAAGGCCGTTACCTCCCTGACGAGCTTTCCATTTCCCGGTGTCAACATAAACTTCTGGATCAGGCTTTCCAATCTTTTCTGCAAAAGATATAAGACAGTCTCGCCACTTTTTCGATTGCTCCGGCATATAGATTCTGGAAAGGAACTGCGCCCTCTGATTGTTATTGGGGCAGCACCAGCATCCAACTCGGTCATAGCCAAGGCGATAGGCATCATTAAAATCAATTTCCTCCGCCAAAATGTAGAGCCAAATGTCGAGATCTTTCCAGAAGAAAATCGGAGAAGCAACAGTCTGCTGCTGAATCTTTACAGATTCTGCATCATCTTCGATACGGTTATATTTGCTTCTGCTCACAGATTCGGATTTGCGGATGCCGTAAAAAGTTAAAATCCTCGCATCTCTATATAGTTTATTGATGATACGAGTAATCGGGCCGGTTTTGAACATTGAACAACACCAACGCATCATTCGTGCGGGAGGGCCTATATCCTCGCATACATCATAAAAATCTTGTTCGTTGTTCTTTGCAATCCAGAAGCATTGCTCATGTGCTTCATTGAACCTCTGTGCATATTGGATTGTGTATGGGAACTCAAGCGTTGTGTTCCCAAAAATGTGCGTCAACTCAGGATTGCTCAACGCCTTAGTTACAACATCGGCAGTAACTGTTGAGTCTTTACCTCCTGAGAAGGACACAACAATGTGTTCCTCATCAAACTTAGACGCAGCGTGTTTTACAAACCGATGCGCTTCATCAATGAGATAATGAAGTCTATTTTCATTGGCCTCAATGAAAGTTGCGATATGGGAATTGAAGAAGTCGTAGGTGTTGTTCGGTTCTTCGACTTTCAAAATCTCTGCTATCGCATCAGCATCAGCATCCCGAAATGTCTTGCTGGCAATCGAAATGGATTTACCATCTATGTAATATCTGCTATCAGATGCCCACACTGATTTTTCCTTAAATTCATGCGGTTTTTTCTCCAGCAAGATTTCAAGCAATAATCGTTCCTGGGGAAATACAGGACGAAGGTCTGCTGTCATATATTTTGTTTTGGATTTGCACAGCGGACAAATCCCTTTGTCTGCTTGTTTAGCAACTTGGATAATCGGAGTTCGACAATGGCTGCACCAATAAATCTCAACAGGAAGGTCTTCGATTGTATCTTCACCGCAAATGTGGCAGGGTTTTTCGTTTGTTTCCATGTTGCAATTTTTGCACCACATACTTCTACACCTTCCTTTCTAAAAATACCATGTTAGATGTCCAAAAAAACGGACTCGTCTGGAATAATTTCAACGATGTCCTCAATTTTACAATCCAATGCAATACAGATTTTTCTCAAAACCTGTGTCGAGACATCGCCGCCTTTTCCCATTTTAGCCATGGCATTTGTGGATATTCCAGCTAACTGGATTAAATCCTTTTTCATCATATTCCGATCGATAAGCAGTTTCCAAAGTTTGTTATAATTCATAGCCATATAAGTCACCCCATGAAGAAAACCATGTACGCAAAATTACGACGATATTATACTCCTAAATTGTCGAAAAGTCAATTCGAGATTGAAAAACTCAATTTCATTTTGCGTTTCATGTGTGCGGGGGTCTCACAAATTGGCAAGCAGTGTAAACCTGTACAGGTTCACTCATTTTCTCGATTTTCCCCTCGGTACAATCTCCGCAAATTTGCTTGTTGGGGAAGCATCCTCAATCCCCTTTGAACATCATCTGCCGATGATGGCTGCACGATTTTCAATCGTTTCCAAAAGAACAGTAGAGTAAAATTTTCCCATGGTTGAAAGCACCGAAGTCGAAAAGCAAAAAAGTAGCCACGATCCGCACCCTTTGGGGGAGTGCAGACCGCGGCTATTTGCTTTAACGGAAATTCTTCTTTTCCTCTTTCTCTTGTTCTTTTTCCTGCTCTTTCTGTCTGTCGATAGTCAGCATATACTGACGGATATTTCTAATCTTTGTGGTGTTCTCTTTGAAGGAGTCCATAACATATCGAATGTGCTCGACATTCAGTTTCATAAACCGACTGCAAACAATTTCTGCCGGACGCTCCTCTGCACCAATGCGAATCAATGGTCGCTTCGTGCAAACTGTTTCAACGATTAACTCCAGAATGTTATCCAGCATTTCGGAATCGTAAGGGTAATAGAGGCTGACGCTATCCAGACTTATCTCTTTCATATTCGCATCTCCTTCGTATATCGTTTATAGTTATCAGTGGAGACAACTCAGCCTTCGTTCAACACGTCCTCCAGCTTTTCCAGATCTTCTTGGGTAAAATTCTCCGGATCAATACCGGCGGCATAGCAGGCGCGATCAAAGGTCTGCCGGTCGATGTATGCCCGGCCGATCTTTTGGAGTTCTCCGGCTACACGCCGGATATGTTCGTCTGTGATGCCGTTAAAGCCTGCATCATCCATTGCCGCTAACATCCACGGCTCGAAACCCATCATTGTTCCTCCCTTCGAGTGCGAAATGGCTATTTCTTGGAACATCAGTGCTGTTCTCTTTTGGCTCGTCTTTCCGCTCGCTTTATAATATCTTCCTGTGTTTCCTTGGGCATAGGAAATTGCAGGTCAATTTCCCTACCGACTTTCTGCTTCTCCCTCGTATTGGCACTCTTGGCCTTCCTGACACCCGCAATGTGCAGCTTCTCGTTGTCGGTTTGCTTCTTTTCAAGCTCCGCGATCCGCTGTTCGTTGGCTCCCATCTCTTTTTTGAGGCGATTTTTTTCGGAGAAGTTGAACCATTTGAGAGATGAGCGTTCGTTGTTCAGCTTGGCGATTTGCTGCTTTACCTCATCAATTTGTCGGGCTGTCTCTGCCGCTGCATCCTCATAGTTCTTCTCCAAAAGCTCCAGCTTTTCCTTCAAGGCATCATCAAGTGCAGAAAAGCGCTTGTTCTTTTCGTACTCTCTCTTTTTTGCTGCCGCGGCGGTGGCTTCCTCTAATGCGGCCAATTCCTTCCGCATCTGTTCCATTGCATCCGGCTTCTTCTCAACCCAGCTCTGCGGATTCGCGCATTCAACGACCTGAACAAATTTTCGCGGATTGTTTTTCGGGGGTGTGACCTGCACAAAGGATCTAAGTGGTTTTCGCGGCTCTCCGTTTTTCTCTTCTCTTTGCTCTTTGATTTTTCTGACCACTTTGCTTCCCCGCACCTTGATCGTCTTTCCATCCTCCAGCATCGTGTCGACCTGCTTCAAAAGCGACAGATACAATTCGTCCACGGATATTTCGGATATTCTCTTCACAAGATTTCCCGCCAACTCTTTCGGAACACTCGGAAACCGTGCATAAACACCGCAGGCAAGATAATCGCCCTCTACAGATATCTCACTATTCGCAGGGCAATATGTTACAGCCGCTTGCTGGGGTATATAATTCACCTCCACGCTCAAATCCCGCAGGACATCATCCTGTGTGAAGGACATCAGCCGTTTGATAACACCATCGATACTGCGGAGTCTGGAAAAGTCGTTTTCCTCTACTTTCTGTGCAAGTGCAACCAGCTTCTGCTTGGCAGCTGCCGCCTCCGTCTTCAGGACATCTATCAGTTCTGTATCTAAGGATGCTTCATATTTCTCGATTTCTTTCGGTATGGAGGCGCGTCCGTCTTCAATAGTGGGAAGGGCTGCGTCGGCGTCACCGCTTTTCCCGTCAAATGTGATCTCATCGATTCTTCTACAAACCGCGCCGGAAACAGGTGTGTCAATGCCGCCGCAGGGGCTGTCCAGATTATTTGTCAGGTTGAAATGGACGCAGAAATCCCCGTTCTGCCCGTTATAGTGCCGTAGTGTCCGAATGAACTCACCGATAAATGCATAGGCATTGGGGATACCCTTGATCAGATTTGTATCAACAAAGGTGGTGTAGTCATTATCACTGTTGCGCATGAGCATCAGCATGTGCCACGCGCAGAGGTCAAAGACCGTAAGACCGGTGATGGGCTCGTCACGGGTTGCGCGAAGGAGTTCTTTGTGGAAAGAGCGCTTTGGCAGCATCAGCTTTTCGTTTTGCTCTACCGCAGCACAAATATTCTGGATTTCAGGAAAAAGCACATCCATGAGGGGAGAAAGTTCGGAACTCTGCGGACTGGCAGCGTTTAGCTGAAGTCCCTTCATTACATGGTGCTTTCCGTCGAACACAAAGTCACCGTCATTGGAGAAAAGCACATCTTGGCAGAACCATTCCGCCACACGGAAGGCATCCAGTCTTCCGCCCTTTCCCTTGTAATTGGCAGGAATTTCAGTATCTGATGCAGATGCTTGTCTTGCCTGCGCTTCGGTGTAGTAATTTTCGTCTAGTGCAGCCGTGCCAGACAACAGCTCTTCTAAATGCTGTTCAAGCCGGTCGTAGTCCATGGATGATGAGCGCAGCGTAGCCATATACAAACGATGGCGCGTAATCATCACTGCCGTATATGTTGTCCGGCCCAAAATACCGGAAGTAAAGTATCCTGCCTTTAGAAAGGAAGTATTGTTGACGAGACGATATCCTCTCCGAAAATCCCCCGCTCCAAGGGTTTTTGTGCCTGCGCTCTGTCCATTGAAACTGAAGTTCATGTTGATGGTTTGATTGCTGGCGGTTTCCGATGCGCTCCGCAGGAATTCATCGAGGTCGATATCTAACTCTTTGGCATCGGCGGCGATATTCACCTCATATCTGGCCTTAAATGGCAAAATGACTTCACAATCCGTCCCATCCGGAATGAAGAATGCGCCATCTGTATAGTCATTCAGCCGCTCTGCTATCTTGATAACAGTAAGAACGGGCTCATCGCTTGCAGCATTTTCATTAATACAATAACAGTAGCCGTATGGGATGTGAATTGAAAAGTCACCCAACACCTGAATGGTTTTTCCTCCCCTATTGACGCCATAAACGATCATGAATATGCCCTCCTGTCACAATTAGTAATCACGTTATATCAACCGTGTCTGCTCTCCATCTCCTTCATTTCATTCTCCGCAGACCATTCTCTCCACCTATACGCGTATCACATTCCCATTCAGCAGTGGCAAATATGCCTCTCTGCATGTGAGGAAGATCACCTGATGCCGCTCGGCACAATCTTTGATCAGTGTGCAGGACTGCTCCACGCGCTCCTCGTCCATATCTGTCAGAGGATCGTCGAGGACGATCACGCCTCCTCCATTCGGGAACAGATGATCCAAAACAGCAAGTCGGAATGCGAGATACACCGTCTCCTTTGTCCCTTCGGACAGCCGGCCGTAATTAACGAGGATATCTCCGCTGTAAATATTCATATCCAGCTTGTCCGCCTGCGGGAACTCAGGGGACACCTTACCTCCGGAGATCAAGCTCAAATAGCGGGCAAAATGCTTGGTGATATCTTCCATCGGGTTGCCGCGTAGCTGTGCCTTTTGCTTCTCGAATACGTCTCTGATGTGGAACCAATGCTTCAGCAGGGCCTTTTGCTCCTCAAGCTCACGCTGCGCTCGCTCACAGTTCTCAAGAAGATCCTCACCGTCCATTTCACCCTGATAGTTGTCCAGATCTCTTTCCGCCGCGGTTTTCTCTTTCAAAGCATCTTTGCACTCGGCATCAGCAATCTCTTCCGACCGCTTCAGCTTTTCAAGATACGCCTTGGGCTCCGTGACATGCAGGTATTCCTCCGGGATCTCCGGCATCTCAGCCATGCGTGTCTCCGTTTCGCGTCTCTCTTTTGCCTTGGAATCCACAGCCGCCGCCAATGTCTCCGTGCTGCTATATTCCTTTGCATATCCCTCAACCGTTGCGTTCTTACCGCCGATGAATGCTGTAATGCTCTCCTTGCCGCACATAGCGTGAATATCTGCTGCAATGGTTTCCTCATCACGAACCGGTGTGATGATTGCAGACGCTCTTGCTTCCAATTCCTGCAAGGATTCACCCGCCAAGTGCATCTTCAACCGGTCATCCACACTTTTCTCTGTACTGCGTGCCTGCTGAATACGCTCCGCGAGCATCTCAAGATCTTCAACGCTCTCCTGCTGGTAGGCCGCCAGAATACCGTCCACGATATCCTTTTGGATGCCAACCTCCTTCTCGATCGCGGCAGCATCAACATCCGCCGGCGCCAACTGCAGCTCCATAACGCCGGGGATGACCAGCTTGACGGCCTCCGTAATGGCAAACCGCCTGCCGTCTGTGCAGATGGTTTCGCCTGTACGCAGGGATGTGACCGACAACCCATATCCGTCCAACATCTCAACGGCAGCGCTCAGATTCATGCCGCAGAGTTTGTTCTCCAGCTTCATTATTTCGCGCTGCGCTTCCTTCGCGCTTGCGATGTCTTCCTTGGTAGGGCACGGGCGATCCAGATCACTCTTGTCGATCCCTTCCAGCTCGCCCAGGATTTCCCGAGCCTTTTGCAGGCGTGCCAGGATCGCTCTGTTCTCGTTTTCAGCGTAAAGTCGTTCTGCCTTTTCCAGCAAACCTACCTGCACAGGCCAATCGCGCAGCACATCTGTGAGTTTTGCCTCCTCGCCTCGCAATCTCGCAAGCTCACACCCCAACCTGACGCGATCATCAAGCTGCCGTTCAACTTTGCCAAAATCCTCATACGCAGTTTTGGCTTGCCGTGCTTTTTCCTCCGCATCCGTAAATTTGGCGTTCGCTTTCTGGACGGCATCCTCAAGCAGGTGCAGATTGTCCAGTGCATTCTGTGCATCCTCACAGGCATAATAGGCGGTCAGAATGCTGCCAAGATCCTTTTGCCAGCGGTCCTTTCCTTTCTTTGGGCAATCTCTTTCGGTATCCCAATGCTTTCCCTCGATAGAGGAGATCTTATTGTTGATCTCTTCTTCGATTCTGGAGGTTGAAATACCATCGCTTTCCGCAAAGGCCTTGGTCAGCGTTTCTGATAATTCCCTCTTGGCATCTGCTTGATTGTTCTCCTTCTTTTGCGCATCCAGCAGTGCCTGCACTGATGCGGCGGCATTGCTTTGCGGAGAAAGCAGGAAATCGGAATACACACCCTCGCCATACTGAAGGACTTTCTTCATGATGACCTTGATATCATCCTCTTTTTTGATCAGATCATCATCCGGCGTCATCAGCCGGCAGCGAGGATCATCATCTCCCCATTCTTTTTCAAGCGTATATACACCATCTGCGGTTTCAAATGAGACTTTGCCATCCGGATATAATTTCGCAGTGGTCTTACCCCTGCGGCTGGCAGGGTAGTACAGATCCCTGAATTCCTTGCCTTGCGTACTGTTGCCCTTTACCTTGGAATCTTGGAACAAGGTTCTAGACAGGAGATTTACCAGCGTACTTTTCCCGCTCTCGTTCTTGCCGTATACCACGTTGATGCCGTCTGCAAAGGAGACGGAGCTGTCTCGAAGTCCGGCAAATTGTCTGCAGGAAAGATTTTTGATTTTCATGTCACTTTACCTCCCTCAAGCCATTCAGCAGGTCATACGCAAGTTGTGCTTCCTTTGGTTCATCGATCAACGCAGATAAGAATTTGGCAGAAAAAGATGTCTCCGGAAATTCAGCATCGATCAAGTCCTTCGTGATTAGTCGGCTGAGTCCGGCATCGCGATATGTTCCCTCAATAAAGCGGGACAGTTTTCCTTCCACGATGCTCTGCCGCGCTGCGTATTCGTCCGCATCAACAACTCCGCTTAAAATTAGATCTACCACACTGTCATCCCCGATTTTATTAAGGCAATAGTTCAGTTTTCTCTCCATCTCCCCAGCAGAGAGATCCAACTCCTCTCGATAGAAGCGAACGTTTCCTGTGACGACCTTCTTCGCCTGAACGCGCTTATCCTCTGCAATCTGAATAATAAAGCACAGCCCCTCTGTGCGGCAGTTCACATCGGTCTGAACATGCGTCCCAGCATTGAAGATTTTTCCGCAGTCAGCATAATCGCCGGCAACATTTTTGGGGAACGGAACGTGCGTGTGTCCGATCAGCCATGCATCCACTGGAATGCTCTCCAGCTCCTGACGGCTCATCAGGAAATATGCCCCTTCATTGTCGATCGTTTCACCCTCAACCGCGCCATGGGCGATTCCGATACGATATGTATCGTCCGGAACGATCTGCAGATCCTTGATCCATCCCAGGTTATTTTCATCAGGGGCGGAATGCTTAGACATGCAAGGGGCCGGATACAGGACGACATTCTCACCGTTCACGGAAATGGGCCGCGGCTCATATTGGTTCAGCAGCAGAATATTGCCTTTTTCAGCTGCAATGTCTCGAAAATACTCCCACAGCTTGGAATCCTTTTCATAGTAATCGTGGTTGCCGGGGAGGACGGCCACTGTACCGTGAAAACGAGACAGTGTCTCCAGCAGCGGCTGCATTTCTTTCTTTGTGATCCGGGTATTCTCGAACAAGTCACCGGCGATCACAAATAGTCCGCATTCCTCTTCATTGGCAATTTGAACCATGTTCTGAAACGCATCCATGCGCTTTTGCGCAAGAACAGTTCCGGCAGCACCGTGCCCCATATATTTGAGGCCAATATGGTTGTCCCCGGTCAAAAAAATTCTCAGCATAGCAACCTCTCTCCCAAAATAGTATTTTCTTGCGTCCTAACGGCAAATCGTCAATTCTTCCTAAGGGCTTGCACGCGGCATCATGTTTCGTGCCACATCCGGCGCCCCAGAATGCGTACCATTTCACACCGATAATTATACATAATGGACAAATAGAAGTCAAATTTTCTCATGCCAATGTAGTCAAAAATAAACAAAGCGCGTGTTCTATATCTTGAAACACACGGGTGTGCCCACCAGTGTTCAAGTGCGTTTGTGATGCTGCATCGCGAAGGCAGTCCATTTTTCAGCTAATCTTAGCTTGTGAACCATTATGATCCTTATGCTGTCCAATTTTACGGACAGTGCCGTAAAAACTCCAGGATATTTAGAAAGTACGCCATTATTTGATGTCCTCCGTTGCCGTTTTTTTGCTCGTATTGCCCTCCGTCAAGTTCATCCCATCCTCCTGCCATTGTCCGCAAAGCTTGTTTTCCTGTTTTGTGAATGCTATACTCAGGACAGGGTTACCAGGCAAATTACACAGAGAGGGGAATCGGCATGGTCAACCTTTCCAAGTCCAAATACTGCGCGCTGTGGCAATGTCCGAAGATGCTGTGGCTCCGCAAATACAAGCCGGAGCTTGCCGAGGTGGACAGCCATACGCTGTCCATTATGGAGACCGGCAACGCCGTGGGCGATCTTGCCATGGGACTGTTCGGGGACTTTACCGAGGTCACAGTCTACACGGATGGAGAGATCGACCTGCCGGCTATGGTACGCCGCACGCAGGAGGAAATCGCAAAGGACACCTCCGTGATCTGCGAGGCGTCCTTTGAATGGAACGGCTTATACTGCGCCGTGGATATCCTGCGGCGTGAAGACGACGGGTGGGCAATCTACGAGGTAAAAAGCTCCACGTCAGATGAAAAATCCGTTTATATCGCGGACGTCGCCTACCAGAAGTTTGTACTTGAGCACTGCGGCGTCAAGGTCACGGGCACCTACCTCGTGGTGCTGGATCGCGACTACATCTTTGACGGGACGCTGGACCTGCAAAAGCTGTTCAAGGTCACCGACGTTGGCTTGGCGGTGGCTTTCGAGCAGGACAACGTCGCCATCAACACGCGGATCGCAGAGGAGGTGCTGAAATCCC
>ULSG01030520.1_pt1 | contig 21814 bp, 16 predicted proteins | sample 1956191 | NCBI WGS metagenome assembly ULSG01 (sample SAMEA4835703, study PRJEB28245) | human gut metagenome | biome: gut microbiome; material: fecal sample | place: Denmark | collected 2008 | reverse complement strand
AAAAGTGGGATGATAATCCCACGATATGCGAATATTGGGTAGGATTGTGGGAGTGCGTAGCACGGAACAATCCGTAGGCATCAAAGTCGGGGGCTTTTGACCCCGACATCATATGAATAAAAATTATAAAAATATAGAAGGAATAGCAGCACAAAAATGAAAACACAGATTTACGAATGGAGACAGGCACTGAAAAATATTACCTTAAAAAATTGTGCCATAACTTTGTTGGGAAGTTTTATTCTGGCATTTGGATTATATAACGTGCACTCCATCTCCGGAGTAACGGAGGGTGGTGTGCTGGGAGCCACGTTGCTGTTGGAGCATTGGACAGGAATCTCTCCGGCGTTTACCGGAGGGATTATGAATATTTTATGTTATATCCTGGGATGGAAGCTGTTAGGCAAGGAATTTATCGCCTATTCGGCTCTGGCTACCGCAGGATTCTCAGGAACCTATAAAATCTGCGAGCAATTTCCTCATCTGTGGCCGGAACTGGCAAATATGCCCCTTCTGGCAGCACTGGTGGGAGCATTGTTCGTCGGTGTCGGTGCCGGACTGTGCGTGCGCATCGGCGGAGCCCCCAGCGGAGATGATGCCCTGGCCATGAGTATTTCCCATGCTACCGGCTGGAAGATCCAGTGGGTGTATCTGATGTCGGATCTGATCGTACTGGTAATGTCCTTAAGTTACATTCCGGTGAGACGTATCGGATATTCGTTGTTTACCGTGCTTATGTCCGGACAGCTGATCGGCCTGATCCAGAACTTCGGAAGTGCATCCCACAGTGATGCGGAGGGTCTTGCGACTTCCAAGTGTGAAATTATGGATTGATCTGGTAAATCTGAATTTCTCCGTTGTCAAAGATACAGGGCCAGGCGGAGCGGAAGTAGTTTTCATCGACAGCGTAACTTGCCCGTTCCCAGGAAGAGACTTCAATATAATCGATGTCGTAAGTACGGATCAGATCAGCAGAAACAGCGGGAGTCTCATAAATTGTCCGGAAATCTTCGTGATATTCTGTGTGATAGAGACCGTGCATTGCCAAAAAGGTTCCCGCCCCGTTTAACACATTGCGCCCTGCAAGGGCGGCAATTTCATTTACATGCCTGTTGTTGGTAAGAAAACGGGATGTGGGAGAGGTATTTTGCTCGACGAATGCTGCAACTTCCACCTGTGCGGAAGAATAAGCGGTATAATCGGATATTACCTCTCTGCACAGGGTCAGAACGGCAGAAAAGGTGCAAAGAAATACCATGCCGATCATGCAGAGGTATCGTGAAGAGGCTTTTTTCAGAGAACGCAGGAAATCGATTCCGTAATCGGCACTGAGGCAGCAGACAAATATATAAGTTATATATAATAGTTTATTATTGTCATATGTGTTAGGGGTGAAGGAAATGATCTCCACAACAAACCACAGGAGAAATGCCCCGGACATCACATCAAAATCTTCTTTTTTACAATGAATCATGGCAGGGACGAACAATAGCAGGATCGCACCCCAGTTTTTCAGATAAAACCACAAATAAGTATCGCCCTGATTTCCCCAGTTAAAATGCCCCAGCAAAAAGCCGGATTGCGTTGTCTGGCCAAAAGTCCATTCCAATAACTGCGGAAGTGCAAGAAGCAGAAGCACACCAAAGAAAACTCCCCAGGTGGTCAAAAACTTCTGCAGTGTATAATTGTTTGTACTTTTACCGGAAAAGCACCGGTACAGTAAGGACAGACCGTATAGCACGAGGGATGCCGCAACAAGGATGCCAAAACGAAAGAGCAGTACAGGTGCAACGGCAGCAGAACTTTCGTTCAGAATTTCCAGAAGAATCATACAGGTTAAGAAACATCCGAGCAGAACGGCTCCCGGATGCTCTACCGGGGAAGTATTATGCGGCACGGACCGGTAAAGGCACAGCAACATCCAACAGGCACTTAAGATCAGGATGGCAACGAAGGAATGGGTATGGATCATAGGTAATGCCCCTGCCAGGATGCCGGCAGGGAGAAAACATTCTTTTTCCCCGTTCCGGATGGCCCGAAGCAGCAGCCAGATGGCACAGAACAGGACCGCATAGCCAAAGAGTGTTGCACGCTGTGGCAGGAGCATATCTGCGATGATATTGACCCAGCGGATATTCCGGTCGACCAGATTGGTGGGGGTAGTGTAATAGCCGGTAAAAATATCACTGAATTTATAACCGCCTTCTCTGCTCCAGTCAATGAAATATACGAAGCCAAGACCGCCGTTATAGAAAAATAAGACCCAGGCAGCCAGAGATTTGGCGCGATCATGGAACAGAACATCGGCAATGGCATAAAATCCCGTTATGACCTGGAAAAAGGCAAAATACATAGGGAGCATATAAGCATAGCGCAGGGATGCACCAAACAGGTAAATACTGGAAGAAATACTGTCGCACAGGAAAGGATAGCAGAGCTTATCCCAGGGAGAGATGGAGTAGTAAGGAGGGAAGGTCTGTTGATTGGCAATACTTGTAATGATTCCCAGGTGCATCTGCAGATCCCCATAAGTACACTGCCCCACATGAAGACCGTCGTCCTTCGGCAGGATGGTGTGGGTGGATAACAAAATACAAAACAGAACAAAGGTACCGCCTGCCAGCAGAAGAAAGGCATAATTTCTGCGCAACAGCTGCCGGTAGTCTTTGGTGGGAGCAGTCGAAGATACTGCCGCGGCAGGATGGTAAAAGACATATAGCAGGACCAGACAAATGACTACGAAAAGCAGAGCCATAATATGAGCTGTCATGGAAAAACCGAAGAAGAAGGCAAACAGAGCAGGAATCCACTGCAACAGAACAGAGCCGGATACACTGCCGGTCAGCAGATGGAACAGAAGTCCCTTTTTAGGAAAAATACGTTTTATGTACAGAACCCCCACACATTGAAATAGAAGAAAATAAAGTGTGCCAAGGATATTTCCGAATGCAGATCCATAGAAACCGTTCATGAGAATTCCCCCTCAAATAAAAATCAGTAATATTATACCATTGCTTCGGAAAAAGCAAAAGATGCAACTAAATTTAAGGGTGGTACATTCTGAGAAAAAAGAGTAAAATAAAATACAGTATGTGAAAAAGATTCCTGAGAGAAAGGCGGATACCTCTATGGAAAAGGATAAGAATAAGATGGAAAACAAGAAATTAACAGAGCTTCTGGAGCACTTGGAATATGAGCTAGTACAGGGAACACTGGACAGAGAAATCCCTGCGGTGGTCTATGATTCCCGCAAGGTCGTTCCGGGGTGCTTATTTCTCTGCATCGGCGGAGCAAATTTTGACGGTCATGATTTTGCTGCACAGGTGGCAGAGCAGGGAGCCGGAGTACTAGTGGTGCAAAAAGACGTGGAACTGCCGGAGAATGTGGATGTGACGGTGGTCAAAGTAGCGGATACCAGATATGCCATGGCATTTATTTCTGCGGCCTGGTTCGGCCATCCGGCAGAAAAGCTGAAAGTCATCGGTATCACGGGTACCAAAGGTAAGACAACGACCACCTATCTGGTAAAGTCCATTCTGGAAAATGCCGGCTATAAAGTGGGACTGGTGGGAACCATCGAAGTGATCATCGGAGACGAACATATCCATGCCAACAATACCACCCCGGAATCCTATCTGCTGCAGGAGTATTTTGCCCGTATGGTGGAGGCAGGACTGGATACGGTTGTGATGGAAGTATCCTCTCAGGCGCTGATGCTGCACCGTACGCAGGGCTTTGTGTTCGATTACGGTATTTTCACGAATCTGGAACCGGATCATATCGGTCCCAACGAGCATGCCAGCTTCGAGGAATATCTGCACTGCAAGGGATTATTGTTTAAACAGTGCAAGGTAGGTATTGTGAATGGTGACGATGAGCACTGGCAGGCAGTGACGGAAGGACATACCTGCACACTGGAGAACTTCGGAATGGGAGAGCACTGTATGCTCCGGGCGGAAGAACGGAAACTGGTGCATAAGCCCGGAGAACTGGGCGTGACTTTCCACGTAGCCGGACTGATGGATTTTGATGTGGAAGTGCCCATGCCCGGCAAATTCAGCGTGTACAATGCGCTGGCGGCTATTGCCATCTGCCGTCATTTCAAGGTAGATGAGGAAAACATTAAAAAGGCGCTGTTGCAGGCAAAGGTAAAAGGCCGTATCGAGATGATCAAGGTATCCGATCAGTTCACCCTGCTGATCGATTATGCCCACAATGCCATGGCGCTGGAGAGTCTGCTGACCACGTTGCGGGAATATGAACCTCACAGACTGATCAGCCTGTTCGGCTGCGGAGGCAACCGTTCGAGACAGCGTCGTTTTGAGATGGGAGAGGTCAGCGGCAAGCTGGCGGATCTGACCATCATTACCTCCGACAATCCCCGTTTTGAGGAACCGCAGGATATTATCGACGATATCAAGACAGGTATGGCAAAAACGGATGGAAATTATGTAGAGATCTGCGATCGTAAGGAAGCCATCACTTATGCTATCGAACACGGAGAACCCGGAGATATTATCGTGCTGGCAGGCAAGGGACATGAAGATTACCAGGAGATCCGCGGGGTGAAGCATCCCATGGATGAGAGAGATCTGATTCGGGATATTCTGGCGGAAGGACATATTCCGGGATCTGCAGCAAAATAATGAGGAAAACAGATTGAATACGTTATATGCGGATATCATTGTAGATATCTCCCACGAAAAACTGGATAGAACCTTTCAATACCGGGTGCCGGAGAGTCTGCGGGGCAGACTGGAGCCGGGAGCCTGTGTCATGATCCCGTTTGGCAACGGCAATCGTCTCATCAAGGGTTACGTGGTGGCTTTGGGGGAAACGTGTCAGTTCGCTCCGGAGAAGATCAAGGATATCGCAGGAATGCCGGAAAAAGAGACCGGAGTGGAGGACAAAATGATTGCTCTGGCTGCCTGGATCCGTCGGAATTACGGCTGTACCATGATCCAGGCGCTGAAGACGGTACTGCCGGCAAAACAGTCGGTAAAAAAGCTGGAACACAGACAGCTGGTACGTCTGATGAACAGAGAAGAGATTTTGTCATTATTAGGAGAATGTGAACGGAAAAAACAGGTGGCCAAAGCAAGACTGTTAAAAGCCCTGTCAGAACAGGAGACGATTCCCTATGAGTGGATCACCGGAAAACTGGGGGTCAGTGCAGCCACGGTAAACAGTATTGTAAAAAGCGGCGCGGCAAAACTGGTCAGTTCCGAAAGCTATCGCAATCCGGTCAAAATGCAGTCCGTAGAAGCAGTGCGTAATACGCTGAGTGAGGAACAGCAGACCATCGTTACGGAAGTGCTGAAGGATTTTGATGCCGGAAGGAGACAGACCTATCTGATCCACGGCATCACCGGCAGCGGCAAGACGGAAGTATACATGCGGCTGATCGGAGAAATGATCGCGAGGGGACGGCAGGCTATTGTGCTGATTCCCGAGATCGCCCTGACTTATCAGACACTGCTGCGATTTTACCAGAGATTCGGTGATCGGGTCAGCGTGATGAATTCCACGTTATCCCCCGGGGAAAAATACGATCAGTGCGAACGGGCCAAAGCTGGAGAAATCGATGTGATCATCGGCCCAAGATCCGCACTTTTTACGCCGTTTCCAAGTCTTGGTCTGATCGTTATGGATGAGGAGCAGGAGAACAGCTATAAAAGTGAAAGTACTCCGAAATATCATGCCAGAGAGACTGCGCTGGAAGTGGCAAAACTGTACGGGGCCAGTGTAGTGCTGGGTTCAGCCACACCTTCCCTGGAGGCCTATTATCGTGCCGGTAAGGGGGAGTATCGCATGTTTCAACTGACCAGACGTCTCACCGGCGGGGAACTTCCTACGGTGTACACGGTGGATCTCAGACAGGAACTGCAGGAGGGCAACCGTTCTATTTTCAGCAGGAAATTGCAGGAATTAATGGCGGATCGATTGAACAAGGGCCAGCAGACCATCCTGTTTTTAAACAGGAGAGGCTACGCGGGATTTGTGTCCTGCCGTTCCTGCGGTGAGGTCATGAAGTGTCCGCACTGTGATGTCTCTCTCTCGGAACATAAGGGAGGAAGGCTGATCTGTCATTACTGTGGTTATACACAGCCGATGCCGAAGCTTTGTCCCAAGTGTGGATCGAAATATATTCTGGGATTTAAGGCAGGCACCCAGCAGATCGAAGAAAAATTAAAGGAGCTGTACCCCGGTGTGCGGACGTTGCGCATGGATGCGGATACCACCCGGACGAAGGACAGCTATGAGAAAATATTATCCTCCTTCGCAAACGGGGAAGCGGACGTGCTGATCGGCACCCAGATGATCGTCAAGGGACATGATTTCCCAAAGGTGACACTGGTGGGGATCCTGGCGGCGGATCTGTCGTTAAATGCGTCGGATTACCGGGCGGGAGAGCGGACTTTCCAGCTTCTGACCCAGGCGGTGGGCCGGGCCGGCAGAGGGGTGCTCCCCGGGGAAGCGGTGATCCAGACCTATCAGCCGGATCATTACGCCATTACCTGTGCTGCGGCTCAGGATTACGAGAGCTTTTATCAGGAGGAGATTCTGTATAGAGAGCTGTCCGGCTACCCGCCGGTGGCTCATATGCTGGCAGTACAGATCTACGGGAAAGAGGAAGAAAATGCAAAACAGCTTGCCCTGAGACTGACAGATGTGGTAAAGTCTAATATGGACTTTTTGTCAGGAAAGCAAAAAGAACAGTCCAATAAGAAGATACAGGTACTGGGACCTGCCCCTGCCAACATCAGCAAGATCAATGATATCTACCGGTATGTGTTCTATGTGAAGCATGCGGAGTATGATGTCCTGGTGGAAGTAAAGGACAGACTGGAGGAAACTCTCAGACAGTGGCAGCCCAGACAGATGAGTATACAATTTGATTTTGACCCGGTAAGCGTGTTATAGGAGGTAAAGAACTGTGGCAATCAGAAACATTCGTGAATATGGGGATGAAGTACTGACCAAGACCTGCAAAGAGGTCAAGGAGATGACACCCCGGACCAAAGAACTGATCGAGGATATGTTGGAGACTATGTACGATGCCAATGGCGTAGGGCTGGCGGCACCACAGGTAGGTGTCCTGAAGAGAATCGTGGTGATCGATACCACCGGAGAGGATCCGTATATTCTGATCAACCCCCGCATCGTAGAGAGCAGTGGAGAGCAGACCGGACAGGAAGGGTGTCTTAGCGTACCCGGTAAGTTCGGCATCGTAACCAGACCCAATTATGTGAAAGCGGTAGCACTGGATGTGAATATGAAGCCCATCGAAGTAGAGGGAACAGAATTGCTGGCCAGGGCCATCTGCCACGAACTGGATCATCTGGACGGTCATCTCTATGTGGAAAAGGCGGAAGGACCGCTGCAGGATATGACCTACGAGGATGAGGAAGAAGAGTAAGCTTTCCGGAAAGGAGACAGACTATGCAGATCGTATTTATGGGAACTCCCGATTTTGCCGTGGGAGCGCTGGAGGCACTGATCACACAGGGCCATGAGATCACCGCAGTGGTGACCCAGCCGGACAAGCCAAAGGGCAGAAGCAAAGAATTACAGTTTCCTCCCGTGAAGGAATGTGCGGTAAAACATGGCATTCCTGTATTCCAGCCCCGTCGGATCAAGACACCGGAAGCCATTGAGGAACTGAAAAAATATCCCGCAGATATTTATATCGTGGCGGCGTTCGGACAGATCCTGTCTCAGGAGATTCTGGATCTGCCAAAATACGGATGTCTGAACATCCATGCATCCCTCCTTCCGAAATACCGCGGGGCATCTCCTATCCAGAGAGTGATCATCGACGGAGAGGCTGAGACTGGTGTGACCATCATGCAGATGAATGCGGGACTGGACACCGGCGATATGTTGTACCGGAAGAAAATCCCCATTACTTCGGAGGACACCTTCGAAACTTTGCATGACAAGCTGATGGTGCTGGGCGGGGAAGCGATCACCGAGGCACTGCCTCTGCTGGAGGCAGGCAAACTGGTACCGGAAAAGCAGGATGATACCAAGACCTGCTATGCGGCCCTGATCACCAAAGAGATGGGAAAGCTGGACTTTACGAAAACAGCGGCAGAACTGGATCGTTTGATCCGTGGACTGACTCCCTGGCCCAGTGCATATACGCATTATCATGGAAAACAGCTGAAAATCTGGAAAGCCATTCCTATGGCAACTGCGCATAAGGAAGCACCGGGCACGATCCTTACGGTGAATAAGGATTCCTTTGAAGTGGCTGCATCGGAAGGCTCCTTAAAGGTGATGGAACTGCAGCTGGAAGGTAAAAAGCGTATGACAACTCACGATTTCCTGCTGGGGGTAAAGGTACAGCCGGGAGAGCTTCTGGGCGAGCGTTAGGATACGACGAAACGAAAAGCAACGATCGGGTAAGTGGTGTTGACAGAAAGGAGACTTTCGTATGTACGGTGGCTATTACGGATATGGTTATTATTGGGATCCTACTTATTTTCTGGTACTGGTCGGACTGGTATTGTGCCTGGGTGCCAGCGCACTGGTGAATTCCACCATGCGCAAATACAGCAAAGTCCGGAATATGAGAGGATTGACGGGAGCGGAAGCGGCCCGCAACATTCTCAACAGAGAAGGCTTATACAATGTACAGATCGAGTGCCTGAACTCCGATGACGGTGATCATTACGATCCCCGGACGGATACGGTGCGACTGTCTTACAACAACTTTAACGGAACCTCGGTGACCGCGGTCAGTGTTGCGGCCCATGAGTGCGGACATGCCATTCAGCATGCCCATGGCTATGCCCCCATGAACATTCGTGCTGCACTGGTGCCGGTGGTGAATATCGGAAGCAATTTAAGCATTCCCCTGATCTTTTTAGGAGTACTGCTCAGCTGGAACCAGACATTGATCCAGCTTGGTATCTGGGCATTTGCCCTGACCGTTATTTTCCAACTGGTGACACTGCCTGTGGAATTCAATGCTTCCCACAGAGCTATCGTGAAGGTGGAAGAATACGGGTTATTAGGCAGTGAAGAAGTAAGCGGCGGCAAAAAGGTGCTGACGGCAGCGGCTCTGACCTATGTGGCAGGAGCGGCCTCCTCCGCATTACAGCTGCTCAGACTGATCCTGCTGTACGGCGGCAATCGCAGAAGGAGAGACTAATCTTGAGTGATCATGCAACGACCGATACAAGAGAGATTATAGTGGAGATCCTGCTCAGTCTGGAAAAGGGGCAGGATTTTTCCCATAAATTGATGAAAGCGGTTCTGGATAAATACGATTATCTGGATCCCAGAGAGAAAGCGTTTATCAAAAGAGTCACGGAAGGTACGATAGAGAGACAGCTGGAGCTGGACTATTATCTGGATCGGTTTTCTTCTGTTCCGGTCCGGAAGATGAAGCCTCTGATCCGCTGTCTTCTTCGCATGAGTACTTATCAGATCCTGTATATGGACGCAGTTCCCGACAGTGCGGTGTGCAATGAGGCCTGCAAGCTGGCGGCCAAAAGAGGCTTCCGTACCCTGAAAGGCTTCGTCAATGCGGTGCTGCGTAATATTTCCCGCAGCAAGGAACAGATGCCGTTGCCAGATCCCAAGGATACGGTGAAATATCTGAGCATAAAATATTCCATGCCGGAATGGATCGTGAATCTGTGGCTGCCTGCATATGGCAGAGAAGGAACGGAAACACTTTTAAAAGGACTCCTTTCCATTCATCCGGTATCCCTGCGGTTCTCCACGGAACTGACCGAAGCGGAGAGAGAGTCACTGGCGGAGAAAATTGAGAAAACCGGTGTACGTCTGCAGCAAAGCAGGGAACTTCCTTATGTGTATCTGGCACAGAATCTGGAAAATGTAAGTGAACTTCCGGGCTTTGCGGAAGGCAAATTTACCGTGCAGGATGCCAGCTCCGCACTTGCAGTGGAAGCGGCAGGTATATGCCCAGGTAATACGGTCATGGATCTGTGTGCGGCTCCGGGTGGCAAGACGATCCTGGCGGCGGAATTTGCAGGGGAAGCAGGCCACGTCGTGTCCCGTGATATATCTGAATACAAGACGGACCTGATCCGGGAAAATCTGGAGCGCATGAACCGTAGGAATGTGGAGGTTCAGGTGTATGATGCCACGGTGCATGATCCGGAGAAGGAAAAATATGCGGACGTGGTGCTGATGGATGTCCCCTGCTCTGGTCTTGGTGTTATGGGAAAAAAGAGAGATATCAAATATCATGCCACACCGGAAAGCCTGCAATCCATCACAGAACTGCAAAGGCAGATCGTGGCAGCCGGATGGCAGTATGTGAAGCCGCACGGTGTACTGCTCTACAGTACCTGCACGATCCACCGCGGGGAAAATCAGGAGATGGCAGTCTGGATCACAGAGAATTTCCCGTTTGTACTGGAAGAAGAGAGACAGCTTCTGCCGGGAACGGATGAGACCGACGGATTCTATTATGCAAGACTGCGCAGAAAAGCGTGAGAGATAAGAAGTAAGAGAACGAAAAATGGATACGAAAAAAGATATCAAATCCCTGAATCTGGAAGAATTGAAGACAGAGCTGGAGAGCATGGGAGAGAAGGCTTTCCGGGCAAAGCAGATGTATGAATGGATGCATGTGAAGCTGGTCAGGAGCTTTGATGAAATGACCAACCTCTCCGCAAAATTCAGGGAGCAATGTAAGGAAAAATATGAATACACCTGTGTAAACCCTGTCAGAATACAGGAGTCCAAGATCGACGGAACGAAAAAATTCCTGTTTGAATTATCTGATGGCAATGTGGTGGAAAGTGTCTGGATGCAGTATAAGCACGGCAACAGTGTGTGCATTTCTTCACAGGTGGGATGCCGTATGGGCTGTAAATTCTGTGCGTCCACGCTGGACGGACTGGAACGGAATCTGACTCCTTCCGAGATGCTGGATCAGATTTACGCCATCACAAGACTGACGGGGGAGCGGGTCTCCAATGTGGTAGTCATGGGCACTGGGGAACCGATGGATAATTATAACAATATTTTGAAATTTCTGCATCTTCTGACCGATGAGAACGGTCTGAACATCAGCCAGAGAAATGTCACGGTGTCCACCTGTGGAATCGTGCCCAGAATGCGGCAGCTGGCGGATGAAAAGCTGCAGATCACACTGGCATTGTCCTTGCATGCCACCACCGATGAAAAACGAAGAAAACTGATGCCCATTGCCAACCGGTATTCTATCAAAGAGTTGATGGAAGTCTGTCAGTATTATTTCGAACAGACAGGACGAAGGATCACTTTCGAATACAGTCTGGTGGGCGGTGTGAATGATACGGAAGAGGATGCCAGGGAACTGATCGCCCTGGCGAAGCCGTTGTGCTGCCATATCAACCTCATCCCGGTCAACCCCATTAAAGAGCGGGATTATGTGCAGTCGGATACGAAGCACATTCAGGCATTTAAAAATAAACTTGAAAGTAAGATGATACATGTTACAATTAGAAGGGAGATGGGCCGGGATATTGACGGAGCCTGCGGACAGTTAAGACGCCGTCATACGCAGGAGGCGAAGAACCCGGGGGAACTCTCACAGGAGGAAGTTTGACGTGCTTAAGACGTTTTCCATAACCGATATCGGAAGGAAAAGAAAAGTAAATCAGGACTATATCTATACCTCTGAAAAACCGGTGGGAAATCTGCCGAATGTATTTATCGTGGCAGATGGTATGGGTGGTCACAATGCGGGAGACTATGCGTCCAAGGTAACGGTAGAGACCATGCTTGCCGAGATGGAGAATTCTTTTGAGAAGAATCCCACCCTGATCTTCCGCAAAGCCATTGAGGAAGCCAATGATGTGATCCGCAAGAGAGCCAGCGAGGATGAAAAGCTGGAAGGAATGGGGACTACGGTCGTGGTGGCATCCTGCATGGGCAGATTCTTACAGGTGGCCAATGTAGGAGACAGCAGACTCTATGTGGTGGGCAGCAAGATCCGCCAGATCACAAGAGATCATTCGTATGTAGAAGAAATGGTACGGATCGGAGAACTGGATCGTGCCGATGCAAGGAACCATCCGGATAAAAATATTATTACCAGAGCGGTAGGGGCGGAAGACAAAGTGGAGCCGGATTTCTTTACCGTGGAATTACAGGAGGGTGAGATCGTCCTTATGTGCTCGGATGGTCTGACAAATATGCTGGAAGACGAGGAAATCCGCATGATTATCAGCGGAGCCAGAGACCTTGTGGAGAAGGCAGAGAGCCTGGTGGAGGCGGCCAATGCCAACGGCGGCAGAGACAATATCAGTGTGATACTGATCGAGCCGTGCGCATAATTACCCAGCTTTTTTGGAAATGGAGAGCAAGTATGATCAAAATAGGAATGATGATCGGCGATCGCTATGAGATCCTGGAAAAAATCGGAACCGGCGGTATGTCAGATGTCTATAAAGCAAAATGTCACAAGCTGAATCGCTATGTGGCGATCAAGGTATTGAAGCAGGAATTCAGCGAAAATGCTAATTTTGTATCCAAATTCCGGATCGAGGCACAGGCGGCAGCAGGACTGATGCACCCCAATATTGTCAATGTCTATGATGTCGGGGAAGAGAACGGAATCTATTATATCGTCATGGAACTGGTAGAGGGTATTACCCTCAAAAAGTACATTGAGAAGAAGGCCAGACTGTCTTACAAGGAAGCGGTAAGTATCGCCATCCAGGTAAGCATGGGTATTGAGGCTGCACATAATAATCATATTATCCATCGGGATATCAAGCCGCAGAATATTATTATCTCCAAGGACGGCAAAGTCAAGGTGACGGACTTCGGTATTGCCAAGGCAGCTACCAGTAATACCATCACTTCTAATGTCATGGGAAGTGTACACTATACTTCTCCCGAGCAGGCCAGAGGGGGTTACAGTGATGAAAAGAGTGATATCTATTCGCTGGGTATCACCATGTTCGAAATGCTGACGGGAAGAGTTCCTTTCAATGGGGAGACTACCGTGGCCATCGCCATCAAGCATATTCAGGAAGAAATGCCGTCTCCGAAGGAGTTTGTACCGGAGATCCCTTCCAGCGTAGCCAGTATTGTACTGAAATGTTGTCAGAAGTCTCCGGACCGCAGATACCAGAATATGGCAGAACTGATCGCGGATCTGAAGCAGTCTCTGATCAACCCGGAGGAAGATTTCGTGGTGAACACCGATCCGGATATGGAAGGTGGTACCCGGATGATCTCCGATGAGGATATGGCACAGATCAAACGAAAAGTCCCTTATCAGGGAGGACGGGAATACGAAGAACCGGATCATGATGAGACCATGCGTCTGCGTTCCGATACCGAAGCCATGTATGAAAACGATGAGGATGGCGAAGACGAGGATAATTACGACTACGACCCCAAGATGGAGCGTGTGACCACAATCCTGGCAATTGTAGCCGGTGTGGTGATCTGTATTATCCTGATCGTTCTGGCAGTGAAGATCTTCGGCGGCAAAAATGAAGGAAGCAGCGACTCTGACTCAGGACCGATCATTACGACCGAAGAGACGGATGCCACAGAAGTGGAAAAGGTCTCCATGCCGGATGTAAAGGGCATGAAGGTAGAAGATGCAAAGAGCACCCTGACCAGTCTGGGAATCCTCACAGAGGTGACTTATGAGGAGTCCGACACGGTAGCGGAAGGTGTTGTTATCAATACAGATGTCAGCGTGGGAGCACAGATCGATAAGGGCAGCAAGGTAACCCTGAAAGCCAGTGCAGGAACTCAGGGTGTGGAAGTACCCAATGTGGTGGATCTTACTTTTGATGAAGCCAATACACAGTTGGTAAGCAAGGGATTCCTGGTCAACAAGACAGAGAGCTATTCCGATACGGTAGAGTCCGGCCGGGTGATTTCCCAGACCCCTTCCGAGGGCAACAAAGCACCGAAGGGCAGTGTGATCACTGTGACAGTAAGTCTGGGTAAGGAAGATACCAAGATCCGTGTGCCGAATCTGATCGGTCTGTCCGAGCAGGACGGTACGGTAGAAGCCATCGAGGCAGGACTGACCGTAGGCAGTGTGAGCTATATCTACAGTGACGAAGTGGGAGAAGGCATGATCTGTTACCAGAGCTATTCCCATGGCTCCTATGTGGATCAGGGAACCTCCATTGATATCAAGGTCAGTCAGGGAGCTCAGAAGGTGACTTACAAGTGTAATGTCAGCATTGCGGCACCAACGACTTCGGAAGCACCCGGCTATGTATCGGGAATGGAAGTCAGCATCAAACTGGTGACGGATGACGATAACGTACTGCTGGATACCAAGACCAGCACTTTCCCGGTAGCTACCAATTTCAACGGTATGACTGCCTCCGGTGGTACGCTCACCATGACGTATCAGGTGACAAGCGAACCGACCACCACAACGAACCCGGATACCGGGGAGCAGGTGACGGTTCCCGGAACGACAGAAGACCGTTCCTTTACCAGAAGAGTTGAGTTCGTAAAGGAATAAGATCAAAGGCGGGAAGCTATGAAGGGCAAGATTATAAAAGGAATCGCCGGGTTCTATTACGTCCATGTAGCGGACGATGGCCATACAATGGGCACGGTGTACGAATGCAAGGCAAAAGGAGTCTTTCGCAAGGATCACAGAAAACCCCTGGTCGGGGATGACGTGGAGATGGATGTCCTGGATGAGGCACAGAAAAAAGGAAATATCAGGGAATTGCTTCCCAGACACAGTGAACTGATCCGTCCGGCGGTAGCTAATGTGGATCAGGCGCTGGTGATCTTTGCCATCACGAAGCCTCAGCCGAATTTTAATCTGCTGGATCGTTTCCTGGTCATGATGCAGCAGCAGGACATTCCCTGCATTATCTGTTTTAACAAGCAGGATATTGACGAGGAAGGCAAAAAGGAAGATTATCGTGCCATTTACGAACAGGCGGGATTCCGTACGATCACGGTCAGCGCAGCCAGACAAGAAGGGATAGATACCATTCAGGAGCTGCTTCGCGGCAAGACCACTACGGTGGCGGGTCCCAGCGGTGTCGGTAAATCCTCTCTGGTAAACTGCCTGCAGTCCGGCACAGTGATGGAGACCGGCTCCATCAGTGAGAAGATCGAGCGGGGAAAGCATACTACCAGGCACTCCGAACTGATCTCCATTGCACAGGATACGTATATTCTGGATACCCCGGGATTTAGCTCTCTGGGGTTGTTTCGGTTGGAGAAGGAGCAGCTGGCGGAATTTTATCCGGAGTTTGCCCCTTTTGAAAAATATTGCAGATTCGGAGGCTGCTCCCATATCTCTGAGCCGGTATGCGGTATCAAGGCTGCTGTGGCAGAGGGAGAGATCCCGCAGATACGTTATGAGAACTACTGTCTGCTCTATGATGAACTGAAAAATCAGAGAAAATATTAATTATGAGTGAAGTGCAGAATAATCTAGGGGAAAAATTCAAAGAGACCATTGCGGAAGCAATGAAGACCGGAGATTTTCATGCGTTGAACACGCTGGTGACGGATACGGTCAACGATGCCTTGCGGGAGGCGGATTTCCAGGCAAATCTGTCCAGGGAAGCCACGGAAAAAAAGGTGTGGAATTCCCAGCGCAGCTGGCAGGATAAAAGGCGGGAGGAAGTCAAGACTGAGGCAGAGATCCAGGCAGAACGGCAGCAACGGGAAAAACAGCAGGAGGAGCGCCGCAGGCAGAACGAAGAATGGCACCGGCAGCGCAGAGAGCGGGAAAAGCAGTGGGAAGAACAACGGAAGGCTCAGGCAGAGCAGAACCGTGCACGGAATCAGGCACAGCCGGTGACACCCAGAAAAGCTACTGCGGCAGAAATGACTTCTCTGGTCAAAATGGAAAAGAAGGGAAACGTGTCCGGAACATTGTGCACTGTGTTCGGCGGGATCGGACTGGGGTTCAGCGGACTGGGACTTCTGGTACAGCTGTTACTGGCAGCTTTTCAGGCAGCATCTCTGAGTGCGGCAATCCTTCCGGGAGTATTGTCTCTGGTATTTTTAGAGATGATATCTTATGGCAACGGACAGCGCAGAAGATTAAAGCGTGCGGAGAAATATCTGGAGCTGTGCGGCACCAAAATGTATGGTGTGATCAACGAAATGGCCCGCTATACCGGAAAAAGTGTCCGCTATGTCAGAAGGGATCTTCGTAAGATGTTAAAAGCCGGAATGTTTCCGGACGGACATCTGGATGATAAAGAGACCTGCTTTATGCTCAATAATGTGATCTACCGTCAGTATCTGGAGACGGAGAAAGCCTATCTGGAGCAGAAGAAGGAACAGAATACAGCGGGCACCGATACACAGGATACGGAGCAGAACCGCAGAGAGCAGGAACTGCACAGTATTGTGGCAGAAGGAATGGAATACATCCGTCATCTGCGGGATCTGAATGACAGGATCGAAGGAGAAGCTATCTCTGAGAAGCTGTACCGGCTGGAAAATCTGTTGAAGGAGATCTTTGACCGAGTGCAGGAGCATCCGGAGCAGATGCACCGGATGCATAAACTGATGGATTATTACCTGCCTACTATGTTGAAACTGGTGGAGCAGTATGCGGAATTTGACGAGATCAGCAGCCCGGGAGAGGATATTCTCGATGCCAAAAAAGAGATCGAAAAGACACTGGATATGATCAATCAGGCATTCGTTACATTGCTGAACAATCTGTTCCGGGATGCAGCCTTTGATGCGTCAGCGGATGCACAGGTATTGCAGACGATGTTGGCCAGGGAAGGGCTGACGGAATCGGATTTTGTAAGAGAAAAAAGTGTATGACAGCAGGAAAGCAATGCTGATGGTAAATAAAAAATCATGAGAGAGTATGGAAAGGCGGGGTTATAAGTATGAATATGGATCTGGATGCAGCAACAAAAGAGGCACCTACCCTTACACTGGATCCCTTTGCGGAGGCAAAGGCAGAGATCGTGGAGAAGAAGCCGGAGGAACTGGTAGAGGAGCAGGCTGTTCCGGAGATGGAACTGACACCGGAAGAACAGAAAATGGTAGATGATTTTGCGGGACAGATCGATCTGACCAATACCCAGGCGATATTGCAGTACGGTGCGGGGAGTCAGAAAAAGATCGCAGATTTCTCTGAGACAGCACTTAGCAATGTCCGGACCAAGGATATGGGCGAGGTTGGACAGCTGTTGACGGATGTAGTGGCACAGCTCAAGGATTTTGATACAGAGGAAGACAAGGGATTCTTCGGCTTGTTTAAAAAGAGCGGGGATAAGCTGAATAATCTGAAAGCAAAGTATGATAAAGCGGAAGTGAACATCAGCAAGATCTGTGATGCCATGGAAAATCATCAGGTGGTGCTGCTAAAAGATGTGGCGGTACTGGACAAGCTGTATCAGCTGAATCTGAATTATTTTAAAGAACTGTCCATGTACATTCTGGCAGGTAAAAAGAAACTGACACAGGCGAAAAACGTGGAACTGTCGGAACTTCTGGAAAAAGCACAGAAGAGCGGACTGCCGGAGGATACGCAGGCTGCGAAGGATTTTGCAGCAATGTGTGAGAGATTCGAGAAGAAGATCTATGATCTGGAACTTACCAGAGCCATTTCTCTGCAGATGGCACCCCAGATCCGACTGATCCAGTCCAATGATATCGCTATGTCCGAGAAGATCCAGTCCACACTGGTGAATACGATCCCTCTGTGGAAGAGCCAGATGGTCATTGCCATCGGTCTGGATCATGCCACCGATGCAGCCAAGGCACAGCGTGCAGTATCGGATATGACCAATGAACTGTTGAAGAAAAATGCAGAAGCACTGAAAGTGGCAACCGTGGAGACAGCGAAGGAATCAGAGAGAGGTATTGTGGATATCGAGACCCTCAAGACCACGAACCAGACACTGATGACCACACTGGATGAAGTCATGAAGATCCAGGAGGAAGGCCGTGCCAGAAGACAGAGCGCAGAGGAAGACTTACAGCGGATCGAAAATGAAATGCGGGATAAGCTTCTGGAGATGAGCCGGGCATCCCACACATAATTTTACATAATTTTAAGCAGAGAAATCTTGACGAAACCTCCAGAGGAAATTAAAATAAAATGTATGTAGGTTAATTAATGGAAGGAGCAGGAAACAAATGAAAAAACTGGAAGAAATGTTAAGGGAGAAACCGATTAAAAATAAGCTTTCTTTTGTATTCCGCATTATGGACGTTTTATATGTGGTGTTGGCCCTGGTGGCAGTTGTGGGATTGATACAGTCAAAAAGCTATGTGGGAAGCGTAATTGCTGTGATCATAGTTGTATTAGCTATTGCATTTAATGCAGCTATGTCAAAAATGCTTACTAAAATGTTAGTAGAACCTATTGAAAGCCTGGTAATGGCAGCTGAAAAGATTGTAGCCGGTGATTTTGAGATCGGAGTACCCTATGAATCCGGGGATGAGCTGGGCAGGCTTTCTGACAGCTTTGAGACCGCAGCAGCTATTTTGAAAAAGGTTGTATCAGATCTGCAGGATATTGTAGAACATTTTTCCGAGGGTAATTTTGATGTACATAGCAGCTGCCCCGATGCTTATGTAGGACAGCTCCGCAGTGTACTGGATGAACTGGATGCGATGGTGAACAAGGTCAGCGAGACTATGCACGGTATTCAGGGATCTTCCGAACAGGTGTCTGCCGGAAGCAATCAGCTGGCTGTCAGTGCACAGGATATTGCGGAAGGTGCTACCAGTCAGGCTGCAGCTGTTGAAGAACTGGTGGCTACCGTCGAAGAAGTAACGAATCAGGTACTGGAGAACACCAAATCTACAGATATCGTTCATGACAAGGCAAAACAGGTAGGTATCGAGGCTGCCAACAGCCAGAAGAAGATGGATGAACTGGTAGATGCCATGAAGAAAATTGATACCACGACCCAGAATATCGAGAAGATCATCGCAGATATCGAGAATATTGCATCCCAGACCAATCTGCTGTCTTTGAACGCATCCATTGAGGCAGCAAGAGCAGGGGAAGCCGGAAGAGGCTTCGCAGTGGTAGCTGACCAGATCAGACAGTTGGCAGAAGAGAGCGCAAATTCCGCAGTAGAGTCTAAGAAGCTGATCGAAGAGTCCATGAATGAAGTAGAAGTGGGCAACCGGGTAACCAAGGAGACCAACGATGCAATGCAGAAGGTTATGACTGAACTGGATCAGATCATCCAGGAAGTTGCCAATATCCGTACAGCATCTGACAGACAGGCAGTATCTGTCAGCAATATCAAGAAAGGGGTGGAGGACATCAACGATGTTATCCAGTCCAATTCCGCAGCAGCAGAGGAAACCTCTGCGACAAGTGAAGAACTTTCCGCTTCTGCAACCACTCTGAATGAATTGTTAGGGCATTTCAAACTGCGTGGTTAGTCAGAGGCTGTTTGCTGGAATCGTGAGAAAGAAAGAACAGAAGAACCATGGCTGTAAGACTACAGCCGTGGTTCTTTTCCTGTCGGAGGAAGGAAAGAGAGATGCTTTATAGAAAACAATACAGGATGGTGGCCATCATAGCCGGTATGGCGTTGGCAGCCGGTATGACGGCCTGTGGCTCACAGAAAAATGCTGAATATCCGGAGAGTCTGGAGAGTATGGAAAGTGTGGATACACAGAGTACCGGAATGCACGGGACAGGCATAGAGAATGGGAAGGCTGCTGCAGTGGCCGGTGGGGAAGTGCAGGCTGAGACATTAACATCCCGGGAGCCGGGAGATGCCCTGACACGGGAAACGCAAACGTTACAGGAGAATAGTATACCGGAGGCTGAAGAAGCGGTACCACAAAGTGAAGCTTTAGAAGCCCACGGGGCTGATCAGGCAGAAACGGTGTCAAGCCAGCCAGCAGAATACACTGATTTACAGCAGATCACTCTGAATCCGGACTGGGAATATGCGGATCATTCGAAGATAAATACCGGAGCCGCAGTACTATACCGGGCACCAGAGGAGTCCGGAAGCAAGGGAATCATTATCGGAGTGAATGCGGGACATGGCACCGCCGGTGGGGCCAAAGTAAAGACGCTGTGCCATCCGGACGGTTCGGCCAAGACTACGGGAGGCAGTACGGCAGCGGGAGCTACGGAAGCTGCGGCAGTGTCCGGAGGCATGACATTTCAGGACGGGACACCGGAGCGAACGGTTACTTTGCAGATGGCACAGATCCTGCGGGACAAACTGTTGGCCTCCGGCTATGATGTACTGATGCTCAGGGACGGAGAGGATGTGCAGTTGGACAATGTGGCCAGGACCGTGATCTGCAATAACGTGGCAGACTGCCATATCGCACTGCACTGGGACAGCGGTGACGGCAAGAATTACGACAAGGGATGCTTTTACATCTCTGTGCCGGAAGCACTGAAGAGTATGGAACCGGTGGCATCCCACTGGCAGCAGCACGATGCTCTGGGAGCGGATCTGGTGGAAGGGCTGCAGGGACAGGGAGCAACGATCTATGGAAAAGGAAACATGAGCATTGATCTGACCCAGACTTCTTATAGTACGATCCCTTCCGTGGATATGGAACTGGGAAATGCATATTCCGATCACAGCGATGCTATATTGGATCAACTGGCGGAAGGATTGCTGCAGGGGATTAACGTTTATTTTCAACAGCAGTAAGATTGGACAAAGCGGCAATGCATTGATCGGAGATGAACTTCAAAAGAAATCCCAGCACTGCCATCAGCAGCAATTCAACGAGAAACAAACCTAAAACACCCACCATACCGCGCATATAGGGAATAGCCCTCGGAGTGATAAAATAGATAATGATATGGTGGACCAGAAATACTTCATAAGAGTAGTTACTTATCGTACGGAGAAATCGGCCGTTTCCTTTTTCGAGAACCGGTTCCAGGCATGCAGCGGAAATCCAGAAGGCAACGGCCAGTATCGTTATTTTCAAACCGGTGCTGATGGGAAGTGCAGAAGGGCACAGAACAAAGAAAATCACCACCGGCAGGGATAAGAAAATCCATTTAGGATTGAATTTTTCATGATAATAACCAATCATCATACCGATTACGAACTCGTAGCCCTTCAGGAAGAAGTTCATATGGATGGGGATGGAGAAATCGTAATGAAATAAAACAATCAAATAAATCCCGGTAGCGATGATAAAAAAGAACTTTTCACTTTTTATCATAAAAAATCGAAGCAATGGAAAGATCAGATACAACAGAATAAGACATCCCAGAAACCATTCTCCGATGGTAAGGGAAAAGGTGCTGATCCCGTGCATGCTGACCCAGGAATCCATTCCAAGAAAAGTAAAAACAATTCTCCACGCAGGAATTCCTTCAGGAAAAATATTGTGGACGGAATGGCTCTGGAAAAGGAGAAACAGGAAATAAACAATGTAAAGTATATAAAAGGGAATCAGGATGCGCAGAAATCTTTTCTTATAATATTTTGCGAGGCTGAAGTTCTCCTTCGCAGTATAGGAGAGACTGGCACCGGATAACATGAAAAATACAGCAACACCCAGGGTTGCCAGATGCATATTGCTGTTGGAAAACAGAGGATTGAGTCTCTCTACAGGACAGATTCCGGAGAGATAGAGCTGGAAGAGCAGATGATAAAAAATAATGAAACAAAAGCAGGTACATCTAAGTAAATCAAAATAACGTATTCTTTTCATTAATTTTTCCTCTTTGGTTTATGATATTGCATATTATAGCATATTTTTATTTCGAAAGAAAAGTATTTAGGTGTTTGAAAAAAACACATATTATGCTATAATTTTAGATTATATTGTTCAACTAATAAACAGAAAGGCAAAAATTCCGTTTATAGAGGGATTTTTGAACGGGTAAAGATAAAATGAA
>ULSG01049228.1_pt1 | contig 22781 bp, 15 predicted proteins | sample 1956191 | NCBI WGS metagenome assembly ULSG01 (sample SAMEA4835703, study PRJEB28245) | human gut metagenome | biome: gut microbiome; material: fecal sample | place: Denmark | collected 2008 | reverse complement strand
GCCTGTTGCCAGACGAAATTCCAAGTGCCCCTAACAGTCCTTAAAATGCATCCGTATTTCAGCGAACGGTGCAGTATTACTGTCAAACATGGAAAAGACTGTTTTCATAGCAAAAAGAAAAACATGTACTTTAGAACTGTGGGATTTTCCAGTCCCAAACAGGCAATTGCTGAATAACCAATGATTTTGTATTATCTTATAGGCTTTCCCCATCGCCTGCATAAAGCATTTCATACCGAACGATTGTAACACCCATTTTCTCCGAAGTCAAACCAGCAGCGGAAGAGATTTCATATGAAAAATATGTCTTTTGCAACTATACCCAAAGAATGGTATACTTAGCATAGATATGGAGGTCGTATGATACAGACAGATAAATTGGTACAATTCTATTGTGCCCAGTATAAAACCTTTGCGAAAAAGAAGCATAAAAAAACGATACCGGAAACAGGTCCCTATCCGAAGCGGATGCAGCGGCTTTCCAAAGAACTGCTGGCTATCCATTCTCCGAAGATAAAACAACCACAGCTGGAGAATTATCACCGTCAGCTCCGTAATCTTGCCTATTTTGTTTATCGGGATGCCAATCCCATTTATATTATGCAGTTTGAGACTTACCTTGTTGCTGAGCTGGTCCGTCTTGACATCAGTTCCCTGCGGGACGAGGAACCGGAATTAATTACAGAGCGTTTCTTAAACTTTTTATATCAGGAAATGCCCCTTGCAATCTGCCGGCGCACCTTAAAGGATTTGTGCCATCAGTATGGACAATTTGGAATGCGTCATCAGATTGTCGGGATGGTTCCGTTGAAACCGGAAACAGAATTTCCACAGACCAGAGGCATGCAGCGGCATTTTATCCTGCATGTTGGTCCTACCAACTGTGGCAAAACATATCACGCATTAGAGCGTTTAAAAGAGGCTTCGTGCGGAGTCTATCTTGGTCCTTTGCGTCTTCTGGCGCTGGAAATCTATGAGAAAATGAAAGATGCCGGCATTGCCTGTACGATGCTTACCGGAGAAGAATGCATTCCGGAGGAAAACAGCCGGATTACTTCTTCTACCATTGAAATGTTGGACATGGAACAGCACTATGATATTGCCGTTATTGATGAAGCACAGATGATTGCAGACCGTGACCGTGGGCACTCCTGGACCCGCGCTATTCTGGGGGTAAAAGCAGATGAAATCCATATCTGCATGAGTCCTGCTGCCGAGGAAGTTGTTACCCACCTCATAGCCCTTTGCGAGGATACCTTTGAGGTTCGCCACTATAAACGGAAAACTGCACTGGTCTGTGAGCAAGAGGCATTTGTTTTTCCGGATGATGTCACAGAAGGTGATGCACTAATCACTTTTACCAAGCGTGCTGTCTTAGACATTGCCGGACGATTAGAACGTGAGGGAATTCGTGCCAGTGTCATCTACGGCAGTCTTCCACCGGAAATCCGCAGAAGACAGATTCGTCTTTTCTTAAGCCACGAAACAAAAGTAGTGGTTTCCACCGATGCCATCGGTATGGGACTGAATCTTCCGGTACGAAGAATTGTTTTTATCCAGACAGAAAAGTATGACGGCATTTCCACCCGCCCGCTTAATATTCCGGAGATACGGCAGATTGCCGGACGTGCCGGACGTTTTGGCATGTATGACACCGGTTATGTCAATGCCATGGGCGAGGATGCCAGAAATTATATTGCCAAACGTTTTGACCAGCCGGAACCGGTTATTAAGAAGGTAAGCCTTGGTTTCCCACACGTCCTTTTAGATATGGACGAGCCATTAAATGCCATTTTAAAAATATGGAAATCCGTAGAGCCCTCTGCTCCTTTTGAGAAAATCAGCATTGACGAAATTCTCTTTCTATATGATAAGGCATATAAAGCCCGTAAAGAAATCGATGGGTTTGAGGATAAACATACCCTCTACCGGATGCTGACCTGCTCCATTGATATCAAAAACCGGGATATCGTTGATTTGTGGCTCTATTACTGTAAAACCTATACTGCTGATGTCTCCCTTCATTTTCCATCACTGATTATGTGTAATGACAAGGGACTGATGCGTTACGAAACTTTTTATAAAATGCTGGACTTGTACCATCAGTTTTCCACCAGAATGGGAAAAATTTCTGATAGCGAGCGATTAAACCGGGAACGGGAAAAGACAGAAGATACAATTATGAAGCTTCTTGCCAAAGATAAGAAGGATTATATCCGCACCTGTAAATACTGCGGCGTAACGCTGCCGGTAGGTTATCCGTTCCGGGTCTGTGAGAAGTGTTATGGACATAGGCCCTATAAAAAAATCTGATAACAGGAGGTAATCATTATGTTTCTTTCCATTGAATCCAAACACCCAAAATTTTATCAGGTCTTCCGGATTTTCATCGTATTTTTTGCATCGATTCTGTATGCATGGAACCTGCGTTGTTTTGCGAAAACTGCTGGATTATTTCCGGGCGGTTTTTCCGGAGTGTCCCTGCTCTTACAGAAAATCGGGCTGACCTTTTTCCATATTGATATTCCATATACCTTTTTCAACGTGGTTTTAAATATTTTCCCAATCTATATCGGTTTCCGGTTCCTTGGGAAAAAATTTACCTGGTACTCGATTCTTACGATTTTCTTATCCAGTATTTTCGTAGACCTGCTGCCGGCTTATGTATTTACACAGGATGTTCTTTTAATCAGTGTGTTCGGTGGTCTTTTAAACGGATTTGCCATCTGCCTGTGCTTAAATGTTGGAACTACTACCGGTGGAACCGATTTTATCAGTATTTATCTTTCTTCCCAGAAGGGAATTGATGCATGGAATTATATTCTCCTTGGCAATGTCATTATCCTTGCCATTGCAGGTGCTCTCTTTGGCTGGTCTATTGCACTTTATTCCATTATTTACCAGTTCTGCAGCACCCAGGTAATTCAGATGCTTTATAAGCGTTACAAGAAAGAGACTCTGTTTATTATTTCCGATAAATCCAATGAAATTTATCATGCGATCCGGGAAACCACCAACCATGATGCCACCCTCTTTCAGGGCATTGGCTGTTATGAAGAAAAAGAAAAGACGCTTATCTACTCCGTCATTAATACGGAGGCTAAGCGCCAGTTAATTCCTATGATACGTTCCATCGACCCACACGCCTTTATCAATATTGTAAAGACGGAGGAATTGGAAGGCCGGTTTCACAATACTCCAAATGATTAATGCATCATCTGGTATACAAAACTACTTTTCCTGATACCGGTCATAAATTTTCTCCGGTGTCATCAACGAAACTTCATCGATGAAAGCATTTCGGAATGTCATGGTACCGCCCTGACATTCCTTTGTTTTTTCTGCGGCTGCCTCGCCGCACAATCCAATAAAACTGCAGCAGGCTGCTGCCGCTTCTATGGTTGCTTCTGTTCCAAGAAATGCACCCAGCATAACCGATGACATACAACCGCTTCCGGTAATATGTGCCATCATTTCATGGCCTCTTCTGCATTCAAAGACTTCTCCGCCATCCGTAATCACATCTACTGCACCGGATGCAATCAGTATGGTCTTCTGTACTTTCGCATACTGTTTCATGCTTTCCACATCAATAGACTTATCTGATGCATCCACACCGGTTACGGTATTGCAGTCCTTTAACAGTGCACGAATCTCAGAATAATTTCCCCGAATGCAGGTCGGGTGAATTTCTTTTATCAAAGTCTGGCATTGCATCCGCCGGTAAGTAGAACCGGAAATTCCTACCGGGTCTAATACAATGGCATGTCCCATTTCATCCGCTTTCTTTCCGGCTTTTTCCATAGCTTCAAAATCCGCAATAGCTCCAAGATTGCAGACTAAGGCTGCTGCCCCTTCTGTTATCTCTTCCACTTCCAGCGGATGATGTGCCATGGTCGGAGATGCGCCTGCTGCCAGCAGAATATTGGCACAGTCATTGACGGTCACCGCATTGGTTATACAGTGAATGACCGGACGTTTCTCTTTTATCTCATGATGCAGTTCTGCAATTTTTCCGGCTTCTAATTCCATATTCTAGTTCTCCAGACTGTCTTTCATTTTTGCTAACATTCCTGATTTCTTTAAAGGAATGGTAATAATCATTGCAATAATGGTTCCGCCACAGGTACTGATTAAGAATGGTACTACAAAAGTAAATAATGCAGCTGCTGTATTTCCCATTACCAGATAAGCAACCGGATAAGAAAGCATTCCACCGATAATTCCGGTTCCTACTACCTCACCGATATATGCAAATGGGAGTTTCTTTCCATATTTATAAAGGAGTCCTCCAAGAAGTGCTCCACACATACTTCCCGGAAATGCCAGTGGACTTCCCAATGCTAAAAGGTTACGGATTAAGGATGCAATAAATGCCTGGGCAAGTCCCCACCAAGGTCCTACCAGAACAGCACACAGTACGTTTACAAGATGCTGTACCGGGGCACATTTTGAGCCGAATACCGGAAATGAAAACAGGCTTCCTACGACTGCGATTGCTGCAAAAATTGCGGTTACGGTTAATTTTTTTAAGTTTGATTTGTGATTCATTTTGTCCTCTCTTCTGTTCCCATCCGAGAGGATGGGAACCTCTTAGTTTTTCTTTACTGCTTCTGCAACTTTTTCCACAATCACGCAGAGAATGACGGTAACCACCATATCCGGAAGTGTATTTCCAACCGGAGTATCAATGTGCATCAGCACACGGTAAAGCACAAATCCGATAAGCCAGACACCAAGATTACGCCACTGAAATGCCATGTCTTTTGCATTGGCTTTCTTTAAAATAAAGTAATCTGCAATCTGTACGGCAATCATCGGAGCAAAGACAGAACCGATAAGATATAAGAAATTTGTAATGTTATCCATTGGATATACAATTGCTGCAACAGTTCCGATTACCGTTACAATAATTGCTGCCCATTTCTCATTGATTTTCTCAGAAATGGATACACTGGAAACACCTGCAGAATAAGCATCCAAGAAAGTCGTTGTTACTGTTGAGAAAATGATAATCACAAGTCCTACGATACCAAATCCGGTCTTTAACATAATCTGTGCAATATCATATTCACCGGTAATAAGTGCTGCACCCATACCAATGACATACATGAAAATACTGACCAGACTGTATACAACAACGCTGACTGCGGTTGCTGCAAATGGTTTTTCTGCTTCTCTTGTATAATCACTGATTAATGGCAGCCAGGAAAGTGGCATTGCTACCGCAAGCTCTACGGCTGCGCCAAAGGTAAGGCTTCCATCATCCACAATTGCCGGAATGGCTCCATTTCCAATAAAAATCACTTTAAACAATACCAGTGACAGGATAAATAATGCGGTCATTGCTACGGTATTGAGCTTTCCAAGATTGGTAAGTCCAATCAGAATCCAAAGGATAATGAGGACTCCTATAATAGCTGCCCAGAACCAGTTTGCTACCGGAATGACACCATTGGCTGCCAGTGCGCCATCATAAATCATTATGGCTGTCCATCCTACCAGCTGCAATACATTCAACGCTGCAAAAAGAAGGCTTCCCTTCTCTCCAAAGCTCATTTTTACAGTTTCCATGGCACTTCTTCGTTCTCTTGCACCAATCATCCCTGCTGCAAACATCATCAGTCCACCGATTAAGTGTCCTAATAAGATAGCTGCCATGGCTTTGCCAAATCCAAGTGGTGCAAAATAAGTTCCGGTTAAAATTTCAGCTATGGATACGCCGGCTCCAAACCAGATTAATCCGTTACTGAATACAGATGTCTTCTTCTCATTCATTGGTATATTCTCCTTCTATTGCAAATGCGTGATTCATCGGGCCGCTTCCCTTTCCAAGATCCAACATGGCTGCCAGTGCGCCGGATATGTAATTCTTTGCGTACTGCACGGATGTTTCCAGGCTGCGTCCCTTGGCAAGATTAGATGCTATGGCAGATGATAAGGTACAACCGGTTCCGTGGGTGTTTGGATTGTCAATTCTCTTTCCGTGGAACCATACCGGCTCTTTGTCCTTCTGCCAGAGCAAATCATTGGCATCATTTAACTGATGTCCGCCTTTTAACAGCACGGCACAACCGAAGGTTTTACAAATGATTTCTGCTGCTTTTTCCATATCTGCTTCTGTCTTTATCTCCATACCGGAAAGCACTTCCGCTTCCGGGATATTTGGAGTTATAACAGTTGCCAGAGGCAATAATTTAGTTTTCAATGTACCGATAGCGTCATCGCTGATGAGCTTTGCTCCGCTGGTCGCTACCATAACAGGATCCACGACTATATTTTTTGCGTGGTACGCTGTCAGTTTGTCCGCAATTGTCTCTATCAGAGCACTGGAAGAGACCATTCCGGTCTTCACTGCATCCGGATATATATCCGTAAAAATACGATCCAGCTCCTCTGCCAAAAATTCTGGAGTTACCTCCATAATGTCTGTTACGCCGGTTGTATTCTGGGCAGTAAGTGCCGTGATTGCACTCATGGCGTATACGCCATTGGCGGTCATCGTCTTAATATCTGCCTGGATGCCGGCGCCTCCACTGGAATCACTTCCAGCGATTGTTAATGCTGTGTTCATACATTTGTCTCCTTTGCATTAATTTTGTATAGCGACCTAAGGTGGTGCCCCCAATCTGCCGCTGAATTGTTCAGATGAATCATTTTCTGATACGGGCTTCGGCTTGTCCTGAAATACCTTCTTTGACTATAAGAGGCTCTAGGATTTCCCGGAAGTATATCTTTTTTCTGGCAAACGGCGAAAAGTCGCATCCATGCTCCATTCCGCCTCGCCGGCACATCCATGATGCCGGCGTTGCCTGTTGCATAAGGGAAATCCAATAGCCTCTAACAGCCAAAGAAATGGTATTATCAGAACAACCCGAATCCCTTATTCACAAAAATCATCATCTGCACTTTATATAAGTAAGACTTTTTTATGTCCTATCTTATTCATGATTTTTTACTACCATATTCACTTTTTGCAACAGTTCTTTCGTTCCCTCTTCGATGTCTTCACATGCGAAGATTCCACTTACAACTGCTGCTCCTGCAATTTCACATCCTTTTAATTTCAGGATGTTATCGTGGTTGATGCCGCCAATTGCGACTACGGGGATGGTGACGCTCTGACAGATTTCCTGCAGCAGGGTTAGTTCCATCGGCTTTGCATCAGTCTTGGTGCTGCTGCCAAATACGGCTCCGCTTCCTAAGTAATCTGCGCCGGCTTTTTCTGCTGCCTGTGCCTGTTCTATTGTTTTCGCAGTCACTCCGATGATTTTATCTGTTCCAAGAATTTTTCTTGCACGGGTCAGCTCCATATCGGACTGCCCCACATGCACGCCATCGGCTCCTATCCTTTCTACCAGTTCCACATTATCATTGATGATCAATGGTACCCTATAACGGTGGCAGAGTTCCAAAAGGCTTCTGCCTTCTGCTTCAAATTCCGGCTCAGATAATTCTTTTTCCCGAAGCTGCACTAAAGTAACTCCGCCCTTCAATGCTTTTTCTACCTGCTCGTATAAGGTCTCTCCCTTAAGCCAGCTACGGTCGGTAATGGCATAAAGAAGAAGCTGTTCTCTTGTAATATTCATATGTGATTTCTCCTCACTACCCGCAAAAACAAAAGTGCAGGACCTCTGTAAAAAAGATTCCTGCACACTAAGTAATCGCACCTGCGTTTCGTTATCTCCCTACGTTGGCATTATCCAAATCAGGTTCTGGGTTAAAGCTTCTGCTTACTCTCAGCCCGCCTGTGCGAGCACCCCGTTTTTCAACGATTTTCATTATACACATTCCCCACAAAAAAGCAAGCTATGTTTTCCATAAAATACCTTGAAAACCACAAAAAAATGGCTTAGAATTAGTTTAGCTTATTACATCATTGTACGAAAGAGAAGGATTAAGAATATCTATGAATTATGATGAAAATGTTTTTAAAGCCAAGGCCAATATCAAAGCCCGCAGAATCTGGCTTGTATTTTCCCTGCTGCTGACCGCTAACTATGGTGCCGATATGTCCAACGGTCTCTATCCATCGAAGCAGTATCTCTATTTTGTTCTGCTCTGCTGGATTCCATTTTTTATTGGAGAATTATTTCTAAAAATCAAAGGCAAAACTACTGACATCTATCGCTATATACTGGTGCTTGGTTACGGTATCTTTTATACTTATCTTTTATGTACCACAGCATCCCCAATTGCATTTACCTACATTCTTCCGGTAACCAGTCTTTTAATTATTTTTAAAGACCGGAAATTCATGCTGCAGTGCGGTATTGCAAATACTATCAGCGTAGCGATCAGTATTATTTACCGCTATATGGTATTAAGCTGCACCACTGCTACTGACGTAAAAAATTATCAGCTGCAGATATCCTGCCTGATTCTGTGCTATATCTGTTATATCATGTCCATCCGCCATTTAAACGAGGCTGACGGTGCACTGACAGACAGTATCAAGGATGATTTACATCGTGTGGTAAATACCGTAGAAAAGGTGAAAACTGCCAGCAATAACGTTATGGACGGTATCACCGTTGTCCGGGAACTGGCTAATGAAAATAAACACGGTTCTGACGTTGTCTTAAAAGGAATGAACAATCTGACCAACAACAATCAGGAATTACAGAACCGTACGACTTCTTCCCTTGATATGACAACTGACATCAATTCCCAGGTAGAACATGTCGGCTCCATGATTCAGGAAATGGTTTCTCTTACCAATGAATCCATTCATCATGCACAGGTCAGTTCTGCTGACTTGGAGAGTCTTGTTACAACTGCAGGAACCATGTCCAGACTTTCCAATGAAGTAGAACAGGTTCTGACAGAATTTACCTCTGAATTCGAAAAAGTAAAATCCGAAACCGGAACCATTGACAACATCTCCGGTCAGACCAATCTCCTTGCCTTAAATGCTTCCATTGAAGCTGCAAGAGCCGGAGAAGCAGGAAAAGGATTTGCTGTTGTTGCTGAGGAAATACGTACCTTGAGCACTGAAACCAAGGCTTCTTCCAAACAGATCCAGGATGCGCTGATGCGTTTGGATGAAATCTCCGGCAAGATGACAAAATCCATTGAAGAGACCTTAAAACTTATTCAGCTTACTCTTGAGAAAGTCACACTGACCGGTGAAAATGTGAATAAAATTACCGCTGACTCATCTCAGATGGGTGAGCATATACAGGTCATTGACAATGCAATCAAAGAAGTGGAAACATCAAACCGCCAGTTAGTAGAAAATATGAAGTATATTTCTGAAATTGTCGATACCATGACACTCTGCATTCATGATTCTGATGATATCAGTCAGCGTATGGTAAGTAAATATGATGAAAGTGCTAACAATATTAACAGCATAGAAAATGAAATTCAGGCATTGATGTGCAAGCTTGGAATCGGCGGCTTCATGGGTATTGAGGATATCAACCCTGGTATGAAAGCAACCATCCGCCTGACGGAGAACCCTGACCATGTTTTCCATGGTGAAGTTCTGAAACAGTATTCCAACCAGATTATACTTTCTCTGGGAGAAAAGATTTCTCTTCGTAACAGCGAATCCTGTTCCATCCAGATTACTGTTGGAAATGTACTATACTGCTGGGATAATGCTTCCATCCATGTAGACAAAATAACCTCTGATTTCGTCGTAGAAATCACCGGCAGTCCAAATATTTTAAACAGACGGAAATATCCTCGTGCCGACCTTTCCAATTTCTGTAATATTACAGTTAAGAACACCGGAGAAACCTTCCAGGGACGTATGGAAAATATCAGTGCCAACGGATTTGCTTTCCTTTGCGATGCACCGTTCTTTGCAGATAGCAAAGGGACTGATATTCTCTTAAATATCCTTTCCTTTGATTTACCGGATCAGGCTGCTTTGGAAGGTCATATTATCCGAAGTTCCGACGACGAAGGCATGTATATCGTCGGCTGCCAGATGCCGGAAGACAATATGGCAATTAAAGATTATGTAGAACAGTTGCTAGGATAAAAGAAAACTCATAGCAGATTCCGTTTGGAATTTACTATGAGTTTTCTTTTTGGTCTGTATTTTGTATCCGTAATCTCCGTCTTTATTTTCCTGCTTCATTTAATGCTGCTGGATAAATGCTTCGATTTCCGATAAATCTTTGGAAATCAGCAGACGGTTAAAATCTTCTTTTGCTGCAAAGCCTGAGCTCTGCATTTCTTCGAAAAATGCTTTCAGTGGCTGATAGAAGCCATCAATATCATAAAGAATGCATGGATTCTCATTGATGTGAAGACGCTGCAGGGATATGATATCCGATAACTCGTCTAAGGTTCCCGGACCACCCGGCAGTGCGATGTAAGCATCTGCTAACTCTATCATTTTCGCTTTCCGCTCCGCCATATCTTTCGTATCTATGTACTCTGTCAAAAACTGGTGTCTGCGGTTTTGGATGGATTCCACCTGTGGCAGTACACCGATTACTTTTCCACCATTGGATAATACGGAATTGGCTATGGTTCCCATCAATCCGCCCCGGGCTCCACCGTATACCAGTGTGTGTCCGTTCTCTGCAATCCACATGCCAAGGGCTACTGCACCGATGGTATATGCTTCCTTACTTCCTGCGGATGAACCGCAATATACTGCTATATTCATATGCTCTCCTCTGCTACTTTTCCTGACGTTCTACTTCCATATTTTTAGGCAATACAAGATTTAAAATAATGGCAGTAAGGAATACAACTGCTACACAGTTTTCTGCAAAGATAGAACGGATAATGCCTGGGAAGATTGCAAATAAATCCGGCAGCTGGGTAAAGCCTAATCCGATACTTAAGGACAGTGCCGATATGGTAATATTTCTCTGGGAAAATCCACATTTTCCAATCATCTGCAGTCCACTGATTACAATGGTTCCGAACATCATAATTGTACATCCGCCCAGAACTGCACTTGGCAGTGTGGCAAGTACTGCACCTACTACTGGGAAAATTCCTGCCAGGATCATAATTATGGCCCCCGTTGCAATGACAAAACGGTTTACAACCTTGGTCATGGCAATCAGACCTACATTCTGGCTGAAGGATGTAATCGGCATACAGCCAAATACCGAAGATAATGCACTGACAAATCCATCACAGGCAAGTGAGCCCGCAGTCTCTTTCTGGGTGACATCACGGTTTAAGCCGGATGATGCAAGTGCCGAGGTATCTCCAATTGTCTCGGTTGCTGACACTAAGAATATCAAAACAAATGCGATAATAGCATCTGCATGAAATTCCATTTTAAATGGCATCAGATGCGGCAGTGCCAGAAGGCTTGTATCGGAAAGTGCTGAAAAATCTACCACACCCATACACAATGCCACAATATAACCTACAATCAGTCCAAACAGTACGGATAACTGTTTGAAATAGGATTTTGCTACAATATTAAATACGATACAGCATACCAGTGTCACAGTTCCAAGTATCCAGTTGGTTGCAGATCCGAAATCTGCACTGCTGCTGCCACCACCAAAGGAATCTGCGCCTACTTCAAGCAGGGAAAATCCAATTGCTGTTACAACGGTAGCTGCTACAATCGGTGTTACCAGTTTCATCCAGTATTTGGATAAAAGTCCAAGGACACCTTCTACGATACCTCCAACAAGAACCGCTCCCATGATTGCTCCATAGCCATACTGTCCGCCAATGACACAGGCAATGGATACAAAGGTAAAGGAAATTCCCATGACAATCGGAAGTCTCGAACCGATTCTCCAGATTGGGAATAACTGAATCAATGTTCCGATTCCAGCAATCATCATTGCACTCTGAATAATCATTGCCGTATTCTTTGCATCCATTCCGCAGGCCCCTGCCACAATCAGAATCGGTGCAATATTGGCTACAAACATAGCTAAAATATGCTGCAAGCCAAATGGAATTGCATTTAAAACCGGCACTTTGCCATCCAGCGCATAAATATTATCTACGCTGGCTTTCTGACCTGCTGCCATACCATCTTTTGTGTTTTTTCTTTCTGAAAAACTCATTTTCTTTTTTCCTCCGTTATCTATTTCCGCAATAGCATACTCGCTATCTTTTTTATCTTATGACGGAACAAAGGGGAGGTCAACTGCTTTTTACAATTTCCAGCCTGCTGCCTGAAGCTGTGTCTTTGCCATATGCCGGTAAACGCCATCCTTTGCTGTAAGTTCTTCCGGCGCACCCTCTTCGGCTACCACTCCATCTTTTAATACCACAATCTTATCTGCATCTGCCACTGTACGCATACGATGTGCAATAATCATAACCGTCTTATCCTGAATCAGCCGGGACAGTGCCTCCTGAATCAGTGTTTCATTATCTACGTCCAAGGATGCAGTTGCTTCATCTAAGAAAATAATCGGTGCATTCTTTAAAAATGCTCTTGCAATAGAAATTCTCTGACGTTCTCCGCCGGATAATTCAGAACCGTTTTCCCCAATCATGGTATGCCAGCCCTCCGGCAGTTTATCTGCAAATTCATCACAGTGTGCCAATTTTGCTGCCGCAATGACTTCCTCATCTGTTGCATCGGAACGTCCAATACGGATATTTTCCATAATCGTATTGTTAAAAAGTGTAACATCCTGAAAGACAATGGAATAAAGAGACATCAGTGTTTCCGGGTCAATCTTTGAAATGTCCATGCCGCCTACCGTAATCGTTCCCTTATCGATATCCCAGAATCTTGAGGCAAGTCTTGAGACCGTGGTCTTACCGCCGCCGGATGGTCCGATTAATGCTGTGACTTCGCCCTGTTTTGCAGTAAAAGTAACATCTTTCAGCACACTTTCCTTACTGTCATAGGAAAATCCCACATGTAAAAATGCAATATCATATCCATCATATTTCATCTCGGTGCTTCCACTCTGTACCGAATGGGATAAAATTTCATCCAGCCGCTCGCACTGCACATCCACACTGATTATGGCAGCAAGGTTCTGCAGGGAAATCTGCATCGGGTCATAAAGTCTTGATACCAGTAATAAGAACATAAAGAAAGTCAGTAAATCAATACTTCCTTTCGAAAGTAAAATTCCGCCAACCAGTGCTACCGTCGCAATTCCAAGCTTTAAAATCATCTGGGCACCGGATACAAAAACAGCATTTCCAAGTTCTGCCGCCACTGCATGTTTTTCTACTGCTTTAATTTTCTTCTCAAGTCCAGCCATATAATTTTCCTGTGCATCATTTGCCCGTAAATCCCGGACCGTCTCCAAGCATTCCTGAATGCCATCTGCGCAGGCCATTTTCAGTTTCATCTGTTTTCTGCTAAGATATCTTAAAAATTTTCCGGCACTCAGCACAATGAGGAATGATACCGGAAGTACCCACAGTGCAGCCAGTGCCATCCGCCAGTCAAAAAAAAATAAGCTGACAGCAATAATTGCGGTGGAAACACAGGCTCCAAAAAGCTCCGGAATATAGTGGGAGGATGCCGTTTCTATCGTGGCACAGTCCGCCATAATGGTGCTGGTCAAATCGGATAAATCCTTTTTGCCAAAGAAAGATAATGGAATCTTTCTTAATTTTTCTGCCAGCGTAATTCTTCGCACACCACTTTCCACATAGGTGGCAAGGAAGGTGCAGTTATACTGGATATACGTTGTCACTGCAATCAGAACCAGACAGAGAATACTTCCCACAAGGTAGAACACGCCTCTGCCGCTCAAGTTATCATTCAGATAATCCTCCACCAGAAAATACAGCAGTCCCACCGGAAACATCAACGCAATATTGGAAACGGTTGCTGTCAGAAATGCCTTTATCATGTCATTTGCACCCTGCTCTGAAAGTGCATATTTATGTTGTAATTTTTCTTTCCAGCTCATGTTACGCACCTACCTTCCACTGTACCGATTTGTTGTATTCTTCCCACATATGGGCATATACACCATTTTTCTGAAGTAACGTCTCATGGGTTCCCTCTTCTGCAATACTGCCATCCTTTAAGACACAAATCCGGTCTGCGTCTACAATAGAGGACAGACGATGGGCAATCATAATTACGGTCTTACCCTTAGACAGTCTGGAAAACGCTTCCTGCACCTTTGCTTCATTATCCGGGTCTGCAAAGGCTGTTGCTTCATCAAGAATCAGAATCGGTGCATTCTTTAACATGGCTCTTGCAATGGAAAGCCGCTGGGCTTCTCCACCAGATACATAGGTTCCGCTGCTTCCGATTACTGTATCAATTCCATCCGAAAACTTCGCAATGATGTCTTCACACTGGGCTTCCTTTAATGCCTGCATGACTTCTTCCCTGGTTGCATCTTTCTTTCCCATTCGGACATTTTCCAAAATGGAAGTTTTTAATAATTTGCTGTCCTGAAATACAAAAGATACCATATCCATTAACTGCTTGGAAGGAATTTCCTTCACATCCTTATTTCCTATCAGGATGCGTCCTTCCGTGATATCAAAGAATCGTGCCACAAGGCTTGCCAGCGTCGTCTTTCCACCGCCGGACGGTCCTACAAATGCCACATGCTCGCCCTCTTTGATGGCAAGATTAATCTGATGTAGTGCATCTCTTCCGGCATCTTCATAACGGAAGGATACATTTTCAAAGGTAATGGAGTTGTTCTCTGGCTCCTGTGCATGGGCGGTTTCCGGTAACGGTTTCTTTTCTAAAATACTTTCGATACGGGAAATTGCATCTGCTACAATCAGCTGATTTTCACTGGAATACATAATTTTATTCATGGTCACAGTGATAATCGGCGTAATGATAATATAGAATAAAAGATTTAATAAAAAGGTATTATCGGCTCCATTTCGTGTAAAGAAAAAGGTTGCTGCAATCAGCACCGCAAATACCGCATTGATAACTGTTGTATACACCGTCATTGGTATCCGCATTTCCTTCGTGTACGCAATCGTCCATTTTTCGTATTTCCTGATAGAGGTCTGAAAGCGTTTGAATGAAAATACCGACTGTCCGAAAGTCTTTACTACCGGGATTCCACGGACATATTCCACTGCTTCGCTGGACATTTCGTCCAATGCATTCTGATATTCTTCCATCTTATCTTTCATACGCTGTCCGGTCATGGTTCCCATAATTAAAAATGCTGCCACCACAGGAATCAGGCTCAAAAGTCCAAGCCGGAAATCAAATACCATAAGCAATACCAAAAGACCTGCCGGTGTTGCGATGGCTCCTGCCTGATCCGGTAACTGGTGCGCCAGATAGGTCTCTGTTGCTGCGCTGGATTCATTGACGATTTTACGGATTTTGCCGGTTCCGTCTTTATCCAAAAATCCCATTGGCAGCGTCAGGATATGCCGCATCAGGCTGGTACGGATATTTGCCTGGACACGGAATGCTGCCAGATGGGAACACATCAGCGCGCACACATAAACCAGCATGGATAAAATGGCAAATCCAACGGCTGCCCAGCCATATTCTTTTAAATGAGCTGCTTTGCCAAAATCCGGTGCCACAGAAAGCACTTCTTTCATAATTCTCCAGATGTAATAAAATGGTACCAAAGCCAGCCATGCGCTGATTACCGATAAAATCCAGGATGCTATGGTCAGATAGCGGAATTTACCGGCATAGGCAAAAAGCTTTGATAAGGAACTTTCCTTTTTCACTTTTTCTTCTCCTCCTTTAAAAATAATTGATTCTTTCTTCTTATTGAAACGAAAACTGTTTTAAAAACTGCTCCCGGTGTGCTGCTGCCACATATTTTCACAGCCAAGTGCCACCTCACTGTTGGTATTCAGGCAGAAGAACTGACTTTTGGGATTCTGGAATGCACCTTTTTAATATTTCCATCGTACAGTGTATCTAATGTAAATTAGTTTTGACTAACCTGTGTTTTTAAGAAAAGACTGCTTCCTGCTGTTACAAGATAAGCAGTCTTACTATCTTTTACACTTCGAATTTTAAAATGGTATTCCAGCCTGCATAGTTGAATTTTTCCAACATATGTATGTATTTCCGAGCTGTCTCCTTCTCCATCTTGTGGCGGACAACTTCAAACATGCTGTCAAATAATGCTCTGGTCATGATATGGATGAACTCTTCCGTCACTTCATTTCCATCTTCATTCTGAAAATGAATAACCTCCATGAACTTGTAGGTATATTCTGCCTCTACTTCTGCCAACTGTTCTACAAAATTCTGGAACTTCGTTCCATAGGACGCCTCTAATAACAGCTGAAATGCGGTAAAATTATCATAGATGTAATCCAACATTTCATCCATTCCGGATATTACATAGTCATCCATTTCTTTCGGCTGCCGCTCCGGCTCTACTGCATGAAATTCTTCCTGCGTCTTCACAAAAAGATTCATCATATACTCTGCCACCGGTCCTACAATTGATGCAAACAGCCCTTCTTTGTCTTTAAATCTGGAATAAATAGAACCTGTGGTTGTTCCCGCTTTCGCCGCAATGGTGCGAAGCGATGCATCGGAATAACCCTTTTCTAAAAATTCTTCCGTTGCGCAGGAAAGTATTCTTTCCGATACGCCTTCGATTGGTTTAGTCACTGATGCCTCCGTTTCATTTATAACAGTGTTATATAACACTGTTATAAATATAATAAGTTTTGGGTGAGATGTCAAGGGGTTTTTCGTTACCTTACACTCTTAAAATACTGTATCAGTATATTCTTAATGTAATTATACCTTCTAGCATAAGAATTTTCCACCCGGATTAACTCAAATCCATGTGCCCGGCAAATTGCATTTTTCTTCTCGTCTCTCGCCCGCACAATGGCATTTTCTTTATGTTCTTTTCCGTCTAACTCAATGGCGAGTATCGGCATGTCCTGTCCCCGGTATCCTTTTTCATATACCACAAAGTCAAATCTTCCGGTATAAAAAAGGTCGTCATAGGATTCATTTTTCTGAAATACGTGTGCAATGCTGACTTCTCTCTGCACAACGCAGCGGTTATTTGTATTCAGCACATTATCTAGTGCATGATTTAATGTGGTTAAAAATGCAGCCTCTGTCTGCGTGCTGTACGGCTTGATTCCCAATGCCCTGGAAGAAGTCTCTCTTGCTGTCACCTGCGCCTCACCGTTGGTCTGGACATAATCTACCAGCTCATAAATATCATCATCCCCAGCGGAATGCAGACGCTTCAGTTCCTTGATATCCGACAATATTACCAACTGGTCTTTTGCCCGGGAGGTTGCCACATTAATCAGTTCTTTATTATTTTTCAGCCAGTCATAAGTTCCCTGATAAGTCTGCTGGGTGATTGCCAGCGAAAAAAGCACAACATCTTTTTCATCTCCCTGAAATGCATGAACCGTTCCGCAGGGAATATTTTCCATCCCATTGTCTTTCAACGCCTTGTTAATCAGCTCTTTCTGATTGGTAAACGGAGTAATGATACCAATGCTCTTATCCGGATGTTCTTTGATAAACGAAATCATCTCTTCCACTTCCTGCGGCGCTGTATTCTTATAGTTGGTGGTATTTGCTGGAATATTCTTAAAAATCAGCGGATTAGCTTCTTTATCCGGACTGTTGATAATCAGCTTGTTGTTATAATATTTTTTATTATTAAATGAAATAATTTTTTTATTGCAGCGGTAATGGTGGCTGAGCAGAATTTCCTCGCTGACTGCATCACATGCCAGATAGGTCTTATAAATGGAATTCTTTATATAATCATACTCATCTGTCACTCCATAAATCCGCTTAAGCTTCTCATTATCTATGGGATTCAGCAGAATTACCGGGCTCAACTGCTGCGGGTCACCTACTAACATAAGACCTCTGCCCCGGATAATCGGCACTAATGACATGGCAATATTTCCCTGGCTTGCCTCATCCATGATGACCATATCAAAATAAGTTCCCGGCTCACCAATCTTATGTGCCGATATGGATGTAGTTGCAATAATCGGGAAAATTCTCTGGAACTTCTTCAAATTTTCTTCCTGACGGATATAGGTATTAAACTGCTTGACTTTCTTTTCCTCATCCGGACAGTTTACAATCTCCATCAAATCCTGATTTTTCGGTTCCTTCAGACGCTGAATATATTTTGCAGACGTATAGTAGAGATATTTCTTAAACAGCTCCTCATCTTCCACTACAAATTTCAATGCTTCTTCATCTGTAATCTCACCAATTTCTGCTAATTTTTTCCGTACCTCCTGAAGCTGAACACCCTGCAATTCTGTCTGAAAAGTCAGATGCTGATTAGTCTCTATCATTTTAAGAATCGCTTCTTCCCGCTCCTTTAATTCGATTCTCTCTTCATGCCTCTGTAAAAGCTTGGTCAGCTTCTCCGTCCTTCTCGTCTTATCGTCCTTGTTCTTCTCAAGGGTACTGTCAAATATGGAAATATCCTTTGTCCGCTTATACAAATCCCGAATATCATCCAGTGCCTGCAGCACGCATTTATCATTTCCAAGGCGGATAATCGGAAATGGTATCATCCCCTTATTCCGATAAGGAATGGACTTTAATTTATCGCACACTCCATCAATGGGATGATTGTTATAAGACGCAAATAAGACCGTTTTCTCGTTAAAGAAAGCAGTCACCATAGTATTTACGATGGTATTTGTTTTGCCGGTTCCCGGCGGTCCCTGGATATATGCCAGCGGATATTTCATGGCATTATGAATTGCCAGTAACTGGTCCAGATTGATTTTCCGGTCTAAAAGTGTTATCGGATAATTTTTCCTTCGGTCTACCTGTTTTAACAGTTCTCCGAAAAATGCTTTTATCGGAATGGTCACTTCATCTTTTTCATACATTTTATGAATTGCTTCATACTCCTGATGAAGATCCACCAGCAAATCCCTGCCGATTGCAATTACATATGGCATATCATCCACGCCGTTTATCTGGGGATTGGACTTCGTTATTTTATCTTTTATCAGTTCCTGATTCTTTTCAAAATCATTTAAAAGTTCATAGTCATCTGCATCTAAAAATTTCCGGATTCCAAATTTTGCTTCCGGCTTATTCTTCTCCAATGCAAACTCCATGCAGACGGTTATTTCTTCATCCTGCCTTAAGGTCTTCTTCTGCACATCCAGCCGCAGCTTTCGGTATACCAGCACATATACGCCTTTGGGCGTATGTATACTTAATACATTTATTGCCAGCTGCTTCATTTTCTTCTTGGAAGCGGCATCCTTTGCTCCATATTGAAACTTCGATACAATCTGCTTAAACTGCTCCGGTGCGAGCTTATAAGCTCCCTGCCATTCACCATCCAGATGCTCAATGAGTGCATAATCTGTTTTGTAAGGTACAGAATCCATTTTATTGCAGTCAACAAGATAATTGAGCACCTTCAGATTTGCAATATTATCAAAGATTCTCCGGTATTTTCCCTGGCTATATGTAATATCATCTATCAGCTCCTGCTTTGTTTCAAAATAAGAGCCTTCTATTACTGCCGATGACAGTATGGAATCAATATAAATGTAAAGGCTCATTGTGGTATACTGCCCCAAATGCAGTCCCATTACATGCATGGATTTCCGGATAGGGTCTATCTCCATAATTCCAATCCAATATTTTGTTACTTCATCTTTTCCATTTTTGTACTCTATACTGAGCCATTTTCTCTCATGAATGGCCCGGAAGATATCTCTGCAAATTGTGTTCATGGTTTATAATTGTTTGTTTTGTAATGTTTCGGGTTGATAGGTTGCTTTGCTTCAAGTATGGCTAAAATCTTGGTGGGTAGTTCATAGGTGACCTTGGGAAGCATTTGGGGAGTGGGGTAGCTTATAATACTAAATTCGTTATGGCTGGCAGAATAGATAATCTCACATATCCATAAATATAGTAATAAAAAAGTGACCCAACTAAATTATCAAATATTTATATTTTCACTTTCCAAAATATATCTTAAAGATCGTTCACATTCACGAACATCATTTCTTATCTCGTCATTATCCAGTCCTTTTTTATATTGAAGCAAACTATAATACATTTCTTGACAACGTTTCAAAAATATATTTTTATCATCTTGTTCATATCTTGACGCAAAAACATCATAGTAGTCTTTATAAACTCTTGCAACCCTATATTTATAGTATCTATTATTTTTTTTAGTTTTATCTATCTCACTATTCTTATTCAACAGCCTATGTGCTTCTACAAAAACTTCTAAAGATCCCTCTATTTTTCTATAATACAATTGATTTGCAAGCAAAAATCTAGCATAATGATTATCAATTTGATATGCAGAAAAAAGATGTCCCTTTCTTTTTGCTAAAGAATATGCCGTTTTAAAATATCTTCCAGCTCTATCAAACTGATTTAAATTCACACAAACAATTGCATATTGCTCCCAAAAGAACAAATTATTCCTACAAAAATTTAATTCTTTTACCTGCTCATAATACTCAATAAATTTATTTGACTCCATTTTATACCCAAAAACATATGATAGATAGGAGCATGACACTAAATTTATCATAACGTTTTTATACTTATCACTTCCCAAGTATAAATTATCCAATCTCTTCATAGTGTCAATAAGCACATCAAAAACTTCATTCTTAGTAAAGACTTCCGTTTTCATCATCAACTCTTTTGCTATAATAGATGATTTTATTGCAATTTTTCCTCTTTCTATATCAACTATTTCTCCGCAATCCTTGTTTCTTTTTATCACTCGTTCAACATCTTGAATATCCAGTAATATTTTATAGTCATTAGTGTTTAATCCCAATTCCAAAATTCCGCTTACAAATGCTAGTATCAAAATCCTTCGTAAATCATTATTTCCATTTATATTAGTTATACTCTCTACAAATCTATCAATAATGTGTGTAGATTCAAAAAGAGAAATTAAAATATCTTGAAACCTGGAATTACATTTTGTTTTCAAATATTCTAATCTTCTTTGTTCCGCTACTCCTGTCCATTCTCCATAAAATCCATATTTTAAAATTAATTTATCCAGCAATTTTAGCTCACCTTCGCTTAAAATATCTAAACTTATAGGATTGATAAATTGCACATTATTCATTCTTTCAATAATATCATAAATTGCATTATAATAATTATCATACATCGAAGATCTCATAACCAATATAAATCTTATATTTTTCAAATCAAAATCTGCAAACTTTTCTAAAATATCTAGATATATATTTGCTGGATCACATATCAAAACTTTCTCTTTTTCATCTCCACACAAACTTTTTATCTCTGATAAAACCTTCTGATTATTAATTTGTTTTAAATAATAAAACTCCAAGTCAGAGCACAGGTCAATAACCTGATTTACAAATATTGTTTTTCCATTTCCTAAATCAGAATGAATAATAACCGACTTACCCTGTTCAATATTTTTAATTACATCTATAACCTTATCTCTATTTACTAATGCTTTATAATATCTTTTTGCATTCTTTGCATATATTCCATTTTTTTCTATCCCATTAAAAAGAAGTGCATATACATCTCTATCCTCCGGTATTATAGAATTATCGTATTTTCCCGCCTTCTTAAAAGATTTATAATAAACTTCTTTTTTCCTTTCTTCATTCAACTCAATTTTATCTAATTCTTCAAGAAACGTTTTCACCCCGCATAGCACAACTCTCCCATACTTATCCAAAAACTTTCTACTTCCTTCTGACAAATCAGGTCGTTCAATAAAAAAAATTTTATTTTTAAGTTCTTCATCCGAAACAATTCTACGTATATCTAAATCACTGCCAAATGACAAGCCAATAATAAAAATTACTTTAGCACTATATAATTCATCAATCAAATATGAATACCATGGCGTCTCAAAGAATTTTACATTGTTGTATGACAAATGTGACAATTTAAAAGATTCTGGCAATACATTATTTTCTAATTCTTTGATATATCCATTTAAGTGCATTACCATTTTATTTTTATTAACTTTTCTAATATCTGCATCTATACTGTATCCTTTTACCTTGTTTCCACAATCACTACATACCTTTTCTATCAAGTCATCATAATTGGTGCTATACACCTTCAAATTTTTCACTCTTGCCAATGCTTTATAGTATTCTGCATATGTCTGTACTGTATAATGACTTTTCAAATAATCAATCAATCGTTTTTCACCATACATGTCTATATATTCTTGTGAAACTATATCTAATTGTACATCTGTATCCATACCGGTCAAACCTGCAAGTTCTTTTGCCAATTCACTTCCCACTAATAAGTGTCTCGCTTCATTCTCAACTGCATTTTCTGCCCCTATCGAGAAACCAGAACCAACCAGAAATACTGCCTCTCCTTCTATTGCAAACTTTAATGCATCTTCATATGTTAACATTATTTTTTCCTCTTTCTTTAATAATAATTTTGTATTTTACAATGTTTTTCCTATATTAACTATTTAGCTTTTTTAATTAATACTCCATCTATACATCCCTTCTTTCATCATATCTTAATATCATTTAAATATTTGCAAATTTTCCAATAACAAGCCCTTTCATTTCATAACAAAAAAGCCCACAAAAAAAACCAACACCCTAAGCATTGTCTCTTTTGTGAACTTCTAATTTTTTTCTTATTATAATATCTGCGCTCATTTCTCATAACTCACTCTCCCAAATGTGATATAGATATTATGCGACTATTTTTTACAAATTGCAACCCTTTTATTGACAAATTGTCTGATTTTTCTATCTATAAATAATATTTTACTACTGGATTTACCAATAAATATCAACGTGTCAAATTCTCTTGGCAAGTTCAATTGCGATATATAATTTGTCCACGTCATGATTTGCTGCCGCCAGCCCAGTTGTATCATAAATTGCCTGGTCCAGCACATCGC
>ULSG01030356.1_pt1 | contig 24979 bp, 36 predicted proteins | sample 1956191 | NCBI WGS metagenome assembly ULSG01 (sample SAMEA4835703, study PRJEB28245) | human gut metagenome | biome: gut microbiome; material: fecal sample | place: Denmark | collected 2008 | reverse complement strand
ATACAGCAGACTCGACTTACATTAGTGGAGTTATTTTAAGTTAATGACCAAAATAGCTCTAATATGTCAATAACATGGTCTTTCCCATTTGTACACAACGTCCATTTTAATTTCATGTGCAGTTGACATTGATGAACTGCCCAGTTGGGGAAAGTGGATTTGAACCACTGAAGTTATATAATATAACAGTCTATTTACCATAGACCCCATTTGTCCACACCTTATCATAAGATAAGTTTCTTCTCTGGTATTCCCCAAACGCCTATCAGCATCCCCATGCTTTGTAAAAGCACTCCGCTATATTGATAGGTGATACTCTTTTAGTCATAAAAGAATATAGAAAATGAATTTATTTTTTGGAGATTGTCAATTCATATTCTTTATCACGTCTTTCTATTTCAGACATTGGTGATTGACCTTCTTCTAAGGTTGCAATATTAACAAAGCCATTATCTTTTGTAATTAAAGATTCTTTTTCATTAATAGCTCCCTTATATTTCTCTCCATATGAACCTTCAATCTTTTTAGTAGCTGGGTTTATATCTCCCCAAACTTCACTTTTTTTATTAGCTATTGGTTCTACAAAATATGTTTTGCCAGTAACTAATGATTTAACAATCATTCTACCACTTTCTTCTGTGTTGGTTAGAAATCTTTTAAGTATTGTATCATTCATTTATCACTTAATTTTTTACAGTGCAAAGATACAAACTTTATTTTTAATTTCCAAATTATCAATCAATAAAAAGTGTTAATTATTCATCAATTTCATTCACACATTTTTCAATCATAATCTTAATTATTACAATGCAAAGATATAAATTATTTTTTTATAAACCAAATATTAATTATAAAAAAATGTTAAAGATATTACTATTTATAGATATAAAATATGATTATTATGAAAAGACCTAGTAAAATTGAAAAACTTGAGATTAAATTCAATTGGTTATTACCATTTGGAAAATTTTTCTTAATGTGTTTTTTTGGAAAAATGTGGATTAAAAATAGAGATAAGGATAGATGGGAACAAAAAGTCAAAAATGGTTCAGCAAAATATGATGAAAATCATGAAATGATGCATGTAAAGCAAGCTGTTTCAACAAAAGATAACTGGTTTTTATTTTACTTATACTATATTTGGTATTACCTTAAAAATCTCCCAATCATTAATGGTTTCAACATGCCATATAGAATGATTTGTTTTGAATTAGAGGCTTATGGTAATGAATATGATTTATCTTATATAGATAAATGTAAAGATGGTGCAGTTAATTGGAAAAAATATAATTCATTAACATTGAAAGAGAAAAAAGCTCTATATAAACAATATCAAGCATCTAGTTTATCATTTAGAAACTTTATAATCAAATATATTAACCCAAAAGTTGGGTTGTAAATACACAAAAAGCCATAACTAATAAGAGTTAGTTATGGCTTTTATATTATTAGAATGGACTATGTGAACCTAGAAATCTTTCAACTGCATCTCTACTTCTAAATTCCATTGCTTTTGGCATACCTATAAATTTATTTATTTCGTTTTCAATAAATTTCTCATAATCATCTGGATTATACAATCTTGGAATCGTAAGACCTTGCATTAACCAATTAGATTTTTCCTCTACTGTTTTATGATTATTTTCCTCTGGTTCTATCCAACTAATTTCAAATAAATCATTAATTGATTTATTATCTAATATTTTTGGGGATACACCAATATAATCATCTACAGTTTGATTTTTCAATTTTGTTGGTTTGCTTAAATCTAATTCAATAAAAAGATGATTATTTTTATCAGCAATACAATTTTCTCCATATCTTGGAGCACCTATTTGTTTCGTAATTATTCTGAATGGTATGTTTTCATTTCTATTAAAAGACGAACACATATCAATTGAATCTATATTAGATATAGATTTAATAATTAAACTAGACACAAAATCTTTAACAGTTAATAGTTTACCATTTGATGTGATAATGTGTGATGCACGATAACTAGTAAAATCATCTAGTTTAATAATAATATTACGTACAGTACCATCCACTGGGCTTGTTGGATATGTTGATAAATTATTTGTATCAATTAATTTTTGTTCTTCTTTTTTATCTTCAACAACAAGATTCCATTGCATATTTTTTGGAAATATTTGTAAACCTTGTTGAAATGGGATATTTAAGTCTGAACAATCAGTTTTTGTTAATGTAAATATTACTCCAGAAGGTCCAGATATTTGCTTCATAATAACTGAATCAACATTTATCCCATTAACTGTATCTAATATAGCCACCAATTCATATATCTTAGTTGGCATAGTAAAATCATCACATTCAATTCCTTTTAAGGAATAATGCTGACCAATAACCAATCTATTATCTTGAAATTTTGGCTGATTAAAATTCATTCCATAATCACTAAGAACACTGATAATATCTTTTGATGGAGATATTCTTGTCTCAAGTGTTTTATACCTATCAAAAGTACTAATTGGTTTTGTGCTACCATAATAATATCCCATATATTCTTTTATTTTTTCTAATTCATTTCTAAGCTTGAAATACTTAACATCTTTTTCATATTGCTTCCTATAAGACAATAAACTATTTTCACATGTAGAACTAACTTGTCCTATTGCATTACTTTCTTGTCCTATAGCATAAGAAATTCTTCTCATTATTTGTTAATAGTTAAAAGATGCCTTGATTCTATTTCCTAAAACCAAGGCATCTAATTTAGAAACAGATGTTATACATCATTTCAAGTATTTTGTATCTCTAGTGTAACTAGAAATTCTTGTATGCATACTAGTCATACTAGATTCAAGTTCACCTTCAATTTTCTTAATCTCTTCTTCGGCAGCTTTTCTTCTTGTAGTTCCTTCCTCATGAATCTGTTTAACTTCTTTAACAGTTTCAATCAGTTTTTGGGTTGTATCTTTCAACGTTTCAATATCAACAACACTTCTTTCGTTCTCTCTTGCAACATCAATACTATTCTGTTTCAACATTTCTGCATTCTTTCTCAAAATAGTGTTAGTTGTATCAGTAACTTTACGATGTGCTTCAATATTAGCCTTTTGATTGTACAATGCAACTGCAATTGATAACTGATTCTTCCAAACTGGAATAGTTGTTGCAATAATTGATTGTGCTTTATCAGCAATAGCTAAATTGTTATATTGAACAGTACGAATTTGAGGTAAAGATTGTTTGATTACATAACGAAGAGTTATCATATCATTTAATCTTCTGTCAAGATTATTACGAAACTCTTGAACATCTTGTATTGCATGAGCCTCATATTCTGTTGAATGAGCTATCATATTATTTAGTTGTTCATCAACCTCTGCAAGTTTGATTTTACCAGCAATAATCAAATCTTCAATTTGCTTACCATATTCAATATTATTGTCAAACATAACTTGAAGAGCATTGTTATCTCTTAATGATGATAAACGAGTTGCAGTGATTTTTCTAGAAATATCATCAACATTCTTTGATATTGAATCATACTTCTTGAAAATCTTTTCTACACTTGTTACCATATGTTTAACAAGAGGTAATTTACGTAAGAGACGTTTGATTTTGGATGGAGTTCTAAGTTCATCAACATCAATATAATCGAGTTCTCCCAATAAGTTATTAATGAGTTCTCCAACTTCTCCAGACTGATTAGCTCTTACAGCCTTCAAGAAGTCATTACTATATCTAGTCATGGTATTCTGCAAATCAGCACCATAGTTAGATATTGAGTTGATGTCTGTTACAATAAGCCCTTTATTTAACTTATTGTATTTTTCTTTTTCTGTATCACTCAATGCTGATAATGCAACATCTCCCTTTTCATTAATTAATTGAACAGCTTGATTCACATTTAGTTTTGGTTTTCCTTTTGGAATCTCTCTTTCGATAGTTTCATTTGAAGGTAATTCAGTAATTTCTGCATCCAATACTGTGGTCATTGTTGCTTCGCTAAAATCTTTTTTATTCATTTCTTTATCATTTATTGTTAATTAATCAATTATTATATTGCAAAGATAAGCATTAAAAATGGTTTCACAAAATTATTTCAGTTAAAAAGTCTTAAATTGGATACTATCAATACCAAATAATGCAATTATATGGTTAGCCATATTGTTAGCCTCTTCATAAGATTTATATGACTTTATTGTTTTCCATCCACCATACCACATTTTCTTTTGAATATGATAATAGTCTTCATATTCATAAAACTTCTTATTATACACATAATAAGAATTAATCTTATCTTTTTTTTTAATTAACCTAAATATCATTTTTTTGTAATTAACTCATGTAATAAGTTCCATTTAGCTAAAACATCATCACTTGAGCCACCAGCTCTCCATACATCTTTATCTAATGACCCCAAATCATAATGTCTATATCTCCCACAATCTGGAGATATTTCTCCAAATACAGTTTTACCATCTTCTGATATAAAAAGGCATAAATCATATATCAATATATCTTTTTCATTTAAGAAGTCAGATAATATTTGAAATGTTCTTGCTGCTGTTTTTTTAGCTTCTTTAACATCAATAAATAAATCTGCTTGTTCATCACACATAACTTCATCTGCTAATTGAATAGCACTTATTGGATGTCTAAATGGATTTCGCCAATCAAATCTAACTATTGGCATAGGATATGGTTGCATATCTTCTATTTTCATGCCACCAAAATATGGATGAGATTCACGTACTTTTGACTGATTCATACCAAAATAACGATGTTTTGATGTACCAGTATGATTAGCTTTTACTACAACTTCAATATTTGGGGCTTTAACTATATGTGTAATTACAAATTCTCCACAATAATCAATATAAGCATGATTGATACCATTATCTTTCAATAATTCACATAACACTTTACTTACATTTACACGAGGAATATTACTTCCTTCTACAATACCAGTTCTATTTGCTGTAAATGAATATATTGTTGGTTTAAAATATATTATGCCTATTTCATCATTAAGTAATCTAATCTCTTTTGATTCACCTTCAACAAATAATGGTAAAGTTCTAAAAATATCTAATGTTAAATCATTAAATTCAACACCTAATTTTCCTTCTAATAATTTATTAGCGTCTTCTCTTGTCATAATTTTTATTATAAGTTATTCAATATCAATATTTTGAGCTACCCAAAATCCTAATTCTTTCAATGCTTTTTTTCTGTGAGAACGTAAATTTTTTCTAGCAGTATCTAATTCAGCATAAGTTTTACCAAATGAATCATTACCAATGAATAAAGGGTCATAACCAAAACCATTATTTCCTTTTAGTTCATCAGATATATAACCATAACTTTTACTACTTGTTTGATATAGCACTTTCCCATCTTTAGCTACAACAAAACTAACTTCAAAATAAGCAGCCCTTTCTTCAAATGGTATTTCAGAAATTAGAGATAAAAGCAAATCATTATTCATTTTATCAATTTCTGTTTTATCAGTAGTATATGTTTCTTTTGGGACTGATATAACTTCATAGTTATTATTGATTTTAACTGAATGAAAACGTGATGAAAAAGCACCTGGAAGACCATTCAGTTTTGGTACTACCAATCCACTATCTTCTGCAATAACAAACATATTAGGGTTTTTTTCACTATATGCTAATGCTTTAATAACTGCGTTTTCTTCAATAGTACTACCATATTCATCAATATCAAATGATTGTGGTTGTAAATTATATCCTAATGGAGATAATATTGCTGCTATCTCACGTACTTTACCTTTATTACTTGTTCCTACTATTATATCCATCTCTATAACCAATTATATATAAATAAATTTTTGTTATTACACCTCTATCAATATCTGTTCTGAAAATTGGGATATTATTATCATTAGCCAAAGCTAAAAAACGTTCCCTATAAAACTTTAAATCAACTAATGTATGATATTTTTCTTCAATTGAATCACCTCTTTCTTTTATTCTTTCTTGAGATATGTTTTCATCACAATCTAATAGAATATAACAAACACCATCTTCTCTAAAAAAAGAATTATTATCAGTAGCTTTTGTTAAAGAACCCCTATCACGAAAAACTATATTATCTTCTTTTTTAAAAAGAGAAGATAATTTTTCTATAATAAATGTTTTTCCAACACCATCATTACCATCAATTTCTACTATCATAATTCTACTCTTTTTTTAAAAAAATAAATGAATTAGGTTGTAATGGTATTAATGTTTTATTAATCCCAATATAATATATATTATCATGAGTTTTATACAATCTAAGAATTAAAGTAATACCATTAACTTCAATAAAAACATTATATAAATCTCTTATTTCATCTTGATTTTTTTCTTTATATGGCACTTTTACTATTGGAACAATATCTTCACTTTTTAATAAAGTTGTAAATATTTTAATGAAATAAACACCTTTTAAATTATCAATTATTTCTTCCTCATTAACAATTTCATATTCATCCATATCATTCAATAATTTTCTGTAAACAAAATGGTAGTAAACAGTCACCTAATTCAACATGAGTAAATAGTGATGTTGAGCTATCCATCACAATGTCATTGACATGAAGACCATTTGCACGAATGGTATCTCCAGTTTCACATACATCAACAATACAATCTGCGCCTATTGATGTATAGCCTTCTGTAGAACCGCTAGTTGGGAGAATGTAATGTGGTAATTTCTTTTCAGTGAAATATTTAGTTGCAATAAGTGGAAATTCACTAGCAACAATCAATGGTTTTGTTATGTTGTTTGGCAATTCTTCTCTTGGAGAAGCAATAACAATTGATATTTTATTAAGATTAGTTTTATGTAACAACATAACTTTATCAGAACAATCACTATCAGCTACTAAGTCTTCTCCACAAAAACCAAACTCACATAAACCACTATTTATTAAGTGTGGTATTGATTTTGGTTTAGCAATGAAAATATTACAATCATCAAACCATTGGGGAAAAAAGTAATGCCTACTATCTGAATGAGGCAATAGAAGTTTTTTACTAGAAAATAACTTAAATATTCCCTCATATAATCTACCTTTTGGTAATACTAGTGTTGGCAATTTATTAATTTTCTTCATCCGATTTTATATGATTAAAATATATACTTTCCTTTTTTTTCTAACATACGTATTCTCTGGTCTTCAAATCCTTTTAATTGAGTTGGAAGTAGATTACTAACCCATTCATCAAAATAACGTACATACTTAGAATGATTACATCTAGTAAACATAAGTCTAAGATAATCCATTAATTCTTTGTTATCTCCATTAATGGTATCAATAGCTTTTTTAGTTTCAAGTTCTAACTTACTCATCTTTTTTTGTGTTATATTTTTCAACCCATTTTTCACATGAAGCTTGAATTTTACAATTCAATATATTTTCTGTTGTGGTATCAAAACCACCTTCTTCCACAATCATATCAGCTAAATCAATTAAAGCAACAATTGTATCACCTATTTCAGAAATGATTTTGCCTTTATCAACCTCACCTTTGTATTTTGCTAAAGTTATCTTAGACATCTCTTGAGACACTTCACCCATTTCTTCCATTGCTTTGATAAGAACATCTTTCTTATCTCTTCCATTTTTAACTTTTTTTGCTGAATCAATTATAAACTTTATCATATTAGCTATATTTTTTATTACTATACAAAAATATAAATAAATTATCTATTTTACAAAAATAAAAAGTTAAATTATTATAATTTCTTGTTAACAGAAACAAAGGCTTCACAACCATTAAATAAAGCAATTATGAAACCTTCTTCAATTTCCCTTTTATCTATCATAAAATCTTCCATCTCTTCATCTGTCATATCATAAAATTTTCCATATCTTAATGCATATTCATGCAAAAAGAAAAAGAAATCATACCCATAATCATTACGAGCAACTCTTTTACATCTTTCATAATATTCTTTAGATTTATATTTTTCAATAAATTTGTCAATCAACTCTCTTCTTAAAGAAATTGGCTTTTCTAAAAAACGTTTTAATTGACTCTCTAAAACTTCTTCTCTTGTCATTATCATCTTTTTCTTTATCTTTTTTTCTTAATTCTGTTAATATTCCCATCCATTTATTATTATAGTCATACCAAAAATCATTTCCTTCTTCTGAATTTTCCCAAAGAAAAGCATATTCCATATATTTGTCACAATTCTCATTAAAATTATCTTCTTCATATTCGCCAAAAATATTACCATAATAAAGATAGTCATGAAAATTCCAACATATATCTCCATCATAATAATTTGTTCCAATATAACTAACATTAACAAAAAATCTTCTATATATGAGATTTTCTTTTAAGAATCTTATAAATTCTTTATAATACTTATGACCATTATAAATTTCCATAGATGATGTTTGCTTTTTTCCAGTTTTTAGTCCAAAATTTATCTGTTTGTACATGATTTTTTCTCACATATTTGACTACGTTTTCACTAAACTTATCAAGTGGAAATGATTCTAAAGTTCTAACAACTATTCCTTCAATTACATCTCCATACCGACTTCCATTTTTCATCAATGTATAGATACATTCTTCTAATTCTTTAGGGGATGAGAACTCTCTACATTCTAATACTGGAACTGTTGGTATTCCCATTATATCACTCATTTCACACACTTCTTTCCATGAATACCATCTTTCTTCATTCCTAACTGCAAATATATGATATAAAGCTATTAATCTATTATATTCAATACTATGTACGCCATATAAGTTTTCTCCATACACAATTTCATCTTCTCCTATCAATGATTTAACTTGGTCATGAAGCCCACCTTTATCCCATAAGTTTCTACTCCAAGGGTTTCTTGTAGGTGCACCATGTGACCTAGCAAATACATCAAAATGAGTCATAGCACATGATTCCCCATCTAATTTTTCAGACAATAATAGTGTTTTTCCTTTTAGATGCTCCCACCAATCATCTGACACTTTTCTATCATCATTTTGTAAGCCTTCTGAAAAAGGTAAATGATATGTTCTAGGATATTTAGAATTATTTATTTCCATATAGATATTTTTATTACAAATATACAAACAAAAAACGGAACTACAAAAGTAATTCCGTTAATTTTTATTAAATATTAAAATGGTAAATCATCACTTGGGTCTTCTACTACAGCAGTTTTTGATGTTGTAGGTGGTTTAAGTACACCACAATCAGCTTTATTTGCTTCACTAGTAACTTGTGACTTAGCAACTTGGGCATCAGAACTCTGGGTAGAAGCACTTTGACCACTATTAACAAAATCAACTCTATCTGCTCTAATATCTCGTGACACTTGATATTCGCTATTTCTATTCTGGTATACATCACATGTTTCTACCCCATGAATATTTACCATTGTACCTTTTTTAAGATATTGAGCCATTTTTAATGCTCTATCACTAGCATCCATGACATTTAGCCAAGCAGTCTCATTTTTACCATTTTTAAACTCATCAGTTGCCATTCTAAATGTCACAAACTGACCATTCTTACCATTTTTAATTTCAGCATCGCTACCTAAACGACCTACAACTTGTACGTATACACTCATACTTTTTTTCTTTTAAATTAATCTAAAAATTTTATTATAAAATCACTATTCTCTGTTAATTTCCAACCATTATCTCTAATATATTCTAATTGTGACTTAGTAATATTAGATTCTAATATATCATCAACTTTTGCAACATAATATAACTCATCTTTTTCATTAGTTTTCAATATCACCAAAACATTTTCTTGTAACATTTTTAAGGCTGCTAAAAATGATGCTTGATTAGTACTATCACCATTAATAATTTCTTTAAAGGTTTCTATATTCATTATTAGTCTTTTTTAACAATGCAAACATATATATATTATTTTTAAAAAACAAGTTTTTATCTAAAAATTTTCAAAAAAAACATAAATTTTCTTCTATAGTTTACTAATAATTAGTAAACTAATAAATATTATTATGAGTGAAAACAGACATATACAGTTGGCAAGAACAACCACTCTTAGTTCAATGCCAACTAAAGAAAGATTATTGGAAGGCGAAATTGCCTTAAACTACAACAAGAGAGCACCAATCATATCAGCACTAGTGGATGATGGAAGTGGAAACACTACTGTTCAACAAGTGAATGGAGTGGGGAGATACCAGTTTATTAAATTCTATGATGCTGGTGCTGGTAAAAGCTATTATGTTATAGGAGAAACATTTGGTAGTGATTGTAAAGCCTTTGGTGATTCTTCTCATGCAGAAGGTAATTCTACAAGTGCTACTGGAGACTATTCACATTCTGAAGGCTATTTTACTTATAGCATTGGTAAGGCATCCCATGCAGAAGGTAGTGGAACAACTGCTAGTGGGAACTGTTCTCATGCTGAAGGGTATAATACAGAAACAATAGGAATATATTCTCATGCAGAAGGGTATAATACAGAGGCAAGTGGACAATCTTCCCATGCAGAAGGTCAAAGTACAAAAGTTAATGGAAGTTTTTCTCATGCAGAAGGAAGCGGAACAACTGCTAATGGGATTTATTCACATGCAGAAGGGTATAACACAGAAACCACTAATTTAGCTGAACATGCAAGTGGTGCATATAATATTTCAACAAGTGGAACAAATCAAAATTTAAGTGCTTTAACTACTAATTCACAAGCCACATTATTTAGTGTTGGTAATGGTATAAATTTTAGTAAAAGAAAAAATGCTTTTGAAATAAAATGGAATGGAGATATATATCTAGGTAATGATGATATGCCAACATTAAATTTAGATAAAGTAAATTATACCATTGATATGGGAGAATATTAAAAAAGGGAAGCAATACTGCTTCCCTTTAACATTATTTAACACAAGCCTCATTATTTAGCAATAACAAGATTGTAATTTTTCTTACCTTTCTGGACTAAAAGATATTTTCCATTCAATAAGTCACAGCTTTTCAAATTCATATCCACAGTGTTTACTTTATTCTTATTGATGGATAATCCGCCACCTTGAATTAGCTTACGATACTCATTTTTAGATGGAGCAATTTTGGTTTCACTTACCATCAAGTCAACCAATGACATTCCATCATTGTCAAGTTTTGATTTGTCAATTTCAAACTTACTAACTCCATCCATTGCTGAAAGAAGTGTTTGTTCATCAATTGTTTTCAAAGCATCTGCTGTACCATTACCAAAAAGGATTTTAGAAGCTTGTACAGCATTTTCATAATCTTCCTTAGAATGAACCATTGTGGTTACTTCTTTTGCCAAAACGTTCTGTAAAATGCGTTTCTGTGGGGCTTCTTCATGTTCTTTGATAAGAGCTTCAATTTCTTCTTTTGGCAGAAGCGTGAAACGTTTAATAAGCATCTTTGAATCATCATCTGATTGATTCATCCAGAACTGATAAAACTCATAAGGAGATGTCATATCTCTGTTAAGCCATACATTCTTTCCACCTTCACTTTTACCAAACTTTTTACCATCTGCACGAGTAACAAGCGGAAATACAAATGCAAAGGTTTCTTTGTCTGACCCTAATTTCTTGCGAATCAATTCATTACCACTTGTGATATTTCCCCATTGGTCAGAACCACCAATTTGCATTTTGCAATTGTGTGTTTGATATAAATGTACAAAATCATTTGCTTGTAACGGACCATACAAAAACTCTGTCAATGAAAGTCCACTACCCTCTCTTCCGAGACGTTGTTGAACTGAATCTTTAGAAAGCATGTAGTTCACTGTAATACACTTACCAACTTCACGAGCAAAATCAAGCATAGAAACATCTTTCATCCAATCGTAGTTATTTACCATGATTGCTTTGTTTGGAGCATCAGAATTGAAATCAATGATGTGTTCCAATTGTTTTCTAATGTTTTGACCATTAGATTCGATTTCTTCTCTTGAAAGTAATTTACGTTCTTCTGTTTTGAAGGATGGGTCTCCCAGACTTGCTGTTGCGCCACCTAATAGAATGATTGGCTTATGTCCATACTTTTGTAAAAGTCGAGCAACAACAAATGCTTGAAAATGACCAATATGAAGACTACGACCAGTAGGGTCAGTTCCTACATAAAAAGTAGTTGGTTCTTTTAACAATTGTTCTTTTGTTCCACCCAAAATTGTATGGATTAACCCTCTCCATTCTAATTCTTCAATTAAATTCTGCATAAACTAATTCTTTTTTTTTTGTTATTATTAAATTTTTAATTCACTGCAAAGATACAAACTATTATTGTAATAAGAAAATTTTAATGGTTAAAAGTAATTAAATTCGTTTCAAAAAACACTCATAATAAGTTTTATCAACTTTATTAATATGTACTATTTTATATGGACTTCTTACTTTATTTATGGTTAAGTAAATAGTATCACCACGCTTAAAAATTAAATCTAAAAAATAAGTATGTCTTTCTAAATTTCTTTTTGTATCAACATCTATATATTGTACAACTTTAGCTAAAGGTTTACTAATTGTAATTCTATTTCTTCCCATATCTTAATTTTTAATGCAAAGATAAAACAAAAAAACGAGAACTACAAATTAATTCTCGTTAAATTATGTTAAATTATTTATTAATTTGTTCCATAATTATTTTTGATACTAATTTACCATTAGCAGATGGATGAATATCTTGCACCAATGACAAAATTGATTTGGTATCTTTCATAGAAAGTTTATACCCTTCTTCTTTTGTTTCTAAGAATGTTACAATCATTCTTTCAGTTGTATCAACAATTTCTTTTTCTGACACTTCTTTAGGAGCAAATTCTTTCAAAATTTCCAACTGGGCAGTTTCACTAGCAACCAAATCATCTCTCTTAGCATCAGCAAACTGTTTAATTGAGTCTTCTCTTTGCGCTACCATTTTAGTTAGAATAGATGCTTCAACCCTATCATCTAGAGTTTCCCCATTTTTTTCTTTCTTAACAAACTCTGTTTTAATCATTCTTAAAACTTCTAGTCTCACATTGTTCTTTTCTTTCATAGCATTTGCTATTAGAGAATCTAATTCTTTATGAATCATATTTTTTTATTTTAAAATGTTAAATAAATATGGCTTGGAAAGTCACCAAACACTAATTTAGTCACATTACATAACCATACATTACCTCTATATGTACACTCTTCATTATCCCAATTATCAACAAAATAAGTAGCTCCAACATCATCACTTTCAAGTATAGAAAGTTCGACTGAATGAGCTATTTTAGTTCTTGATACTCTCACAACTACAGTCTCATTACCATTAGCAATGGATTCTAACATCAAATCTGCACCACTGACCATTTGTAAGTCATCTACACTTCCATCATATGGAATGTCAACAAACCATCTATTTGATAATTTCTTAAATTTTAATTGCATTTTATACTATTTCTTCTAAAGTATTATTCTCATTTGCTCTTCTTATCCAGCGCATTAAATATATAGGTTTATCATATTCACCTAAAAACATTGCATTTTCTCCAACATCTTCTTTATTATTAAAATCTATTGGGAATCCATACATACGTCCATCTTCTGATGTAACAACATACCATGCAACTCCACCTATTATATGAGATACTTTTGCTTTTCCTTTTATTAAAGGTTTAATACTTTCAACTACCATCTAATTTCATAATTTACCACTTTTTAGAGTATAAATTAGCATGTGTTTCAATCACTGTTGAATTAGGTTCTCTTAACTTAATTCTATTACATAATGTTGTCATTTCTGTTTGAGATAATCCACCAAACATCTTTTTCAATTTCTTTTTTGATTTTGTAGACGTATCTCCATTAAAGATAACAACATCTTTCTTATTTTTGTTCTTATTCTTTCTTCTTTTTCTGCTCATATAAAGCTTTAATTAAAAGTTAATAATATTATGATTACACATTCTGATTATATTCTAAAATTATTTTAATGCAAATATAATATTATTTTTAATATTAAAACAATATTATTAGTTAAAAAACACTAAATGTTGAGGTCTCCCTCAACATTTAACATTTTTATATTATAAAGTTTCCATTTATAGAGAAATATGTTGCAAAATCTCTTGTGAAAGAGCCATATTAACCATTTCTTCCATTGTAGGGCTAACTTTAGTTTCTTTTTTATCTTCTCCACCTAAAAGTAATGTAATGATTGCACCATCAAATCCACTAAAAATGTATGTACCACCATCATCCATAGTAGTTGGAAAATCATTCTTTCTTGATGTACAATCCCACCAAATAAACTTCATTGAATCAACAAATTCTTGTGGAAATACAGTGTATAGCTTTCTTTTCATTGCTTCATAGTTAGTTTCTACACTACCAACAGAATTGAATTGCATATCTGACACAACTAACAATGTTTGTGGATAATCAGATAAAGGTATTGATGGATTTTCACGTCTAATACGAATGATTTCATCAATAACACTTTGAAAGTTTGTACCACCCATTGCATTCATTGGTAATTGTGATAACATATCTGTAAATGAACCGCTTAGTTCTTTAACTCTTGAAACATTATCAAACATTATCACATGTTTATGAAATGCTCCCTCATTCAAAGTAGCAAAATAAACACCTAAAGACATACATATATCTAATGCAGTCAAACCATTATTCATTCCACTCCAAGACATTGAGCCACTTGTATCAAGTGCGCACCACACATTTCCTAAAATATTACCATCTTTTTTTGCAGTTTCTATCAAAGATTGGAACTGCTTATCCAATGTCATTTTAACATGTGGTTGTAGGATACAACCCCTTCTACTGTTAATAACTTGTTTACCCAATTCATAAACATAACCAGTATATTTAGCAATAGGTTGTTTAGAAATCCATTCAGTATATGCCTCTACTAGACTGTGCTTCTTTAAGAATCTAGAATTTACTAAAAGATTTAACGCTCTACCTGGTATTGCACTAAAATTCAGTTTATCAAACATTTTTCCACAAATTAATTTCTGGAAATCATGAGCAACACCACTAGTTTTAAACTCATTGTAATCTCTTTCACTCCAACCTAAGAATTTAGCAAACTCTTTTGCTAACTTATTTGTGGTTTTAGTCCAAGCAGTAGTACATTTACTTTCACTCTTTATACGAGGCATGAATTTTTTGATTAATTCTTTTTGCTCATCACACAATATCCCTTGTGCCATAAGAGTAAAGAATATCTTTTTATCTAAAATACCTAAACCTAAGTCTGCATCATAAAACAGAAGTGTCCACAAATCTTTCCATGAACCAACCATTGGTAATAACCAAAGATTTTTATAGAAAGAATCTTTTTGATATGCAGCAACCCATAAAAGTCTTTTAAATGCTTCATCACGAGCACCTTGACCTTTTTGTACTTTTTCAGTAATAAATGAATTATTCACTTTTACTTTTCTAGTCACTAGACGTAAGTAAAACGGAAAACGTAATGCCATTTCTGGGTTTTCTCCCCAAAGAGCACTTTGGTCAGCAAAAACTTCTGCAACATGACGATTACGATAATTTCCAGCCTTACCAAATTGGTCAATAAGAATTTTTCCAGTTGTAGAATTAGACACTGCACCATTTTCAGTTAATGTATCATGCTTCATTGAGGCTTTTAAAAACATATTTTCCATAATTCTTCTATATTTTTTTATTTTTATTACTTTAAAATTTTAGTAATGCAAAGATACAAATATTATTTGATAAAAACAAATAATAATACTAGTATTTTCATACTTTAATCAACATTTTAATATTTATTATAAAATAAATGACTATTATGAATAAGATTATAAATGTTATTAATGAAGAAATTAATATAATACTTGCTGAAAATAATAAAAAAGGTAAACATAAGTTTGTTAACCACGATAAAGAAAGTAAACAAAACAAAAATATAAATTCAGAGGATGAAAATGAAATCCGAAATACAACTGACACAGATATGTTAAATATTGCTGCTTTGGCAAGAAAAGTATATCCTGACCATACTCCAGAAGGAGCACAATCACAGTTACGTAAAAAAATAAAAGGTTTAAAAAATGATAATGGTAGTGAATATCATATCAAACGTAAAGAAGCTGAAACTGTACGTAAAGAATTAAGTAAATTATAATAACAAAGGGAAGTCAATGACTTCCCTTTTTCATATTGTAAACTACATACGACTAAGACGTTTTTTATATTCTTCTGATAATCTCTCAATACTAGAAATTTTCATTTGTCTAACTCTTTCAGTTGTTAGTTTCATTTTATCGCCTATTTCAGCTAATTCATATTCTCTATCATAGCCGATACCAAACGACATTTTTATGATTGTTTGTTCTCTTGGAGTTAATATTGTCAACAGACTTCCAATCATTTTCTTATTAAAATCAGCTTCTACATCCTTCTCATAATCATTTTTAGATGCACTATAAGAATTGAACAAATTCATATCTCCAATATTTGTATCATCATCTTCTGAACCAAATGATTCATCTATTGATGATATATTTGTATCAAAAATATCACTCAAATCCTTAATATCCAAATCATATTTTTCATTAAGTATTTCAGCCAATTCTTCCAATGTTGGTTGTCGGCATTCTTCTTGCATAAATCTATTAGTTGCTGATGAGATAACATGATAAGTTTTAGAAATATTATGTTTTCTCACCATTGAACCACTATTAATGCAATAGAGATTAATGGCTCGTCTAATGTACCATACCGCCCAAGTTGTAAATTTTACATTCTTGGATAACTTAAAGCTGTCAATTGATTCAATTAACCCAATATTACCCTCATTTATAAGGTCAAGAAGATTATCATTTGTGGCAAAACGTTTTGCAACTGCAACTACAAATCGCTGATTACAATTAATAATCATTTCTTTGGCTTTTTTCTTTTCACTTGGGTTTCCATTCTGAACTATTTTGAATAGTGCAATCTCTTGTTCTGGTGTTAGAATATTAAATCGTCTAATTTCCTCATAATATCTAACTAGGGTTTCACTTCTTTCAAAATAATCTGTTTGGGGTGTTCTTACATTAACTACCATAAAATATTAACCTTTCTTTTTTAGTATAACAATCGTTTTATTTCCTTCATCTTTAGGCATATTCTCTGGAACAGCCACATCTTCAAGTAAAGTTATAAACTCCAATATTGAACGTTTATTTTCATCTCTTCTTGAAAGTTCACGTCCTTTCATTGAAAGTATTACCTTCACTTTATCTCCATCTTCAATAAATTCTCTAGCTTTTTTAGCTTTTATCTTTAAATCATTTGAAGCTATATTAACACTTAATTGAATTTCTTTAAGCTGATTATTAGATTGTTTATTCTTTTTTGCAGCTTTTTTCAATTCATATATAAGTTTTTCATAATTAGCTATACGCATGATAGGTGGGTTGATTTTGGTATTCATCTCTACCAAATCTAATCCTAAGCTTAAAGCTAACTTTTTCGCTTCTGTTAAAGGTAATACACGACTTTCGATATTTTCCCCAACTACACGAACATTTTCAAATCCATAAATTTCTTCATTTATTCTATAAGAAATGGATTTTGTATTTTTATCAAATCTACCCATTAAAAATATTTTTGTTATTATTTTATAAGTGCAAAGATAATTGTTATTATCAAGACAAGCAAACTATTTTAGTTAAAAATGACTAATAATCACCTTCTTTTTCCCATATAAGTTCATTATCTTTGCATTTATACACACCACTAGTTAAACCACCTTTAAACGCAAATTGATGAACAAGTGTTTCAATTAATAACAGATTATCAATAACATATGTATGTACTTCTAACATATGTTTTTCCAATTCATCTGGAAAAGCCCTTCCATCAGCATCTTCTTTAGTATTTTCAATAGCCTCATCCCAATGACCTAAAATTAAAGCCAAGTCTTCGATAAGATGAGTTCCGCCATAAATACCATTTTTACAGATAACAACATTATAATCATCCATCTCATCTACTTTAATAGATGATATTAATTTTAAATGTTCTTCTGTTAATTTAAGTCTTTTTATTGCCATATATTAAATTATTTATATCTCTTTCTTTTATTTCTTTGTCACTTGTTTCTTCAAATAGCCACTAAATTCTCGCCAACCTTTTCTTTTAGGCAAATATTCACCATTACTATTTGGTAAAACACCAATTTTAACTTTCCACTCACTGTTCTTTTCTGCTTTTGAAACAATTTCTCTTTTAACCATAATTTAAATTTTTATTTAATTAATATCTAGCATGACCATTTCTTTTGAAACGTTCATTTGCTTTTTGTTTTCTTTCGTTAACCATTTTATAATATGCTTCCCTATCAACAGCTTTAACTGCTAACTCTTTTTCACGAGTTTCTTTTAGTTTCTCAGCTCTACTTTTTTGAAAGTAGTCAAAAATAGTTAAATCAACATTAGTAATAGTTTCATTAAATATTTTCATCACTTCTTCTTTAGAGCCATTGCCATCAAATCTACTGCACCCTAATAATGGGCATGCAACTTTTTTATTCTTATATTTTCTATTTATTAATTTTAAACATTTTGCCAATGATTCATATGATAAATAATCAGCATTCAAATCTGGTCTAAAATTATAACCATTTGTAATAAACAATAAACAAAATGTAGGTTCTCCATCTTTTGAACACTCCAATATAGTACCTAATTTTTTAGGGTCTCCATATTTAGTTTTCATATTTTCTTCTTGAACATATGGATAGTCTAACATAACATCTCGTTGTAAGCCATTACTCATTGTACAATATGTATTAGTACCAACTAATATTATATTATAATCATTAATTTTTTCAACTATATCAACATCGCTAATTGTTGTTATCATTTAAACATTAATTATACTTCATTATTCTTATTATAAGAGAATATATTGGTAAATAACACGCAATACCTTTTTTCTTTAATTCATTAATAGTCAACCATTTATATGATTTTATTTCATTATGTTCAATAAATTTATTACTATTAGGTGGATATTCTGTTAAACATTTATTTGAAATACAATTATCTGTATTTTCGCCATTATATTGTTTAGCAAAAACATACACATTCTTAAATTTATTCTGGTTTACTATCCCTAAATCTAAAAATTTACTCTTATCACCTTCTAACTTAATAGAAGTTTCTTCATGAAATTCTCTTATAGCAGCATCAAATGGTGTTTCATTTTCTTCTATTCTTCCTTTAGGAAAACTCCATAACTCACGATTCTTCCAATATGGACCGTCTGGAGTACACATGAAAAACTCAACATCTCCATTCTCTTTCTTTCTATACAGAATTACTCCGCTTGACATTTCCATCAATAAACATATTACTAATTTGCTCCATATAATCAACTAAACTAGAATGATGTGTTTTCACAATATCCTCTCCATATTGAGTTCTCATAGAAGAGAAACTTTTACTAAGAAAAGATTTGTCACCATTTAACAATTGAATGTAATCATCAATTTTTAATTCGCTTTTTAATCCACATAACGTCTGGGTAAAATAGTCATAACTAAGACGTACTAATAAATCAGCATCTCTAATAATAGATTGACTATAAGATAAATCTTTATCATCAATAATGTATGGATATTGAGTTGCATCTATAATATGATAAATATCTTTAATATCATCAAGTGAAACTAGTGGAGATGTCTTTTCTATTGCATTAAATAATCCTTTTTTTGCTAAAACAATATTATCAGCATCGTCTAGTACACCACCACTATGATTAAAATCATGATACATTCCAGCCAATAACAATTTGACATAATCATATGTAGATAATTTTTTGGGGTCATATCTATAAGCCTTTATTATATGATAAAGTAATTGTAACATATGATTACAATTATGATATGGTATTATCAATGATTGATTATTAGCCATATAAAATTGAAAATATGGAATCAATCCCATATTTTCAATTTCCTTCATAACTAAATTATAATTTATTTTAATCATTTAAAGTTATCCTTTTCTTTAAGTTGTTTAATCACTTCTTTTTCTTCATCAGATAAAGTTTTAGGCATTTTTAATTTAACAACACCAATCATATTTCCCTTACTATTTCTACCATATATTGGCATTCCATACCCACCAAACCTTATTTGTGTACCATCAACAACTCCTTGTGGAAGTTTAGTTGATAATTTTTTACCATCAATACTTTGTACTTGATAATCACAGCCAAGTATTCCATCTAATACTGGAATTTCCATAGTAAAGTATAAATCATTATCATGTCTACTAAATATAGCATGTGGCATTTCTGTGACTAATACAATTAAATCACCATTAATACCATTACATCTAAATGGAGAATGACCTTTACCTTGCAGTATAAGTTGCATACCATTAGCAACTCCTTTTGGTATATCAATTTCTATCTGACTAGCCTCTTCAACAAGACCACTACCACCACATTTTTTACATGGATTAGTTATAATAGTACCTACACCATTACATTTAGCACATGTTGACATTTGCTGCCAAGCTCCTTTGGTTGTGTATTGAAATCCAGTACCACCACAATGAGAGCATGTTTCAACTTTAGATTCTTTAGTTGCACCCTTTCCATGACAATCTGGGCATTGTGACATATGCTTATATCGTATTTTCTTTTTAGTTCCGCTAAAAATTTCTTCTAATGGTAATGATATATTAATACGAATACTTTGTCCTTTATTAGTAGTGTTCTGTCTTTTACCAAAATCCCCAAAATTACCAAAACCGCCAAACTCCCTCAAAATATCATCAAGTCCACCACCAAAGCCACCATTGAAATTAGCCCCAAAACCATCAAAATTCATTGATGAATGTGGGTTATCATATTCTTTTCTCTTTTCATCATCACCTAATACTTCATAAGCTTCTGTTGCTTCCTTAAACTTTTCTTCGGCAGCTTTCTTTTCTTCATCACTTTTACCACTCTGTTTATCTGGATGGTAAGTAATGGCTAATTTTTTATATGCTTTCTTTATTTCATCTTTAGTAGCTTCTTTACTTACTCCCAAAATAGAATAATAATCTTTATTCGACATAATAAAATATTTTAATCGTTATTATAAGTTTTATGCAAATATACAAATAATATTTTAATAATCCAAATTAAATATATTAAAAATACTAAAAGCTTGAAATGTAATATTCCAAGCTCTTAATATTATTCAGTTTAATGAATAATCTATTTTACTTCTTCAAATTCAGCATCTTGTACATTAGCATTTTCAGAAGAAGATATATCAGACTTTACTTCTTCATTAGAAGTATTTTCTGTATTCATTGTTTGATTATACAATTTTGAAGACAAAACATTCCATTTATCTGTAATTGCTTTATCAATAGAGTTGATAGATTCGACATTTTTTGCTTTGACAGCTTCTTTCATATTTTCAACTAAAGCAAGAAGTTCAGACTTATCTTCTTCTGATAGTTTATCAGAATGTTCTTCAATTAACTTCTCATTTTGGAAGATTATACTATCACCCTTATTAACAATATCAGCAATTTCACGTTCCTTCTTATCTTGTTCAGCATGTTCTGCTGCTTCTTTCTTGATACGTTCAATTTCTTCTGTTGATAAGTTAGCTTTTGATTGAATTTGAATACTTTGCTCCTTATTAGTTGCTTTATCTTTAGCTGTTACCTTTAAGATACCATTTGCATCAATGTCAAATGACACCTCAATTTGAGGAACACCACGTCTAGCTGGCATTATACCATCCAATCTAAACACACCTACTGACTTGTTATCTTTAGCCATTGGTCGTTCTCCTTGAAGAACATTTATGTCAACACTAGATTGATTATCAACAGCAGTTGAGAACACTTCTGTTTTTCTACAAGGAATAGTTGTGTTAGATTCAATCAATTTAGTGAAAACGCCACCCAATGTTTCAATACCCATTGAAATAGGAGTTACATCCAATAACACCATATCATTTGAACTATCCCCACCACAAATAATATCACATTGAATAGCTGCTCCTAATGAAACTGCTTCATCTGGATTAACTGACTTATTTAATGGAGCTTTAAATATTTCAGACAACGCCTCTTGAATAGCACTTGAACGAGATTGACCACCAACTAACAATACAGAACTGATTTCTTCATTTTTGATTTTGGCGGCTTCAACAGCTTCCTTTCCACAAGCAATTACTCTATCAACTAGCCCACTTGTTAAAGATTCCATCTTAGCTCTAGTCAATGTCTTAGTTAGATGCACTGGAGAACCATCTTTTAAGCCAATATAAGGCAAATTTATTTCAGTAGAAGACAAACTACTTAATTCAATTTTAGCCTTCTCAGCAGCCTCTAAAATGCGTTGTAATGCTTGTGAATCTTTTGATAAATCTACTCCAGTTTCTTCAGCAAAAGAACCAATTATCCAACTTGCTACAGCATCATCAAAATCACTACCGCCTAAGAATACATCACCTTTTGATGCAAGAACTTCCACCATTCCTTCTGATATTTCACAAACTGAAAAGTCTGTTGTTCCTTGACCAATATCAGCTACTAATATGATTTTAGAGCCATCTTTAGTATCAATGTTACTTGCCAAAATAGCTGCGGTAGGCTCATTAATAATACGATGAACGTTCAATCCAGCCATCTCCCCAGCCAACTTAGTGGCTTCACGAGCTGCATTATCGAACCACGCTGGGCAAGTTATTACTGCATCTTTAACTTCTCCACCTAAAAAGTCCTCTGCGGTCTTTTTCATTTTGGTAAGAATCATAGATGACAGTTCTTCTGGAGAGAACTCATGCCCTTCAACAACAACTCTAGGTTTGTTGCTTTTATCAATCACATCATAAGTAACCTTTTTAATAATGTCCCCACATTTATTAAAATCAGAACCCATGAAACGTTTGATGTTAGAGATAGTTTCTTTTGGATTTACTACTCTTTGGCGTTTGGCTGCTTCTCCAACTTTACGTTCACCGTTTTTTAAGGCAATAATTGATGGTGTAGTTCTTCCACCTTCTGCATTAGGAATAATAACAGCTTTGCCATTCTCAATTGTAGAAACGGCAGAATTACCAGTACCAAGGTCAATACCTATAACTTTTTTACTCATAACAAATTTACTTTTTATTTTTTATATTATTAATTTCTGTGCAAAGATATAAATAAAATATCACTATAACAAATTTATATAGTTAAATAATATTAATATCTTATATTATCTACTACAAATAATATGCCAAAATTAAGAAAATGTATTTAAAAGAACATCTTGCCAACAATCTCTATATAAATGAATATCTTTAGGTTTAATTTCAATATTAGTTCGTCTAAAAACAATATCCCTAATTCTATTCACAATAATTTCATTTTCAACATCTCTTCTTTCAGAATCATCATCTATTTGAGCCAAAATATCCACTTTAACTGATTTAGTATTATTCAATCCATCAGCATATGGTGGTTCAAATATATGTTTCTCTGTTTTAATTAAATGTTGATTGATTCTAGCACCTAAATTCTTTGTTTGACCAATATATTCCTTATTATCAGCAGTTTTAAGTAGATATATAACATTTCTAAATTTAGAAATATCACCATATTTTTTATCATCCCAATAAAAAATAGTATCACCTAATCTTTTGAAATTTTTCACTTAATAAAATTAATTAAATTAGTTTCTGCCATAATATCATTAATAATCTTACTTCTTAACTCTTCTGAAACATCAACATTTATATTAGCTAATGAATTAAATACTGCCCCACAAATCATAGAAAACTTCTCTTCTCTTGAGGGATATTTATTTTCATTGTTATACTCTGTCTTTTTGTCACTGACAGTTATTACCACAGAATTTTTATTAACATTATTCTTTTTAGCTAAAACAGCATCACTTACTTCTTCAGCACTTCCTATATTAGTATTTTTCTTTTTATCATAAGATAAGACTACTTTTGGGCTTGTCTTATTTTTGAAACAATTATCATATCTATCTTTTATTTCAAGATATGCTGTATGAATATAATCAAAGAATGTAAGTTCTTCTTTAGGGGTATTATATAATATATCCAAACTTCTTCTTTTCCCTTCATCAGTATTATGTCTATTTGGATTCATAACATTGAAATCATCAACAATACTATTAATAGGTTCTCCCTTATTTGTCTTCACTCCTAATGCATTTGCTACATCATCATCATTTGCATCAATTACAATACGAAGACGTCCAGCACCACCAAAATTAGTTTTAATTCCAAGTAAGTTAGTCATATTATTGCCAATATTAATGTATCTTCCACCACGAATAACAAATACACCACCACTTGTATGTGGTACTGATTGATTTCTTCGACTAATATCACCAACCCTTTTTGCTGCTTCCAAACTTATTACAAAAGAAATTACTTTAACTCTTTTAACTCCCCTTAATGTTGGTATTAATGCCCAATGTAAAAAATATATTCCATTTACATTTGCAATTTCATAACCTCTAATGTCATCAGTAACTTTAGTATTCCACAAGTCTTCATCATATATAATATCTTCAATACAACATTTATCCACACATTGTACATCATATCTTATTTTTTCAATTAAATCATTAACAATAATTTTAGTTTTATTATGTGGATAACTAATCTCAATATAATTTACTAACTTTTTAACATTAAATTGTGCATTTAATGGGATTATAAATTTAGTAAAAGATTTTCCAAATTCCTTATTTGAATCACTTGATTTAACAATTACTGCATCTTCAACTTGTTTTGTTTTACATAGTTTAAGTTCTCCATAAGTAACAGTCGGAGAACCATCACAAGTTTCAATGAACATAGTTTCAAATGTATAATCTTCCATGTTAATGAAATCAACAAGACGATAAGCAGCAGATTTTGAACCAGAGCCACGTAAACCAATAATTTTCTCACCTTTAGGACTATGATACTTATAGTGTGTTAAAAACTTACGCACTTCCATTTCACACATACCACGACCATCATCA